>ERZ1645187.411-NODE-411-length-41988-cov-8.533518_pt1 | contig 41988 bp, 68 predicted proteins | sample MGYA00575352_ERZ1645187 | MGnify/ENA primary metagenome ERZ1645187 (study PRJEB40837, sample SAMN11349314) | freshwater sediment metagenome | isolation source: river sediment | host: Sediment | place: India: Wazaribad , New Delhi | collected 2017-02-21 ... | reverse complement strand
TCAGCCCATGCCGTCCAGACCGAGTCATGGGAAGACCGGATATAGAGCTTGTTGTCCTGGGTCGAATGAACCTGTTGCGCCATCCTCCCGGACTGGTTGCAGGCGGTGAACACCGTTCCGGTTCCCACGCCCGCCGGCTGTTCGGTTGTGCCGCCGGAGATACGGCTCAGACCAGACGGGAAGGTTGACAGTGGACCGGATGATGAAATCGGAGACGTGTTTGCCAGATTTCCGATACCGAAATCAAAGACCTTCATCAGACGCCCTGTGGTGCTGTCATTCGCGCCCTGGGTAACAGCTGTGCCGGTCAGAAGACCAGTAATTTCCGCCCCTGTCGTCGTCAGGCGCAGGCGCTCAGTCCCGTTCGTGGCAAAGCCCAGAACGTCGTTGCCGATCCTCCAGAGGCCAGTGTTGTCATCTGCGTTGAACGTGACAGCCGGAAAAGCCGCCGAGCCATCCGGCAGAAGGATGCGCGAGACCAGGCTCTGCGCGTCGGCAGGAACGGGAGTCAGGCCGCTGAACACAAGGGCAGAGAGGTTGAGCGATCCGGCACCGTCAGCAATCGACATATAGCCGTAGCTGTAGCGGTTGACTACGCGGAAATCGCTCGGAGTCTGCGTGACTTCGAGCATTACGCTGTAGATGCTTCCGCGAGTCCCGCGCTGGTTCGGCCAGAGATTTACCGTGGCCTCGCCGGTGGCCGAGAGGGGGACGATGATAGGGTCAGCCGAAACGAGATCGTTGGTGACTGTATCAACGTCAGGAGCGGAAAGCGCGATAACGAGTCGCGCTGTGTTTGCGGCGAACTCCACGTTGTTCGGCGGAGTCACGTCACAGATAATTTGACGAACGGTGAGGGTCATGTCGGTCTCCGGTTGAGGGGAGGGCCGTTAAGCCCTCCCATAGCCTTAGGTGGAAGCCACAGTTGCACCAACGGTAGCGGTCGGAGCACGATGCGGCTTGGCCAAGACGGCCAGGATCTGCACGATGGCGTTGGTGCCGGTGCTGCCGGTGCAGACGGCGCGAACGTAGCGTTTGGAGCCCAGATAGCCAACGCCATTGACGAGAACATCGTCATTGGTGTCTGCCGTAACAGTCACAGTCCGACCGCCCGACGAGTTCGGCATCAGCTCGAGATCCGGCACATCGACGAAGCTGGTGCCGACAACGGTGTCAGAGTGTTGCAGCTTCATCGTGAAACCAGTAGCATCACCGGCATCGGTGACGGTGTTGGTCTCGAGGTAGACGGTCAGCGAGGAGAAGTCTCGCCGATCAATCAGGGCCGAGGCGCTCGGCGTGGTGCCTGACAGCGTTTGCAGTGCGCCACGCACCAGCTGCATGTTAGAGATCATGTCGCGCATAGTTTTACTCCTTTCGCGCTTTTAGGGCAGGATCACCCTGAGATGTGGGGCGAGATTATTCCCGCCCCACATTAAGATCAGACCGCGGTTGCGAACTTCAGCAGCTTGATGGCCTCGAAGTTGATCACGTCGCCGCCGACACGCTTGGTCGTGTAGAACTTGACGTAGGGCTTGGCGGTGAAGGGGTCACGCAGAACGCGGATGCCGAGGCGGTCCACGATCTGATAGGCCTGAGCCAGGTCGCCGAACGCAATCGCCAGCGCGCCGTTGGTGGTGTAGTCCGGCATGTCATCGAACGTCGCCACCGGGTAGCCCAGCAGCGTAGAGGGCTGACCTGCGGCAATCGAGGGCTGCCACAGATAGCTGCCATCCGAGTTCTTCAGCAGGCGGACGCCGGCAGTCGTGGTGCGGTTCATGAACCAGACCCCGTTATTCCGATAGTTGGTCTTGAGGCCGTAGACCATCGAGATCAACTTATCGGCACCAGCCGGAGCTGCGGCAAACCCGCCGTTCACACCAGTTGCAACCTGCTCGATCGTGCCCGGCAGCGTAGTTCCGTGCGCGTAGGTCAGGAAGCCACGGGGCTGACCAACGCCGGTGCCGTTCACGAAGGCTGCGTTTTCGGTGCGCGAGAACTTCTCGGCAACCTTAGCTGCCAGCCAGTCTTCCATGTTGATGTAGGCATCATCCAGGAGTTTCTGGGTAGCGCGCGGCTCAGCATACTGCTCGTGCACCGGGATGCGCCAAGGTTTGAGCTGCGGGGTGCCGGTCTCGGGGCGCGAGCCGGTTTCCGAAACCCAGCCAGAGGCCGCCTCGTCAAGGTCGAACAGTCCCTCGAGTGCATCGGTCGAGATGACCTGCACAGAGGCATACTGCCGAACCGGCGAGGTCTCGAACTGCTTCATCACAATGCGGCCAGAGGTATCGGGATCAACAACGTAGCCGCCATCGGGATCGGAGCCGACCGAGAGGGCCTTGGTTTCGTCGGCCGACAGCACGCGGTCGTCCTTGCGCAGATACTCGACGAAAGCTGCCTTGTAATCCAGCACATCGCTGTGAGCGAAGGACTGAACCGAGGTGCCACGACGCTTGGCCACCATGTTGGCCCAGGCGTGTGCTTTCTTGTCGAGATCAACCTGATCGACTTCCACCCCGTTAATCGAGAGGTGCTTCCGGCGCGACGCGGCATAGAGCTTGTCGATGTGCTCCTGCTTCGCGTTCAGATCGTCGTTGATCTTGCGCAGTTTCTCCTCGACCAGCGGATCGAAGATGCCACGAGCGACTTCTTTCATCTGCTCAGCATGAGCCTGTTTGAAGTCCTCAAAGCCCTGTTTGACCTCAGCCACGACCCGCGTGACTTGCGTGAGATCGAGTTCATCCTTGGCCATTTTTCATCATCTCCTTAAGCCCATGGATTTCAGCCAGCAGGGCGGAAAACCCGCTCTGCGCTCGATCGTCCAGCTTGCCAGCATCACGCTGGTCTTTAGCGAGACGAGTTTTTGCCTCCTCAAACCCATGGTTGGCCACGAGTTTAGCGAAGGCCGCCGGAACGCCTGCATTACGCAGGATCGTCTCGACTTCACGAGGCGATTGGAGCTGCTTCACATCAGTCACCACCGCCTTGGGATTCATCGGAAAGGTCACAACCGAAATCTCAAGAAGTTCAGCCTTCTTGATGATGCGGACGACCCCAGACGCCGTTGAGATATAGTCGGACTCGAGCGTGCGATAGCCGATCGAGAGCCCGTCAATGGCGCCGTTCTTAATCAGGATGTGAGCTTCTTTACCCTTCTGGATCTCCGTAAAGATGCGCCCGGAAGAGATCAAGCCCTTTTCGCTGTCCTTGAGATTGTCCCAGATCCCGATAATCTGAGACGGATCATGCTGCCAAAGCATCTTGGGCTTAGGCCGCGAGGATTCAAGGGCGTCGGCAAAGGCGCCAGCTTCAACAATGTCTCCGCCAAAGTCAACATTGCCGTAGACTGAGGCATAGCCGGAAAATTCCCCGTTGCCACCGAGTTCTTTTGACTCAAGAGCGAAGGGAACGTATTTTGTTGAGATTTCCTGAGTCATTTGACCGTCCTTCTTTTCAAGCGTGCTCACGATGACGCACTACCTACTACAGGTCAGTGGTGAAAGCAAATTGCTGACACCGTAGGTGCAATACCAGCCAGTGCCTATCTTGCGGAAAGCACTGACGATGGCCGTGGCGGTGCGGCGTCTCATGGTGCGGTGATCCGCAGATTGATCGAGGTGTTCTTACGCGGAGCGGGGTGCGGCGACTGAGGGTCGTTTAATGTGCAGTGGCCGGGCTTTCCAAGCCGGAGCCAAAGAGAGCGAAGTAGTCCATAGTTTTGCCTTTCCAGTTATGAGCGTTCAAACGTCAAGATGCAGCGGCAGTTAATGATGTTACCAGCGGAGCCATGGGAATCGCCGGGGAACATCAGGTTCTCAAAGCCGCCATCGACGCGAGGAACCAGGAAGAAGTCAGACATGTGCAGGCGAGTGCCGTCAAGGACGCGATGGTTGAACTCGGAGATCCGGCCCATCTCACCAAAGTCGCGGGTCCGTTCGTCTTTCACGGAGTTCCAAATCTTGTCGAGTTGGACAGAAGAGGCGGTGGCGATTTTCCAAGACGCATACTGCGTGGCGGCGTGGATCTCAGTCCGCGTGATAAGCAGGGCGCGGATGCCAGACATTTCGGGAAGCTTTTCAAGCAAATCAAGATAAACAGCGTCCGCAGCCTGGCCTCTGGTGAGGCCGCCCATTAGCATCGAGCGGATCTGGCGCTGCGTTGTGGTGAAAAGCTGTTGTGCAACGTCGCCACGGAACTCGGTGGCGAAATGCTCAATCAGTGGTAGGTAGTCGGTGGCCTTAGCAGAGGTAAGTTCAAGTTCTTCCTTTGTGAGCTCAGCCGAGGCCACAATGGCAGCGGACCAGATCTCACGCAGGGCTTGTCGAAGATCACTGAGATTTTGCGCCGCGGGCAGGCCGATCCGCTGAGTCTCGAGCTCACGCACGGCATAAGCCTGCAGGAGCTGGCTGAGGGCCGGAGCGAACTCGGCCTCAAGCCTATCCATCATAGCGAGGGCGCGTTCAACGTGGGCCATAGACAAAGCCCTTTACCGCGTTTGCGTCCGTCGGAGGTGCTGGCTGCGATGGCGCGGGTCGTTTGATCTCGGCCATCAGCGTGTTGCCTAGCGGAGGCGGGAGAGGATCATAGCCCTTGAGTTGGCGCGCCTCGTTCAACGTGAGATCGAAGGAGTTGTCGGCCATTTCCCAGAGCTTCGTGCGCTTGTCGGCGATGGCCTCGATCTTATCTTTGTTCGGCCGGAGTTCGATGCCGCCGAAATACGGGCCGAGCCACTCCGAGAGTTCCGCGGCCAGAAAGCCGACGAAAGGCAGGATTGTGTCCTCGTAGAAGCCCAGACGGGCCTCGCGGTAGTTTGCGTAGGTGTTGTCGCCCGGAATGTTAAGAAGCAGAGGCGGGACACCAAAGGCCAGCGAAATGTCTCTGGCAGCTGAGTCCTTGATCCGCAGGATTTCCATATCAACCGGCGACAGGCCCATCTGCTTCCAGTCAAGTCCGCCCTCAAGCAGCATCGGACGGCCCGCGTTTGCTGGACCGGAGTAGCGGCTTTCTATCTCAGTCTTGAGTCGGGCAAATTCCTCGTCAGAGAGGGACGTGTCCTTGCCGACGACGAGAGCGCCTGAGGGCCGAGCCGAGTTCTGCAGCAAGGCCTGGATCCAGTTCATAGCCGCGTTGTGCTGATCGACAGCGAAGGCCGCAGCTTCAACTGGCGACTGGCCGAGAACAGCGTCCGCCGGATTGAACATCGTGGTGTGGAGAATGTCGGAGTCACCCGTGATCTCGTTTGCCTCGAAGCGGATCGCGCGGCTTCCGACCTTGTAGATGTAAGCTGATGGCATCCCGCTTGTGCCAAGCGCAACATTCATGCGGTCCGGCCGCAGCGGCCAGAGTTCTTTGACGGAGGCGCCGACCAAAACGCGCTCGTCGTAGCTGTTGCCTGAGAGAAGCAGATAGATAATTCGTGCTTTCCACCAGTCCGCGCCAGACTGCCCTGGGTTCGGCCTGCGGAGGAGGTCGAGGATCGGATGGCGCAGGATCTGCTTATCGTCAGCCCAGGCCTCCCACTCGATAGTCGAGATGGCGGTAGCAATTTTATTCACCGCCTGATAGGCCACGACGTTGATGCGGTAGGCCTCGCGAACGAAGTTGAGATATTCGCGCTTGGTCCAGGTAGCCGAGTTGGTCGAGCCGTCCATGTGAATAGCATAGGCGCGCGAGACTTTTTGCTCGAGCACGGGCTGCCGTTTCTGGAAAAAGGAGAGCAGTTTCATAGCGTTCTGATCCTCGGCCGCGCCCGCATCCTGATCATCGGCTCGAGTCCGTAGCGCAGGGCGTCGATGCAGTGGTTGTTCTCGTCGAGAAGAACGGGCAGAATATCGCCCGAGCGTGCATCGACTTTGTAGGAATATAACCGAAATTCCCGCGCGGTCTCGGGGCAGTCGGGGTGGATGATGACTCGATCGAAGGATTTGATATAGGCAACTCCGTCCTCGACTGAGCCTGGGCCTTTCTTAGCGGCCACGACGCCTGGCATACCGTGCTGGCGGAGGTAGGAAATTGACTCAGGGCGCGAGGAGTCGGCCCGAACAGAGTAGAGGCAGATGCGAGGAATGTTCTGCGCTACAAACGGAACAGTGAGATCGAGCTCAAGTTTCTTCTTGACTGCCTCGCGACGAATGTAGAGAACCTTGTTCTTGATGAAGGCCTGGACGGCGGCAGTTGGATCTTGGGAAAAGCCGAAGTCGAGGCCGTGATAGGGGCCGTCAAAGCTCGAGTCAGGCTCAAAGCTGTCGATCTCAAAGAGGCCGCGAAAGACCTGAGCATCCGTGATGACGAGGTATTTGCCTTCCCAGACGTGCTCATAGGTGTCAGGTCGCTTGGCCATGTCCTCGAGCCGCTCGGCGTTGAGATCGGCGGGGAACCAGGGATTGTCCTGCCAGTTGAGTTCGCAAATCTTCGAGTCCTCAGGCGGGTTCACGCGAAACCGTTGGTTAGTGGCGGAGCTCTCGAGTTCCGGGTTCCAGGTCAGCCAGATCTCTGAGCGCCATTTTCCGCTCGGATCCTGGTCCCGGACGGTCGGAATGAGTTTGCGCCATGCCGCCTCGCTCACGTTTTCGGCCTCATCGACCCAGGCGCGCAAAATCCGGGCCTTGGATTTAATCCCGTCGAGGTTGTGGCGGAGGCCAGTGAAGCCGTACTTGATGCGGCCGTCGCGCGAGCGAATGTATTTCTCACCCATCTCATAATAGGCCGCGAGCCAAGGAACGGAGCTGATGGCCTGCTTGACCTCTTCCATCGAGCTCTCGTCGAGCGAGTTGAGGTGTTCTCGTGCGCAGAGCATCATGCCCTGAACGCCCAAACGGCCGAGCCTGTAGCCGTCCACCGCGGTCATCAAGGCTGCCGCACGAGTTTTGCCCGAACCTCGTCCTCCGTGAAGGCCGCGGTAACGGGCAGAGCCGGTAAAGATAGGTATGGCCTTCGGAGGGAGCGGGATTTGCGCTGCGGTCACTCGTCCCCTCCCTCCGAAGTTGTCGCCCCAGCCTGCGAAGGAGCCACCATCTGCGGGGCGACAAGCTCAATCACGGTCGGCATCTTGGTCGTGTCGAGCTCACGGCCGACCGTGCGATCTGTGAAGTCAGTGGCAATCTTCATCAGCTCGTTGTTGGAGAAGCGGTCCTCATTCTCTTCCATCCGGTCTCGCAAGATCACGAGGGCATCACGGGAGATCCCTGCCATGTGATCGAGGACGGATGCGAACTCGCGATTCACCTCGGAGCGATAGAGCGCGAGGAGATCTTGGAAGGCGGGCGAGTTCTTCAAAATACTGACGCGCGAAACGTCGTAGTTGAGAATGAGGGCCGCTTCACCTTCCGGGGTGCCAGCTGCAAGCAGCCGCGCGAGTGCGTGATGGCGCTCGGTCAGCCGCTTGAGTGCCGGCGGGGTTGAAAACGCTGGGAGGCTAGCGAAAAGCTCGAGGTCAGCTTCGGTCAGATCGCGGACGTACTCGACCTCCAGACGCGCCGGCGGGCGTCCAGGGCCTGCAAGTTTGTCTATGTTGAGGTTGAGGGACATATGGCTCACCGGCTGTTTTTCAACGTGCCTGCAGCATCGCATAAACCGGACGGCGAGTCAAGGGAAATTGGCCGGGCCGGACAAAGTATGGCTCGAGGCGGCCGCCGGAAAACCGGCCTGACTCTGAATCTGAGGGGAAGAAAGAAATGAGGTAGAGGAAGATAAAGTATGGCTCAAAAACTGCCCACACACAAAGAAGAGGTTATATAGCCCTCGGCCATCTCGCAGGATTTTTTCGTGTTTTCTGTGAGTGGGTGCGGCCAGCCCGAGGTTAGGGGGCTGGCCGCAAGGGGTTTAGAGCTCCAAGCCGGAAAGGGCGTCAAGGCGAGTCTGGGCCGCGCTGGTCAGCTTGCCGCGAACAGCATCGGGAAGGGCCGCGACGGCCTTGAGCATGGTGGCCTTGCGTTCGGCTGTAGGAAGGCCCTTGCTGTCTGACCATGCTGCGGCAAGGGGGGAGAGCTTGGCCCTGATCTCTACGGCAAGCGCGTAGATGGTCTCCTCAAGGGGAGTGAAAGCCGGGCTCGAGCTTGCCGCGCGGGCGGGGGAAAGATTGCCTGTTTTGGCGGACTCAAGGCGGGCGGCGAAAGCTGCGTCAATGTCAAACTCGCCAGCGAAGGTCTCTCCCTTGGCGATGGCTTCCTCCTTGGCCTTCTTCACAGCGTGAGCCGCGCTGTTGATATGATCTTGGAACCAGCGACGGATCCCATAGGCCATGATGCCCTCAAGCGCGACGGGGGAAAACTCTGCAGGATCAACAGTGAATTCCTTGCCTTGTGCGGCAAGAGCGACGGGGGAGACGGAGAAAGAAAGTTTGGTCATGGTGTATTGTCCTATGATATGGCCCTTGCGGGCGGGGCGCGGCCACCTCGGTGGGTGCCGTGCCTTGAAGATAGGGTTTGCTGGGCGGTGTGTCAAGGGAGGAGCTTATCTTTTTTTACCCTAAGCCCGAAAAAGCTGCCCGCCCGTGGATGCTGTGCAAAAATGCACGCAAGCCGAGCTCGGAAAGCGGCCTTGTGCAAAAGCGCCGGATATCCGCGAGATGGATCAAAAGGTATCGGGATGGCGGACAGGGTGAAGGGCCTTCTACGGCCTTCCTATGGGCTCTACGGGCTATGTGCGCGGATGCACAGACTTGTGACCGAAAATGCCCCAAAACAATACTCCATCCGCGCGCAGAACCCGAACCGGGCCGGGCGTCCTGTGCAAGAAAGCGCGGAAAGGGGATAGGCTTATATCAAAAGTTTATGCCGGGGGCTCGGCGGCCAGAAAAGCCTGTTCAGCCATGCACAAACCGGGCCAAACGGCATACTCAACGGGCTTTTTCGTGTCATCCTCGTCAGCGGAGTCAGCTCCGTCGTCAGGGGAGTCAGGGGAGTCTGCCGAAAAACCGCCGGTGTTATGGAAGTAGCTGATGGAGTGGGTGGTGGATGCCTGTGGAGCTGATTTTCCCGGTTTTCGATATGCCTTCTGGACGGGATAGGTATGGTCCATGTATGGCTTTATCAGAAAGTGATAGCGCCATACCGGCCTCGGCCCGCGGCCTTCTGTTTCCAATTCTCAAATCCCAGCTTTCGCTTCCCCAGCCTCCGGTTCCCGCCTTTTCCTTTTCCCGTTCTCGCCTTCGGCCTTCCGCTTTCCGGTTCTCGGGTGCGGTGTTTTTGTTTAATACTCAAATTTTTTTTTTTTAGAAGTCCCTGAGAAAAAGTGAGCCATACATTAGCCATAACGTCCGAGCATGAGCCATACATATCCCGCCCAACATGTATGCCGGAAACCGCCGAAACCAGCTCCACAGGCCCCCGCTACCACCTGCACCAGCCACACCCACAACCATCGCCCACCCCACGCGAGACCCACCCAAAAAAGCGACCCACCTTTTTCTGCGCCCCTTTCTTCGAGCCTGCGCCATACCTTATCCACGTTCCCGACTCATCAAGCCCCTTTACATCTGCCCCCAAAATCGGATAACATCTGGGTGTTGGGGGCGAACTCTGTCCACAACCGCTGCCGAGCCTTTCGGCCATTTCATACCATACGGAGACACCGATGATCGACTTTCTTCTCGACGGCAAGTTTGCCCTTATTTCTCTCTTAGCCATTTCCTACATCATCGCCCTGATTGCGAGGATTTGACATGAGATATTATCTGCAACTCCCCGGCACCGAGCTTGCGCTTCTCCTCGGCCTCATCACGATCAGCGAGGGTCAAGCCGAGAAACTCCGCGCCGCCGACTATCCTTCGAGAACCCACGAAGGCCCGCACGGCCCCTTCGAGATCTTTTATCTCGATCGCGAGGTCGGCCATGTCTAGGCGCGTCGGTCCCTCGGTCCTCAAAAAACTTCGCCGCCTCTATCTCGAGCGCTGGTCCCGCCCCTGGCCTCACGACGATGCGTTCCTCTCAGAGCTTTGGCTTGAGTCCCGCGCGTCCCGGCAGACCACGGCGAAGAAAGGCCCATACCTCGATTGGGTTTATGAAGATACCCTGATAGAGATGCGGACCAACCACAGCTTCTGACGAAAAGGGCAGCCATGCCCTTCAGCCGACTTGGCATGTCGGCTCTGATGAGTCTGCCAATCATAGGATAACATACCATGAGACTTTCCTACCTTCCCACCGACCTCCGCCATATCGCCGAGGATCTCGCCCATACCTGCGAGCTCACCGATGACCTGTCGAAAGCCCGCGTTCTCGAGCTTCTCTTGAACTCCGAGGGCATCTACGGCTTTTCCCACGTCATCCTCGGCTTTGTCCGGGCCATCGACGCGGCCGAACTCGTCGAGCGCAATTCCGCCGTCAGCGAGGTCTGACCCCATGTTCAAACTCACCTTCCAGAACGCGCCCGAGGGCCAGACTTCCTTTCGACGCGTGACCATCGAGACGGACTCCGAAACCACGGCGCGCGACTTCCTCAAGTACTACGCCGAGACCTACGACCTGCCCTATGACGACGAGATGGCCTTTCGTCCCTCGACCAGCTGCTACACCGTCAGCGGAGCCGGCGGCTTTCCCTACATTGAGCTCAAAAAGAGGCTCAGCAGCAAATGAAAATGCCACCCGCCGCCTTCTCTGATCTGAAGCAGATGCTAGACCAGACACTGGCCTTTCTCGACCTCGAGAAAACCGCGGCCGACTACCGAGCCAAAGGCCACACCCCGAAACGGTTCCGCTGGGACATGTTCTGGACAATCCCAAACGAGACGCGCAACGCGTGGTTCGACGAGCATCTGATCTACGCCTCGATGGACGACAGTCACATAGATACCGCCCTTCGCAAAATCTTCCCTCAAACTTGGTAACGGAGCCCACCAAATGAAAACCATAGACATCACGCCATCGTGGACAGAAATCCTCCCCGCCCTCCTTCTTCTCCTCGAGCGCGGATCGCCCGAGAGCCAGCGCCACGCGAAGGCCGAGCTCCGCCGCATGGCCGCTCTTGCTGACGAGCGAGTTGCTTCCCTCCGACCCACCGAGAACTGAAAGGCCACCATCATGCACAACCAACAGATTTTTATCCGCGACCTTCTTCTAGAGATCCGGGCCCGCGGCTGGAACACCAGCATTGCCTCGATCTCCGGCGTGTGCCTCGGCCAGGTCTGGGACTTCTCCTACACCTACATCTATCCAAAGCGAGATGACGGTAACGGCGAGATCATCGAGATGCCAGGCATCTATGCAAGCGGGCTGGAAAGCCCCGAAAATCGTGAGTCTTTCCGTCGCCGGGTTCTTGAGGCAGCAAAACCCATCGCCGAGTATAAAACGGGCAAACTCCTCGACCTCATCAACGAAGCGCAGAAACTCAGCGGCGACCTTGAGATCCCCGAGGACTTCATCAACCCCCTTCTTCTCATGGCCGAGAAACTTCGCACAAACGCGCTGCAGGATCTGAGCAAGCCGGCCGACGACACCGAGCCCTACGACGACCCACGCGATGTTTCTGAGCTCTACAAATACAACCTATGACGAAACGGCCAGAAATGGCCGTCGGCTGGATTGGTATTCCAGCCCTGATGAGTCTACCATAAGGAAAATCCCATGCCCGAGATCACTGCATCTGATGAAGTAAGCATCATGGCCAACCGCCTTCGCGAGATACTCTCCAGCGAGCGTGACAGCCTTCTGGCCGCCGATCTCAACAACCTTCTCGGCCTCTTCCCTGACGTTCTGCTCACCGCGATGGCTCTCGACAGGCTCTTCCCCTCCGTCGAGGACAGCTTCCGCACAGGCTTTGCCGACCTCGCTCCCGAGGATTGGCGCGAGATCTTCTCTTGTCTCAAAAACGAGACCCTCGCAATCATCCTCGCAAGCCTTCCCATCTCCGCCGATGGCCGCCCGAACCGAAAGCTCGCGCTCGAGGCTGCAGACATGCTTGGCCCCGAGAAAGGCCAGGACCTCTACCACTTTGCTGTTCTCACAACAAGGCTGACCTAGCCATGGCTTCGCAGCTATACACTCCAGTATCCAACCGCTATCAGCGCCAGCTTGAAGAGGCCCTCCTTGCCATCGACATTCTCAACCCCTTCGACGAGCCCATTCCATCCGAGCTACGGCTTCCCAGACTGCCACCGCCAGCGGGCCATTGTGCTTTCCTCCTTGATCGGTGTCTCGATGACCGCTGAGATGCTCAATCTCGGCAAATCCACCATCTACTGCTGGCGCGCGGCATTTCGTCGCCAGCAGAGTCTTTCCTCATCAGCGGAGTCCAGCCATGTCTGACCTCACCTTTATATCACGCTTCCAGCCTGTCTATGACGAGACAATTTACCCCACACGCGAGTGGGCCATCGTTGGCCCGGAAGGCGCGACTCAGGTCTGGGCGCGAAAGACGAACTTAGGCGAGCTTCTCGGCGGCCTTGAGTTCCACACCCACGCCACACTCGAGGATTGCACCAATGTCAAATGCCATCTTCTCAACGGCCCTTGCCGCCACCACGGCTCCAACCTGATCTTCGAGGATGAGATCAAGCCCAACATCAAACCTTTCCTCATATACAACGCCGATTTCATGAGGGACTATCTCACCAAGAAATACATGAGCTACTTCCGTGCTTAACCCCATCATCAGGCGCTTGCCGAGCTCCGAGGCCAACCTTCTTCTCGACGAGCTCTTCCTCAGCCGCGGCCTCAAGGCACGACCTCACATCGGCGGCCACATCATCACAGTCTCGAACGGCCCAGTCCTTCGCACACTCGACCTACCGAACGGCTGGACCCTTCTCTACTTCCACCCCACCTATTTTCGGGAGCCCTTCAATGGCGTCTAAGAAAGAAAGCAGCCCTGCGTCCTATACGGACGTAAAATACGTCCTAGACCTCGCCATCCACAAGCCGGGCCTCAAGTACGTACTCAAAACCCCCGGCGCAGCCACCAACTTCAAGCAGCGCTGCAACAAATTCCGCAACCTCATGCGGGAGATGGCCGCCGAAACCTACAACGGCCTGCCGGGCTTTCGCGCCGAGACAGCCTATGATCCGCTCGTCATTCGCCAGATCGACGCCGAGGGCAAACCGAGCGGACAGGGCTGTATCCTCCGCTTTGATCATCAAGAGCTCCAGGGCACTCTGATCGATCCCGAGACCGGCGAGGAACTTCCCATCCCCGGCGTAACTGACATCATCACGGATGCCTGACATGTTTATCGGAACATACGAGACCGAAGATATCAAGATCCAACTTTCCTGCGACGGGGAAGAGACCGACTACGGGGTCCCGCGTTCCCCCGTCTTTTGGGAGCCTAACCTCGACACCATCAGGATAGACTCCATCGAGCTCTTTGGTGAAGAGCTCCCAGTAGATCGGCTCCCCGAGCGCTTGAAAGACGCCATCCTCTCCCTCGACGTGGAGTTCGTCCGTTGAAATACATCGTTGATCTGAGCTATACCGTGCGGCGCAAGCTCGTTGTCCACGCGGCCAACCCCGAGATCGCCAAGAAGAAAGCCGCCCGCATTGTCGAGGGCTGGCACGACGCCAGCACCCCGACCATAAACGCAGTCAAGGAGGACAAAACCGATGCCGATTGACCCACCCAGATTTTTGGGCTCGCCCGCAATCCAGTCCCTTCACGCGTCTGAGCGGGTTCGTCAAAAATTCATACGAAACGCTCGCTTCGCTCTCGCTGATCTTTCCGACGAGGACTTCGAGAAGGTCATCGAAGAGGCTCGCCGACACCGCAATCACAACCCGCAGAATGGCGCCTATCAATGATACCTCTGAGAGTCAAAACCCCCGGCGCAGCTGAGGCCATCAACAAGAGGCTTGTCGATGGTGAGCCTGACTGTAGTTCAATCAAGATGGAGAAAATTTGATGGGTGACATGATCGACCGGGCCAAGGCGAAACGAGCAATGGAGACACTGCACCGCACAAGGAGCGGCTATTCCGGTATGGGGTGCAATGGCTACCTGACGCTGACAGACGCCACAGCGCAGATCATCGACGCCATCCCCGCCGTGCGGGTGGGGGTGAAGCCGTTGGAGTGGCGAGATAGTTACGGCGTTTTGCGGGCGGAAACCCCGTTTGGTGAATACAAGGTCACTGGGCGTATTTTGAGGCTACCATCACACGCGGAACAGGTTCACGGCACGATTGAAGCCGCCAAAGCCGCAGCCCAAGCCGACTATGGTGCCCGCATCCGGTCAGCACTGACCGCCCAACCGTCGCCCAAGCAGCTTGCTGCGCAACCTGATGATGTTGCGGCTTTGGTGGAGGCGGCAAAAGATGCCCTCACAGTATTGGAGGAATATAACATGGGATCAGCAAGCCCGGTGATTTGCGAACTTATCGCCGCCCTCGCCCGCGTGAAAGGAGACACCCATGAGTGACGACAAGCTGATCCGGCTTTCGGATGCGATTGCGGCGCTAAGATCAGCGGACTTGCCATTCGGATACGGTCATGCTGCCGAGGTGATCCGCACTATTCCAGCCGCCCAACCGTCGCCCGATGTGGCGGCTCTTGTGGCACTGATGCCGGAGGTCATTGCATCGCTTGATGCCACTGATTGCAACATATCTTTGGTGCGCGACCTGCATACCGCCCTCGCCCGCGTGAAAGGGGGTGCGGCATGACCGCCGTTGAAATTTGCCCGATCTGCGACATTGCCGGATGCCGCCATGTCCGCGAGAGCAAAGCTAAAATGACCCACCCGACCAACGAAGAACTGGACGCGCTGGTGGCACAGCAAACTCGTGCCGCCAATGAACGTGATGAGTTTGAAGCCCTGATGAACGCCGACAGAACGGTTCAAGCCATAACCGCCCTCCGCACCCAGCTTGCCGAGGTGCAGGCGGACCTGACTTTCATGACTGAGAACCGGAACAAATGGCAGGACTCAGCCACCCAGCGATGGTTCCGCATCGTAGAAGCAGAGGCCCGCGCCGGCCTGGTCGAGGCAGAAGTCCGCAGTCTTAAAACTGCTATCTTTGGGTCAGAAAATTACGCACATGACCTCAAGTGCGGAAACTTTGTGGAGATGGCTCAAACACTTCATGCAGCACAAAAAGGTGGACTTGATCGAGCCGAACGGGCCGAGGCGGCACTCGACAAAGCCAGAGAGGAAACAAAAGACGCCATTTCAACTTTAGAGTCTTGGTTCGACCGCAGAGAGTTGGGGCATAAAGCTGTAGATCAAGCTGTGCTCGATGCCGCTTCCGGCTATCTTCGCACATCGCGGTCAGGTGGTATGCCTCAAAAGAAAAGCGATCTGGTCTTAGCTGTGTTTCAAGATATGGCTCGTCTTGGTGCCTTTGCTGATCTTTTTGCCAGAGCTGCAAAGACCCAAGTTGAGGCAGCACTGGCCGCGCAGATCGAGGCGGATGCTTTGGTTTGTGATGAACTGGCGGCAGCCTGCGCCATGGCCCTAGCACTGGCCGCCAACGACACGCCAGAGGTTCGGACTGCTGTTGCATACTCGATCAAGATTGCAAAACGCTGCGCAGCCGCCATCCGCTCACGAGGTGAAAAATGACAAACAGAAACGCCGTTCTCTCCGCCCTTCGCTCAGCTGATCGGCCGCTAACCGCCCAGAACCTCGCCTGCATCATCTACGCAGATGATCCTGACGGCGGCCCTGATTGGGCCATTTCCTGCATCCGAGTTTTCATCCACGAACTCAGACAAGAAGGCCACAAAATCAGCACCATCCTCAACAGCGGTTACATTCTTCAGGAGATCCCCCATGGTTCGCCGAGCAAAACCAACCTCCCCGCGGACGATCGCGCTTACTGAGGCCGGCTATCGCCAGCTTCCGCCATATTGGGTTCCTCTCGCCTTTTATGAGGAAGTCATCGAGCGCGCTGAACATTACAAATCCCACACAGACTGGATCAAGGAAAATGCGGAGAATCCCACACTACGCGATCGCTAACGATCTCAAACTTTGCGGCTATTCCAACGAGGAAATCGCTGCCAGACTCGGCGTCAAATCAGACACCGTTCGGGCCTATTTCTCTCGAGCTCGGCGGCGGGGCCATTCCGGCGACTACCCTCCGCCGTCCGTCATCGCCCCACTCCCCGCCGACATTCGTCAGTGGGTCCAGTCCTGCACCCCGCCAGGCGCCCACATCGAGGATACAATCCGCGCCATCATCATTGACGCCTTTAATGAGGAAAATCTCGGTGTTCAGCCTTGACCCAGCCGCCTTCAAATGGGACTTCGCAAAGCTCCCTGAGCCCATCCGCCTCGCATGGCTCAATCACCCACCAAACTCCAATCTCGTCCGCCTTACCGAGACCCACTTCGCTTTTCGCGCCCGCAGCGGCAGCGGAGTCTGGGCCATCGGCACCATGGAAGAACTCATTCCCATCATCAACCTCCTCCCGCTCCCCGAGCCATACACTCCACCTCGCCCGTCGTCAGCGAAGTCCGATCCTCTTGACCTATCAAATCTCATCATAACGCTTGACCTGTAAAAGCCGATATGGTAGATATAAGGTTCAATCCACCAGTCCCTCTGCCGATGGCAGCTGAGCTTCTCAATCAAATCTTTCAATGGAGATACCATGTCAGACTTCACTCCGACACCCGAGCAAAACGCCATCACAGAGGCCGTTCGCACCACAACCAAAAATCTCGCCGTCATCGCCAGAGCCGGCGCGGCTAAGACCTCCACTCTCGTCCTCATCGCCAAGGCGCTGCCTAAGACCGACATTCTCTGCCTCGCCTTCAACAAGAAGATTGCCGATGAGATGACCTCCCGCCTTCCGTCGAACTGCGAGAGCAAGACCCTGCACGGCCTTGGCTACAAAGCCTGGTGGCAATTCACGCGGGCCAAGATGAAGGTCAACGATAAGAAAGTCTATTTTCTTCTCAAAGACCTGATCGACAACCTCAGCGGCGACGACCGCACCGACTCTTACGAGACCTTCTCCGAGACCCTCGACTTCATCAAGAAGGGCAAAAACGCCGGATGGCTTCCGCAGTCCTTCAAAGGCCACTGGAAGCCTCTTCTTACGGACGACGAGTTCTTCGAGTCCCTCCCGATGGAACCCACCGGCCTTCAGATCCAGCTTATCAAAGAGGCCAGCATCGAGAGCTGGAAGAAATCTCTCTCCGGCGAGATCGATTTTGACGACATGATCTTCTGTCCGGCTCTCTGTTCCGTCTCATGGCCATCACCATCCCTCACCCTCGTTGACGAGGCCCAAGACCTCTCCCCCATCAACCACCACATCCTCAAGAAGATCGTCCGCAATCGCAGGATCATCGCAGTTGGTGATCCGCTTCAGGCCATCTACGGCTTCCGCGGCGCCGACGTTCACTCCATGGAGCGCCTCATCGAGATGTTCTCCATGGAGCAACTCAAACTCACCATCAGCTTCCGTTGCGGCCGCAAGATCACCGAGAACGCCCGTTGGCTCGCCAAAGACATGCGCTCGCCGGATTGGGCCAAGGACGGCGAGGTCCAGCGGCCGATCACTTGGTCAGCCGACGACATTCGTGAGGGCGATGCCATCATCTGCCGCAACAATGCCCCACTCTTCTCGATGGCAATTCGCATGATTGAGGCTGGACAACTCCCCGAGCTCTCAGGCCGCGACATTGCCGGGCCGCTCAAGAAAATCCTCACCTCTCTTGGCAAGCCGAAAGATCTCCGGGTCCAGGCCCTGCACGCCCTTTCCCACTGGCGCGACAAAGAGATCACCCGCGCTCGTGAGGGGGCTCGAGGGGCGATAGAGGACAAGCACGATTGTCTCAAGGTCATCATCGACAAAACCAAAACCCTCGGTGATGCCATCGCCTATCTCGACCATCTGCTCTCGCGTGAGGGCCGCGTCTACCTCATGACCGGCCACAAGTCCAAGGGCCTCGAGTTCGACCGCGTTTGGTTCCTCGATCACGGCCTCTGCCGCCTCGAACGTGACCAGGACGCCAATATCAAATACGTCATTGAGACCCGCGCGAAGTCTTTCCTCGCGTACGTCTCGTCTGACACCTTCGAGGCCAACGTCGATATGGCAGACTAGGGCTAGGCAGCTCGGTATGGTCCTATCACAATCTGATAGCGCCATACCACACTCAACAAGCCCCTTTACAAGCCATAAATTGTATGGTAGACCTTACCTTACCCGCCAGAGGAGCCACCCGATGAAAGGCCGTTCTGCCTCTAACGAGGAAGTCATCTCACTCGCCGCCTGCCACACATGCGCCGCCATGCGAAAAGAGCCTTGCCGCTTCAATCGTACAGACGACCCGGAAGGCATCCGCGCGTATCGCCGTCAATCTCATCCAGATCGCGTCATCCGCGCCAACAAGATTTTTGCGGAAATGTATGCTTTGCCTCTTGACTTGTGAGCCACAATCCGGCAAGATCAAATCACAGAAAAAGCGGATTGACCCTAACCGTCCACCCCGCAAAACCCCAGAAGTCCCGGTCAGATAGGAGAAACAAATGACCAAAGAAATCACCGTTCAGGGCGTTGTCGTCACCGTGGCTGCGCCGTATGCGCCCGGCCATCAGATTACCGAGGCTGAGGCCAAGGCACTGAACCAAGTCCGCGCCGAGAACATTGCCAACAATGTCCGCAAGACCGTCACCGAGATCATCAACGCTGCCGGCGGTGCCGAGGCCCTGACTGACGAGCACAAGGCCCAGATCCAAGCTGCTGTTTCCGAGCGCGATGCGACCTACGAATTCACTCTGGCCTCTGTCGGCGGCGGCCGCGAGCCGATCGATCCGCTGACCAAAGAGTGCCGCGCTGTGGCGAAAGCCTTCCTGGCCGGCAAGCTGAAGGAAAAGGGCATCACCCAGAAGCAGTATGCCGAGCAGAACGGCGAGGACGCCTTCATGTCCAAGGTCATCGAGATTGCCGATCACCCCGAGATCGTCAAGGTTGCCAAGAAGAACCTGGCGACTCGCGAGGGCCTGGCTTCGATCAGCCTCTGAGAATGAGTTGGAGGGCATCGCGTCCTCCAGCCCATACCGCCGCCGAGTAAGCCCCCAAGCTCGGCGGCGGCTTCATTTCAGCAAGCCTCTCGGCTTCCTCAAGTGAAGCGTAACCCTGCGGAGTTCCACCATGCGCGCACCTACCTTTCCTGAAGTCCTCATCGTCGGTATGTACTTTCGGCCGAATGGCAAAGCCATTGTCGAGAGCCTTCTTCCTCCCGTTGAGTTCGAGCTCGAGCGTGAGCCCTTCAATCCGTATGACGGCTTTGCCATCAAAGTCCTCTACGATGGAGAGCACATCGGCTATGTCGAGCGCAAGCAGGCCTGCTTCATCGCCCCCTGGATGGATCAGGGAGTCAACTACACCTGCGTCGCGTCTGAGTTGCGTCAGGTCAAAAACAACCTTCACCCCGTGGTGACAATCAAGCCCAGCGATGACTGACCTTCCCCTCATCCATTATCTGTATCAGGCGCTCAACTCCGAGCACGGGATCGTTATCTCAACATCGAACCCCGAGCGCCTGAGACAGAAACTTTACGCAGAGCGCAAGAAAGACCCTGAGCTTGCTTGCATTTCCATTAACATCTCCCGGACGCAGCCCGAGAGCGAGATCTGGTTGACCAAACGATGAAAACAGACATCAAGAAGCACACGCTCAATCTCCGTGCTGGCGATTGGGACTACATCGAGTCCATGTTCAAGCCGAACGGCATTGCAACCTCCGTGGCCGTTCGCACGATCATCTCGAACTTCGTGGACAAGAAGCGAGGCGAGGAGGCCAAGCGTGGTGGCCATCCGGCCCTCGATGTGGATGTGAGCCTTGAGTGAGGTCCGCCTTTTGGCACTCCTTGAGACCATCAAGACACTTCCTTATGACACCTCGAGGCAATGCCTCTACGAGTTAGTCGCAGAAGCCGCTGCGCTTGATCCGCCTCATTGCCGCCTAGCCCTCGTCGCCCTTTCCAACAAACTCATCGACAGGATGCCCCATGTCTGACGACGCTCCCTCTGACATTAACGAGCTCTTTTCACGCGACCCCATGAAACTCACGGACGCGGACATTGACAAGATCATCATGGAGTTTCGCAAACGCAGGAACATCTTCAACTCGAACCCGGCGGCCGCGGCAGCCAAACCCATGTCAAAGAAACTCACCGCCAAGGAGTCGGCCGTTTCTTCCCTCAAGATTGAGTTGGACCTATGAGCCTCACCGCGCACAAGAAGTCATTCGATAACGGCGTTCAGGTCGTATGGGACGCAACCTCGCTTGACCTTGCATCAGCCTGTCCTCGCAAATACTTCTACCGCATGATCAGGGGCTTGCGCCCGAAAGAGGCATCAGTCCATCTTCTTTTCGGCGGCATCTATGCCTCAGCCCTCGAGCATTTCTACAAGCACCGTGCTCTCGGCCTGTCCGTCAACGAGGCTCTGCGCGAAGTAGTTCGTGAGGCCATGATTGCCTCGTGGGACGCCGATGCTGGCCTGCCCAAGACCTTCGATGATCCGAAAAAGACTCGCATCGCGCTGCTCCGCACTATCATCTGGTACGTCGAGCAGTTCGCCAACGAGACCCAGGACGGCCTTCGTACCTACCACCTCACCGACGGCAAGCCAGCGGTTGAACTCAGCTTCTCACTTGAGTTCGCTCCGTCAATCGTCTATTGCGGTCACCTCGATCGCGTGGTGCAGATGGGCGATGAGCTCTACGTCATGGACCAGAAAACGACCGGCGGGACTGTTGGCCCTTACTATTTCAACACGTTCTCACCATCGAACCAAATGTCAGGCTACGCCTTCGCCGGTCAGGTCATCCTCAAATCTCCGGTCCGGGGCGTTATCATCGACGCAGCTCAGATCGCCGTCAACTACACCCGCTTTGAGCGCGGCATCACTTCACGGTCAAAAGACCAGCTCGAAGAATGGTTCGCCAGCACGGTATGGAGCATCCAGTCCTTTCAATACCTCTCGGAAATGGCCGGCGAGAACGAGCAAAAATGGCCGATGAACCCCACCGCCTGCACCAACTACGGCGGTTGTGAATTCCGCAATCTCTGTTCGCGGAGTCCCAAAGTTCGCGAGAACTTCATCAAGTCCGATTTCGTCCCCCACAACTGGGATCCTGCGGTCCCCAGATAAGCGAGCCACCATGCCAACCCTTGACAAACACAAAACCTCCGCTTTCGTCAAAATCATCTTCATCGGCAACTCTGGAGCAGGCAAGACTGGCGCGCTTACCCCGCTGGTCAAAGCCGGTTACAAGCTCAAGATCATCGACCTCGACGCCGGCCTCGATGCCCTCGTCAATCATGTGAGCGAGATCGACCCCAAGCTGCTTTCCCAGATCGAGTACGAGTCCTTCCGCGACCGCGTGAAAATGACGGCCTCAGGCCCGACCGTAGCTGGCAGCCCGAAAGCCTATGTTCAGACCCTGAACGCCCTCGAGAAATGGCCGAGCGATGGCAGCGACCCGGCCAAGTGGGGCGAGAATACTATCCTCGTCATCGACAGCTTGACGAACCTCGGCCGCGCTGCCTTCCAGTGGGCCAAGGCCGCGAACCCGACCTCGAAAGATCCTCGCCAGTGGTATAAGACCGCCCAGGACCTGATCGAGGATCTCATCGCCAACGTGACCTCCGATGCCTTTGAGGCCAACGTGATCGTGATTTCGCACGTCGAGATCGTCGAGGCCAATGGCACAATCAAAGGCTTTGCTAGCTCCATCGGCAAGGCCCTCGGCCCCAAAATTCCGCGCTTCTTCAACACCATGCTGCTCTCCGAAACGTCTGGCAGCGGCAAGAACGTCAAGCGCAAGATCAAGACCCTCCCCACTGGCTTGATCGACCTGAAAAATCCGGCCCCCATGAAAATTGAGGCCGAATACGAGATTTCTGACGGACTGGCCCGGATTTTCGAGATCCTCCGTTCGCAGAATTGACCCGCCGGAAAGTCGGCAACCACACCTCAACACACCATCTGGAGAAAACAAGATGAAATTTTCTGACGCACTCGATCGCAAACTCGAAGAAATCAAGCGCCCGCCAGTCCTGCCGATCGGCCACTACATCTGGCAAGTGGAGAAGCACCCCGAGATTGACGAATTTGACTCGACCAAGACCGGCACCAAGTTCGAGCGCGTGACCTTCTCGCTGACCTGCGTCCAGGCCTCGGACGACGTGGACCCGGATGACTTGGCGGACTACGGCAACGTCCAGGGCTCGAAGAACCGCAAGACCTTCCTGTTCTCGAACTCGCCGGATGACAAGGCCAGCTTCGAGCGCTCGATGTTCAACTTGCGGCGCTTCCTCGATCACTGCGGCGTTGATGAAAACCTGGCCATGAACGAGGCCCTGGCCGCCTCGGTCGGAACTCAGGTGTTGGGAGAACTGACGCACCGCCCGGACCCGAATGATCCCGAAGTCGTCTATGCCGAAATCGGCAAGACTGCTCAGGTCTAATCCGAGCATTCGAGGGCGGCAGCTGCGGGTTGCCGCCCTTTCTCTCTTTCATGGGACGAGATAAATGACGACAGATAAAGCAGAACCACTCCGAGTGCAGTATCTCAAAACAGCGCAAAATCTTACTCGCGGGGACCGGGACCTCGAGTATGGCAAGCCCTACAACAACCTCACAGCGTGCGGCGTTCTTTTTGAGGCGTATCTTTGCGCCAAGTTCGGCGGCGCCATTATTGATCCGCTGAACTTCAAACTCACAGCCGAGGACGTAGCCTGGCTCAACGTGCTGCAGAAGATGGCGAGAACTTTTGCGGGCAATGTCAAGCCCGACACCTACATTGATGCCGCGGCCTACGCAGCTATTGCTGGCGAATGTGCGGAAGAGGATGGCAGGGAATGACCAAGCACACATATTTCTATTGGCACCGCCGGAACGGTAAAATCTGGCCTCAGGCTTCCATCGAACACCCGCAATCTCGTCTCCAGAAAGATGCCTTCCTCGTAGGCCCGGTTCACGAGCTCGCAGAAGAGGATCGCCACCTCACCCTGCACGAGTTGATGCAGAAATTCCCCGCACCAGAGGACTCAAAATGACCAGCGGCACCTTCGCCTATGTCCCCGTTTCCAGTATCATAGTTGATCGAGAGAACCGCCAGCGTCGTGAGCTGGAAGGCATCGAAGAGCTGGCAAAGTCCATTGCGGACAACGGCCTGATCAACCCCATCGTCATCACCCGCGAGAATGTTCTTGTGGCCGGTGAGCGTCGGCTTACTGCTCACAAGTTCCTGAGTTTCGACCTGATCGCGGTTCAGTATATCGACGAGCTGAATGAGGACCAACTCTACCTCATTGAGCTCGAAGAAAACATTCGGCGCATTGACCTCTCGTGGCAGGATCATGTGCAGGCTGTTTCGCGCTACCACGAGCTCAAGGCTAAGAAAGCCAGCGAAGATGCCAAGCCCTGGTCCCAAGAAGCCACGGCCATCGAACTCGGCATGTCGCAGGCCAACGTCGCCAAATACCTCCAGGTCAAAAAAGCCATGGACGAGGGTGTGAAGGACGTTATCGAGGCCCCGAAGTTCTCAACGGCCGCTAACTTCGCCGCCAGACGGCAGGAGCGGATCAAGAACTCTGTCCTGCGTGAGTTGCGCGCGGAGTCAGCCGAACCGAAAGTCGCCGTCAACCTCGATGGAGACGAGCTCACGCCAGAGGCAGTTGCTGCCGGTATTACGGCGCAAGCGGAGACTGAGCCTGCCTCGCAACGCTACGCCGAGATCCTCAACACCAACTTCCTCTCGTGGTCCAAAGAGGTTCTTGAGGTTCCCTACAACTTTGTGCACTGCGATTTCCCCTACGGCATCAACGCCGGTGACACGAAAGGCTGGTCAGGCGCCGCATCGTTCGGCGGCTACGAGGACACGCCAGACGTTTATTGGGAACTCCTTCACACCTTCGTCCAGCGCCAGAATAACTTCATCGCACCATCTGCCCATCTGATCTTCTGGTTCAGCATGAAGTTCTACACCCCGACGGTTGAGGTTCTCCGCAATGCGGGCTGGCGAGTAGATGACTTCCCACTGATCTGGCACCGTTCGGACAACTCCGGCATTATGCCCGACCCTCAGCGCGGACCTCGACGGACGTACGAAACAGCCCTCTTCTGTTCTCGCGGCGATCGCAAGGTAGTTAAGCCGGTGGCCAACTCTGTCGCAGGCGTAACCACCAAAGTCTACCACATGAGCGAGAAACCAACTCCTGTTCTCGAGCACTTCTTCCGTATGGTAGTTGACGAGACCACAATCATGCTTGACCCCACCGCTGGGAGTGGTAACGCCGTCAAGGTAGCTGAGGCCATGGGAGCTTCGTGGGCGACCGGCCTAGAGCTCAATCCAGATTACGCTGAGAGTGCAAAACAAAATCTCGGGCTTTGACAAATAACACTTGACATGAGCTCGGTATGGCTTTATCATCATCTGATAACGCCATACCAAGCTGCGGAGAACGGTATGCACAAACCAGTCCTAATCATTGGTGAAGCTCTTGGCGAGGAGGAAGAGCGCAAGGGTGAGGCCTTTGCCGGCCCATCCGGCGCGATCCTGCACGGCCTGCTTCGGCAAGCAGGCATCCCCAAAGACGAGTGTTATTTCACTAACGTCTTTAACTTCAGGCCGCGCGGGAACAGGCTTGACTCAGTTCTGACCGGCCGGGCTGAGGCCCTCGCAGGCTACCGCCCCATAGCCAGCGGCAAGTATGTCCACAAGCAGTATCAGCCTGAGCTTGATCGCCTCTTTCACGAGATTGAGTCCGTAAAGCCGAACATCATCCTCGCGCTCGGCAACTACGCCCTGTGGGCTGTCTGCAAAAAAAGCGGCATCAAAAAATACCGTGGTTCCCCGATCCTCTCTCACGACATGAAGTGGAAGGTCATCCCCACCTGGTCCCCCGCTTCCGTTTTGAAGCAGTGGGAAATCCGCGTCATCATGCTAGCGGACATTTCCAAGGTTGCCCGCGAGATGACCTACGCAGACCTTCGGCGGCCTCAGCGGTTCATCTACATGGAGCCCTCGCTCCAGGACATTGAGGACTTCTATCGCCAATATCTCCGCCATCAGCCTTTCGTTTCCTGCGACGTGGAGACGAAGAACCTCACGATCACCGAGGTTGGCTACGGCACGGCTGACGGCAAGCACTGTCTCGTCATCCCGTTCTGGGACCGCACGAAAAAGGACGGCAACTATTGGCGGACTCACGAAGAAGAACGCGAGGCCTGGAAATGGGTTCGGCGGATCAACACTGAACTTCCTACCATAGGCCAAAACTACTCCTACGACATGCAGTATTTCTGGCGCACGGCGGGCATCCCAACTCCGCGGTTTCTCGGCGACACTATGCTTTTGCATCACGCGATGCAACCTGAGCTGGAAAAAGGCTTGGGCTTCCTTGGCTCGATCTACACCGACGAGCCATCGTGGAAGTTTATGCGAACCGATCACTCAACTCTGAAGCAGGCAGACGAATGAGCAACTTCATCACCGTAATGGCCAAAACCCTCCTTCTTGATAGCGAGGAGTTAACGGCCTGGAAAGTCCAATCCAACGCCATTCTCTTCATGAGGGATCGTGGGACGTATGAGGTTTTTTATCATACGGAGACTGGTGTACGAGTATCTTTCCGTTCACCTATCGTCGAGATCGGTTTGCCGGGTATGCGCCTTTACGCCAGCGGAGTTGTAGATGAGCTGGAGGCCCGCACACGATGATCTATATTGCCTCACCATATACGCATGAGGATAAAGACGTGGAAAACGCGCGCTTCTCTGCTGTGTACGACTACACCACGCGGCTGATGCAACTTGGCGTTGTCTGTTTTTCTCCGATCGTCTACGGCCGCCAGTTCCATGTCGATGGCCGATCTCCAGGTGACTTCGACTATTGGCGTGACTTCAACGAGTCAATCCTTATCGGATGCGCCGAGATGCACGTCCTGCGCTTGGAGGGCCTTGAGAAGTCAAAGGGCGTCCGCCATGAGATCGACTTCGCAAACAAAAATGGCATCAGAATGAGGTTCATCAAGCCATGAAAGTTTTCGATACCTCCACCCTCGACGAGCGCATGATGGGTATTCTCAGCACGCAAGAGGCCGCTTGGATCTACAACGGCCTCGATGTTTGCGTTACCGCTGAGATCTACAATACCCTGATGGCGCAGCTCGAGACTGAGCCTGCCAATGTTCGAGCAACCTATGAAACATCCCTCGCAAAACTCGCCCCCATCATGGAGATGAGTTTACGCGGAACCTACATCGACGAGAACGCTCGTCAGTCCTCCATCGAGAGCCTGCAGAAAGACCTTGACGGTCTTGACACCAAGTTCCAGCGTATCATGGTTGAGGTGTTCGGAGCGCCCTTGAATTGGCGCTCCCCCGTTCAGCTCAAAAACCTGTTCTACGGGATGCTGAGCCTGAAAGAGGTAAAGAAGCGCAACTCCCAGGGAATCTACGCGGCAACCGTCAACCGCGAGGCGCTCGAGTACTTCGACATTTACCTCTACGCTCGCCCGCTCGCCCGCTTTATTCTCGCCATGCGGGATATTCACAAACAACTCGGCTTTCTCAAAACCGAGATTGACAAGGACCAGCGTATCCGCACAACATACAACATCGCTGGCACCAATACTGGCCGTCTTGCTTCCTCGATGAGTGAGTTCGGCACTGGCACCAACCTGCAAAACGTCAACAGAAAGCTGCGCTACCCATTCACCGCAGATCCAGCCATGTACATGGTCAACGTAGACCTCGAGCAAGCTGACGGCCGTAACGTAGGTGCCCTTTGCCACAACCTATTTCTCGATCTGGACTCGAAGCAGATTGCCAGGCTTCTCGAGATTCCGCGTTGGGACGGACCTACTGGCCCTGAGTTCGCATCTGCCTTTCTCGATGCCTGCGAGAGCGGCGATCTTCACACATCAGTCTGCCGCATGACTTGGCCAGAACTAGCCTGGCCTGAGGACAAGACCAAGTGGAAGAAGTTCTGCGACGGGATCATAGCGCACGGCCAAGACAGCTATCGCCAGTTAGCGAAAAAGCTCGGCCACGGCACCAATTACTACGGAACGCCGCGGACGATGGCAAAGCACGCTCACGTCCCCACGAAGATCATCGAGGACTTCCAGTCCCGGTACTTCGGCCAGTTCCCAGCCATCAAGGCCTGGCACAATTACACAATTGAGGAAATCCGCACCCACGGAACGCTGACAACGCCGTTCGGCCGCCGCAGGATGTTCTTCGGGCGCGGCAACGATGCCAGTACCTGGCGCAAGGCCATCGCATACTGCCCTCAGTCCATGACCGGAGAGCAGATCGACCGCGGCCTGCTTCAGATCTGGCGCAAGTTCCCGCAAGTCCAGCTTCTCAACCAAGTCCACGACTCCATCCTCTTCCAGCTCCCTTTCCGCGAAGCCGAACACCTGATCCCAGAAGTGCTCAAGACTATGCAGGTCACCATTGAACTCAAAGGGGGCCGACCGTTCACTGTTCCACTCGAAGCCGCGGGCGGCTGGAATTGGGGCTATGCGGATGAAAACAACAAATACGGACTGAAAAAATGGACAGGAAAAGAGGACCGGGATCGGCCTTCGCCAAAAAGCCGACTGCGCGATTTTCTGGCGAGCGGCCAGACTTTGTAGACAGCTTCTGCTCGTTTACCGAGAACATCAGCTCTCCGCCGATTTTCCGTAAGTGGGGGGCCATCTCGGCCGTAGCTGGCGCGCTTGAGCGGAAGGTGTGGGTCAGAACTCTCGGGTCCGACCTCTATCCCAACCTCTATGTCATCCTTGTTGCTCCGCCGGGCGTCGGCAAGACTGAGATCACATGGCGAGTCAGGGATTTTTGGCGCTGCATGGAAGATCACTATGTAGCATCAACCTCAGTCACGAAGGCGTCATTGATCGACGAGCTGGCTGCGGCAAACCGCCGCTGGGTAACACACTCACCGGAGAACCCCGTCGTCCACTTCAACTCGCTTCTTCTCTGCATCAACGAGCTGGGGGTCTTGCTTCCGGCATACGAGAACGAGTTTATGAACGTCCTCACAGACCTTTGGGATTGTAAGGACTATTCAGAGAAGCGGCGGACTAACAAGATTGAGCACAACATCGACAAGACACAGCTCAATCTATTGGCCGCATGTACACCAGCTTACCTCAACCAGACGCTTCCTGAAGGGGCTTGGGATCAGGGCTTCATGTCCAGAACCCTGATGATCTTTACGGCCGAGAGGCAAATCCGCTCACTCTTTTCTGACACCTCCGTTGACAACGCAGAGGAGGAAATGCTAAAGCAGCAGCTTGAGCGAATAGGCAATCTCTACGGCGAGATCAAGTTCACGGAGGGAGCCGCCAAACTCGTTGATGGCTTTCATATGTCGGGAGGTGAGCCGCGGCCAGATCATCCTAAGCTAGTCAGCTACACCATCCGGCGCACGGTCCACCTGCTCAAGTTGTGCATAGTGGCCTCTATGAGCAGGTCCGACGAATTGCTCATTCGTGAGAACGACTATGAGCGCGCTCTTGGCTGGCTCCTCGAGGCAGAACAGGCTATGCCAGAGATCTTCAAAGCTATGGCTCAAGGCGGTACTGGCAAGGTTATGGAAGAAGCCTGGCATTATCTCTTCACAACCTACGCCAAGGAGAAACAGCAGCCGATCATGCTTCATCGACTGATCCAGTTCCTTCAAGAACGCGTACCTGTTCACAACGTGCAGAACACCATCGACCTCATGGAAAAGGGGAAGATGATCGAGAAGCGACTCATGCCGGGCGGTCCGGCGTATATTCCTCTAGGCAAAAGGGCAGGACAATGAACGAGCATCAGAAATCACGGATGATGGGGATTGAGCTCAGTGCTGAACTTATGAGCAAATTAGCCGAAAGCGAAATCATGAGAAACGCTTGCCCGGTCTGTCTCGCCAGCGGCTTGATGGAGTTCATCCTCACGAAAACCGCATTGGAAAACGGCATTTCTGAGGAAATGATCGAGATAATCATGGATGATCTGACGGATACTATTATCGCCACCGTGAGGTTGAATAGAAAAAGCGGCGAGCCCGAAAGCCCGCCGAGTTCCCCAGACAAGAGAAAGCTGAATTAGGTTCAGCAACCATCCCAGAGGGATCTTGTGGCCGGGCATATAACTGCCCGGCTATTTCATTTACACCAGCCCATAATTGCGGCGGCGATAGAGATAGGCTTTGCCGCCGGTGATGTTCGTGCTGATAAACTCAAATTTCATTCGCAGCAGCCTGTCAGAAGCAATGTTGATCCGCGGATCCACATTCCCCTCCCGAGAGGAGTAGAAGCCGGAGGCCGTTGTCATAGGATTGATAACGGTTGAGATGTATTTCATGTTAGTGTAAGCTGTAGGACTAACCTGCGTTGCTTCCACCCAGATAGCCCACGCGGCGCCGGCCTCACAAAATACGGAGAAACGAAAGCCAAAGCTGCCCAAGCCGGAGTCAATCGAGGCCAGTACGATTTGATAGTCGTAGCCTGTCTCAAAATCCGGCGTTGTGATATTCGTCACAGCTCCGTCTGTTGGCTCGTTGTAGATGCGGCCAGTGTTGCCATCACCAACCAACAAGCCGTTGTAAGGATGCCACGCAGTCTGCATATAAGGTGCACCGTTTGCCCCCTCCGCAATGGAGATCGGGTTATCCCTCAGTGCCGTCATAAGCGGCTGCGTGATAGGGCTGTCCTGGTCGATGTTGTTGTCAGGAATTGCGACATAAGAAGTCATGATATCCTCGCTGCTGATGCGCCATCACTCAGTAGTCCGGCGCTGTTTCCGATGTAACCGCTCTTTTCTGGAGCAAGCCCGGCCCCAGGATAATTCGCAGATCCAGCGGCCATGATATAGTAGATTTTTCCGTAGAGGGTAATGTCCTCTGCGATATAGTGGACCGTCTCTCCAGGCTCAACCTCGTCGGCGGCCACGATCAGCCATTGCCTAATACGATAGTCTCCAAACTCGTCGCGGTCAGCTGAGTGCCTGATCCGAACAACATCACCTACCCACTTATCACGATCCTTTGCATCCATCCTGAACTCGATTTCAGATGGCGAATGGATATAGCGCGTGATGATCTTCGAGGCCGTTGTGCTGGCCAGCGCTCCCGCCGAGAGGAAATTGCCGAAAATCTTGCGGACCGAGGGCTCGCCATAAAGCAGTTCTTCAGGCAAATTTGCCACGGTAATGAGTGAAGCATAGTTCGCCGTTTCCTCCTTGCCTCGTGTCTTGTCCCGCTGATCATAGTAGATCCAGACCTGCGAAACTCGTTCCTCCGGCTTCTCCCGCATGACGAAAGAGCCGGCGATGATATTGTTTTCCTCTGTGATCAGCGGAGGCAGAGCGTCCACACCGCGGATTGAGCGCATCTTCACTAGCAGGTTCTTTTCATCCCACCAGCAGTTGACAAGCGTTTGCTCTTGGATCGAGCTGACAAGATCATGCACGGCCGTCGGGACTGTGATAAGCGCATTGAGTTGCCACAGGGAAAGATATGTGTCAACCTCAGCCTTCCATCCAACCGTATCGAGATACGTCAGCGGAACGCCGCCGTAAACATTCAACAGCTCCTTGAGCGTGTCATCAATCCTCTTGTTCGTCACGCGGTAGCATTGCTGAACGCTAGCATCAACAGAGTGAGTCGCTGCCGTTGATCTGTCTGTGCCGCGGGTAACTCCAGTGAACTCGACGCCGTTAGCATGAGTAGCCCGCCCTGTGTAGGTCATGATCTCGCTGTCGATACGCAGTGTTCCAGTGGCAGTATAATCAGCCACCAATGCCCCAGCCACGACAAACGAAGTCTGACTATTTGTGATCGAAGTATAGAGGACGCCGGGAGATGCAAGCGGAACTTGCGCCTTCCGTTCCTCAAGCCGCGCGAGAACGTCTTTGCCCTGAATGGTCACTTGGCCGCTGTCGTCCGGGCCTTGGATGTTGTCCAGGAAAAAGACCTTCTTACTCATCTGCGCTAGGGTCTGTCCAGCGTAGCCGTCATACACGATGATCTGAATATTCTGCCGATACCTATTGCGCGCTTTCCATTTGGTCCAGAATGTTCCCCGCGTGAGGGGATCAAACCCGCGCTCATCCACATATTTATCGACAACGCGATCAGTATGAGTATGGTCATTGAAGGTCAGGGTGCAGAGGGCGCGATTGCCCAAACCGGAAGCATCTGTCCTGGACCCGCCCACGTTAAGCCGCGTAGGTGAAGTGCTTACACTTACGAGTGAGGGAATGATGTATGTGGCGCCCGAAACAGTCTGCTCCCCTACGCGGCCTCGCGAGAAGAAAAGGCTCAGTGTCGTGGCAGCGTAGTTCGCGCCGTCTTGGCAAGTCGATCTCGTGTTGTAGCATTTGACGGGTCCAGTGCCACGCGCCGTACAGGGACTGACGCCAAACGAGAGGCTGCAAAACGGTTGCTTGATCTCAACGATCTGAACTGGTTCACGGCCAACGGTTGTCTCAGTCATGGCTGATTGCCCTCATAGTCAGTTGCACGTCCATAAAGTCTTTTGTGCCGGACGTGGAGGGCGTTGCGGGGGCCGTGGCGCGTCCAAAAGCGACCGCCGGGTACCCATCAGGCCGCCATGCGATAAAGAAAGGTTCCGTTTCAATCGCCCGCTGGAACGTGGGCCATTGCTCGTACACCCATGCGGCTGTGAGGTTTTTCCACGAATACGTTGTTTCGAGATAAGTTCTCCACTTCGAGTATCCCAAATACTCCCCACTCTCCGAGATATTCATTTTCATCACGGTATTGCGAGAGAGCTCCATCGGAGCGAGGCCGCCAAACAACGGGCGAGGCATTTGCATAGAGCGCCCGAACTTGATAACTGCAATAGTGGGAGAGCCGCCTTCAATCTTGATGCGCCACTTGCTGCTGGTCGTCTCGTTAAAGAGGAACATGATTGGGCTGTCATCCGCAATCAGTGAGGCCGCCGAGACGGCCGCCCAGGCCGAACCATCATACGCCTCAACAGTCACTGTGCAACCGAGGCTTCCGAGGTTGTGCCCGGCGAGGCAGCAGTAGTCAAGACTCACCGCAGAGAGCGAGGAAATTTGCCAGGTATGAGGGCCGGCGCCTGAGGTAGGCTTCCACCGCTCATACGTCAGCGTGTTGTTGGGGGCGGCCGCAAAATAACCTGCGGCCGTCGATGATGCTGAGATAAACGTGGAAGGCAGCCAATTTCGGCTGTGAGCGATTCTGGCGTGGGTCAGTGGCTGGTCGTCAGTCTCATTCTTGTTAATGAGAAGCGAGCCACTGGCGTCCTCCAGCAACAGTCGATCCCCATTCTCTTGCAAGAGGAATGAGTTACCGAACCTGTATTCATAGTCCGAACTGATGATAACGCCCATGGCTTAGCTGATCCGGTAAACGGTGAAAACGGTGCTCGAGACTCGGCGGATGCAGAACCGCCCAGAAGTGCCGCCAGCTACTGCCGCGCTTCCAACAACTGTGGTCAGGCCGTTCGCGCTAAGGGTAACGATGTTGGCTGGGGCCGCTGTGTTGATGACGCTGAAATCAATGCTCGCGTTTGCTGTGGCCGGAAAAACAGCATTGAGTGTGGCAGGTGCTGGTAGAGTAAGTGTTGAACTGCCGCCTGTCCACTGAACGAGGCCGTCGAGGATCTCAATTCCGAGGGTAGCCGCCGTGCTGTATGAGGCAGGGGCTACCTGCAGGCCGAATTGCCAGCCACCGAGAAAGCTTGTGCCATTGACGTGCAACTTAGCCTGATTGGCAGTCACGTTAACACCGAGCCCTGTGGAGTTCAGCAGAAGGGCCATCGCCCCCGTCAGATACCACGCGTGTTGAGTTGCACCGTTGATGGACGTTGTGAGCATATAGTCAGTGGCCACCGTGGAGCCGCCGCTGGCCGTCTGAAAAGAGACAGTATTGTTGTTGCGGACAACACGATTTTGCTCAAACCCAGAGCCGCCATCAGTCTCAGTAAGCTGAAGCTGCGCCGATGTTCCTGCAATCTCAGCCAAGGCCGGGATGTTTTTGAAGAACTCAGTTCGAGTTACTTTCCTCGTGGCCGCCGGTGCGGTAACATCAACTACAGGAATAACATCGGACCCCTTGAGGTCAGCCCCTGCGATTGCCGTGAGGGCTGTGATCTTTGAGTCGGCCATTTTTGATCTCCTTAACGCAGGACAATCCGAGCACCGTCGGAGGTTGCCTTGTTGATTTCGTTGATGAGTTTGAGAACCTGATCGCGGCTGAAGAGATCGCCGCCAACAAGCTGCAAAGCGACCTGCTGCGAGACTTGCTGGCCACCAGATGAAGTCGCCGCACCTCCGCCACCACCGGCTCCACCGCCAGTCCCACCAGAACTTCCCGGATTGGCCGATTTGATATTGCGCACGGCGTTCAAGCCGCTGGACAGCGCAGATGCGGCAGCCGCAAAACGCGCCCAGGGCCGCCCGACATAAGCCGGATCTTTCAACACCTCAGTAAAGGCCAGCCAGCTGTTGGCGACAGCAATAGCCGCTCCAATCTTCTTAGATCCCTGGAACAGTGAGCCAAGTGCAGTCAATGTGGCGCTTACCCCCTCACGGGTTTCCTTGCCCATGGCGAACTGATGGGTGCGTTCAACATGCTCCATGAGCCTATTATACTCTTCCATCGTGAGCAGCTTTTGATCGAGGGCCTCTTTGAGCAGCTCTTGCCGCCGCTCGTAGCTTTCCATCTCGAGTTGCTCTTTCGTCATCAGTTCTTTCTGGAGCGCTTCGAGCTCAGCATCTATGGGATTAGCGCCGCCGCCACCTCCACCACCAGCTCCGTCTCCATTCATGCCCGCAAGAAGTTCAGTAAAGGTCGGGCCAGTCTTAATCAGTGGAGGCAGCGTGGAGCCATTACGACCACTGCCTTCAAAGCCTGGGCCTTTGGTTGCATCTGCATTAACAACCGAGCCACCGCGAGCCGCAGCCGCTGCTTTGGCGGCATCCCAGAGTGTGCGGCCCAGCTTGGCGGCATCACCTATCGCGCCGGAAAGCCAGCCTGCGCCTGGAGCCGAAGCAACAAGCGAGTCCATTGCAGCCTCAGCATCTTCAAGCGTGATGCCGAGAACACTTCCAAACTCACCTGCCATGATCTTGGCCCGATTGAGCGGAGTCTCGTATTCGACCGACGCGAGTTTTGCTGCAGCATCATACGCCTTAATCAACTGAATTTTCATCTCAGTTGTGGCCTTAGATGCCATGGTAGTAGCGACGAACGCCTCACGCTCTTGGGCAGCCCGTTCTCGCGCAACCTCAACTGAGTCTTGACCGTAGAAATTGATCAGACGCTGGAGCTCGATCTGGTTTTGGAGATCCAGCAGAGTTTGTTGGGCTTGCTCACGCGCTTTGGTGAGTGCATCACCCGCATTGTCACTGAGCCGTTGCGAGTTATCTGCGGCCGACCCCATGTAAGTCGAGACGGCTGCCATTTCTCCGGCGAGGGCGTGAAAGAGATTTTTGCGCTCTCGATCGGCACCAAGAGGCTCAACCGATTTTGCGGCAATCTTGTCCTGCAACGCGGCGAGCTCCATCATAGAGAGGCCGAGTTCGTTCGCAGAGCCGAGCGCAAGTTTGATGGAAAGGGGAAGTTGCGAGCTGCTGATACCTGCAGTGGCCATGGCCTCCTGCAGCATCTTAAAAGCCGCAACCTTGTCCTGCAAGGAAGCGGCTTCCTGAACCGCACGGAAAGCGTCAGCCAGAGGAATGGCCTGCTCTCGCGTCAGCTTCAGATCCTTCATTATATTGTCGAGGGCCTGCTCGGTCTGTGTGGCGGCATAAGATACGGCTACCGCACCGTCGAGCATAGTTCCCTCAAAGGCGGCCTGTTCCGCCGCTGCATACTCGGCGGAGGCCGTAGCCGCATCCATCGTCGCGGCATAGCGAGACAATTCATCTGTGGCATCGGTAAGCTGATTTGCGAGCTTGCTTTCGCCCTCAGCTATCCTGAACTCACGGATGGCCATGGCAGCATCACGAGCTTCAAGAGCGTATTTGCCGTATCTCTCAATGAGCTGATCGAGTGACATTTCAAGAATGTCCTGAGCAGATTTGAGTTTGTTCTGAGTATCAGCAAGGTCACTGATCACATCGTCGAGGGTTTTAGTCTCAGCCGCTGCGTCGTAAGCGGAGACTGCCCACTGATAAAGGGCCGCTCCGCCCGCAATCAGCCCGATTGTAAGCAGGGACGTTGGCGAGATCAGAGACATAAACGCGCCGCCCAGAGCCTTGAACGTGGACTTAACTCCACCGCCCATGTCTTGCAGAACCTGCGTGATCTGCGTACCTTGCTGAACAGCGAGAATAAAAGGCGACTGCCCAGAAGCGAGCATGACGCCAATATCATTGAACTGCGCGGCCAGGTTAGCTGTGTGGAAACGACCGGCCCTGACCTGATCGTTCATGTTGAAACCAGCTTGCTCGGCCACCCCGTAATGGACGGCGAGCTTCTGCAGTTCCGACGATAGCTGCTCAGTGGACCATTTCTGACCCTGCGCTACCTTATTCATCAGCTCAGCTGCGCGCCGGTAACGATCCATGCCAGCATAGGCGTTGTCCGTTTCCATGCGTAGCTTGTGCAGTTGGCGCGCGAGCCCTTCTGAGCTCGCGGCCAGTTCTTCCGATCTCTCTTTGGCCTTCCGCGCGGCAGCCTCAGCCTTCCGCAAAGCCATAGCGGACTGAGTTGTAGCCCGTTGGAGACTCGTAGAGTCACCAGTAAACTTAGCGTGAAGTCCTGTCAGCTGTCCCGCCATTTTCCATCTCTCTAAACTTTTTGCGGGCCGCATCCCACTCGGCTTCGGTAAACTTGCCTTTCAGCGAGGTATCGGTTTTTACAGCGCGTTGTGCTTTCATCTTCGCGTCAAATTCCCACCAGAACTCTGTGGTAGACATTGACCAGAACTCACTCGGCTGAATACCCCAATCCCTCGCTGATTTGTAGGCCTGCTTGACGAGATCGGCCCAGGTCAGTTTCCCTCGCCAGATCCCTTCTCACCGATTTCTTCAGGACGCGGCCCGACGATGATTGCAAGATAGTCTGAGGCCACTTCCTTCGCCGCGAGAAAGCCGGCCGCGAAGATCAGTTCCCCGATCTCATCCCGCGAGATGCGCTGATCAGCCCGCTGAGTTCCAATGTGAATGAGCTCAAGCACATTCTCGACGGTGAACCGCCATTTCGGATCATAGGGGATGCCGCGCGAGATGAGTGCAGTCTCGAGCGCCGCTTCCCGCATGATGGTAAGAGGATCTCCTACCTTCTTTGCGATCTCGAGACTGGCTTTGAAATCGGCGGCAAGCCGAAGCTCTTTGCCGCCGAGTGTTACTTCAATGTCTCTCATTTGTCTGGTCCTTTGTTGTTGTTATCAGCTGCCGGGGGTGTAGGTGAAGATTCCGCTCGACATGAAGGTGGCCGAGAACTCAGCCGCCCCGTCGTGCTCGCCGGTTTCTTCATAGCTCGTCACGAAGAACGTGCCCACGATGGTACCAGTCGTGGTGGGAAGGTCGATGGTCAGGGGCTCACCCGTGATATTGGCCTTCATCATCTCAGCCAGGAGGATCTGGTTTTTGGTGACGCCGCCGACGGTGGCCTCGATCCCCCGCAGGCCGGGCGTGGCCAGCAGGGTGCGATAGCCATTGTCGTCATCAGTGGTGACGTCAACGTGGTCATTGGTGACAGTGAAACCGCGGGTGCGGGTGCCTGCGATGACGGTGCCATCCCAGGTGAGTTTCAGGTTACGGCCGGTTTGCGACATTTGGGATCTCCTTTGCGCGGTTAGACTACTCGAGCCTTAGATTTTCTCGAGCAAGATACGATAACGGCAGACCCCATGACGAGTTTTGCCGTCGATTTCCTCAATGACCTCGCCAAACTCGAAGAGGCAGTCAATGAAGTTGTAGCCGGAGGCGGAAAGTGAGCTCGCCTGCCGATGAAGAAGCTGGAAGATGGAGCCCATGATCGTCTTAGTCTCTTTCTTCCCGTTGTAGCGCGACCAGACATGCAGCGTGACGGTGCATGAGTTACCAATCGAGGTGTCTGTGTCGAACGGAGCGAATGTATCATCACCGATGACAACATAAGGGAAGTCTGAGTTCGGGAGTCCGTCAGGCTGGTTCGGCGGGCTGTCGTAGACCTTGACTGGAGACAGCCCAGCCGTCAAACGTGAGAATAAGGCAAGCTGCAGCGGATTTGCAAACTCAGTCATTTGAGACTCCGTTCAAACTCACGTTTCAGCACCACATCAGCACGCTGAATGGCCTCCTCGAAGGAAGGCAGAAGAAATGGGCGTGGATCAACATAAACTACCTCGCCCTCGAAGGACGCGAAACCGCCATGCTCGAGTGTCGCAGCGTAGGCCAGATCTGAGCCGGCGGTTGCGCCACTCATGGGGTTGTTCGTGATCTTGGTAAACTTGATGCTGTTTGCCAGTGCGCCAGAGAGGTTGGCCGGAGGTTCGCCGGGAGCGGAGGCCTGATGGAGTTTGCCCTCGAGAAAATAGACGTGACCAGAACGCGAGCCGGATCTGATCCTGTTTTTCGCTCGAGTCGCCGTCGATTGCGCCACAAAGTTCAGGGTCCGTGCCAGACTCGCATTTGCCTTCTCTGGCAACGCGAGAAGTTCTTCCATGAGCTCGTCGAAGCCGGTGATCTCAAGATGCATCCTCACGTCACATCCCCCTCTTGTACATAGAAGCGAAGCCATTTCTGACGCAGCTCCATATCAACGATCGAGAGCACATTGTAGTAACGGCCCCGAACGAGCAAGCGAGTTTCAGTCGCGTTCCAGTACGGGGCACCATTGGCGTCACCACGAAATCTCGTGATGAAGGTATAGAGATTTGTGGACTCTTGTCGTTGGGCCTCATACCGCTCAGTGCCAGAAAGCCCCGTCGGCTTAGCCCAGACTCCACCGGGAGGATCGGCCACCCAGCTCTCCGTCCATCCGCCCTGGCCGTCAGCGGTGCGAACACGTCGTTCAATCGTGATGAGAACGCTCAGGGAGGCTGCCGTTATATCGCAACACTGGACCATATCTTATACCGCCCCATCAGAATGTGATAGAGCCATACCAGCTCCATCATGTTTCTCAAGGATGGCACAAGATGCCGAGTTTGTCAAGTGGGAAGATTTTTGACTCATCCCACCACAGCCTTGCTGCCCAAGTCTCATTACAGACCTCGCAACGAGTAAGCAGCCATAATGTCGGCGGCGCCCGATTTCGCAAAAGCGGTTCGCATATCACACTCTCCGCTGTGGTCGTAGAAGTAGCCCGCTTGAAGCAGCACGGCTGCCCTTACCCCGGCGGGGACGTCAGTCACCAACGCCCCAAAGCCAGCCACATACTCAATAACCACCGCGTTCGTCGGCCGAGTTGCGAGGGGCCAGAGCTGACCGAACTTGAGCGCAAGGCGGCCGGGCCGTGACTCAGTATCCACGTCGAAGATTGAGGCTACATTGAGCACGGTTTCGAGACTCGCCTCGTCATAGACCTTGACAGAAGCGATAGAGCTGAGAGGATACCGAGGCAGATGCAGGACCTTAGGCCGCCCGGACTGCAACTCAGTAATGGCCATCTCACGCACGCCATCCCACCACGGAGTTTCATACCCCGGCCAAGCGTCGAGCGAGAGTCGCCATGTCTGATTGATTATGGCGATGCCATACATCTCTTCGATGAACTCGCGCGCTTGTGCGATGAGCCGTTTGGCCTCCGAGTCTGGAAGCATGAGAATGTCGGCTTTGACGTGAGTTCGGAGTTCAGTCTCTGTCACAGGCTCGATGGCAGGCTGAACGACCCGCCGATGGCCGCGAGGAGGATATTGGACATATGCGGGTCGCAGGGCCATCTTATTTTTTCCCCCACTTGGCAAAGACCGCGCCGGAAATCCCCAGCGCAGCCACGACGGCCCCGATCAGGGTTTCCAGATGCACCGTCACCATACCGTCAGCATAGGCCACGCCCCAGCCGGGAAGCATGGTCACAAGCGCAGTCAGGATGGGCGACAGTACGTAAAACACGATGCGGACGATAACATTGGTCATGGGTCAGACTCCTTGGTTGATGATTTCAGCGCGGACCAGATCGCGCAGGCGGTCGCCCACGGTGATCGGATCGGCAGGGCTGGACATGCCGGGCAGCCAGCTGATGTCCCATTTCTGGCGCTGCGCGATGGCAAGTGTCGGCTGCACCTCGGCATGGCTCAGGGTAGACCAGCGCGACACCGGAATATCATAGGCCTGACAGGCGCGGGCGGTTTCGCGGGCCAGCGCGCCGATCTGCGCCGCCGTCACCGGATAGGCACCGGCGTTGAAAGGCCGCTCCACCGCGCCCGCCATGGCGCAGAGGCTGATGCCGATGGCCCCGCTATTGGCGTTGCGGGTATGCGCCCGCGCGGCGGATGGCTCTGCGGCCCGGATCACCGTCCCGTCGCCCTCGATCAGGATGTGATAGGCCGCGCGGTCTACGGCATTTGCCCGGTGCGCGCCCGCGGTCCAGTGCCAATGGACCCGCGTCAGGCCGGACCGGTGATAGAGCGGCAAGCCCTTGGCGCGCTGTGCCGCCGTGGCCGCCGCGATTGCCGCCTCCGTCCGAGGCCCGCGCTTGCCGTCAATCGGGCCGGGCCAGAACCCCAGCGCCGCGCACCGCGCCTGCAGCGCCCGCGTGTCGAGTGTCATCGATCGCTCCTATCCAGCAGGATAGCCATGCTCTTGGCCAGATCGGCCATGGCTGTGTTTGCCTTTTTGGTCTCGTCCAGCAGGGCAGACAGTTTGCCCGCCAAGTCGTCGGACCTGTCGCCCTTTTGCGGCCCGCGATTGAGCCACATGAACAGCGCCACCCCGGCCACAGGCCCCAGCGTCGTGATCAGATCAGGGAGTGTCATTGCGGATAGCCTCCCAGAACATCACCACATAGATCGGGGCGAAAAGCGTGGTGCAGTGCAGGCCGATGACCATTTCCCCGCCCGTGGCGATGGCAGACCAGCCAAGCGCCAGATATTGGACGGTCTGCAGACCCGCCCCGACCGCGACCATCCATCGCTTGACCGGATGGCGCAGGCCGATCCAGCAAAGCGCGCTGGCCCCCATCATCACCCCGGCCCACATTTCCGCCGGAAAGCGCAGGGCAAATTCCCCGAAAACCGAGGCCTGAAGGGCGTCGCCCTGCAACCGCGCCTCGATCCAGAACAGCGAGCCGAACAGGATCACCGCGATCTGCATTTGGCAAAGGACGGGCTGATACAGATAAGTGTGCCGCTGCAGGCTGCGTGCGAGTGTCGTCACATCCGCCTCCATGTCGATATGGCCAGCGCCGCGCCCCAGATCGCAAAGCCCGCGACGGCGGCCCAGTAGCCCCAGCCAAGCGCGCCGATCAGCACCGCCGCGCCCCGCCCACGTTGGACGTATCGTCCAGGCTGTCGCGCCAATCCCATGACGGGGCCAGATCGCCATCCTTGATGGACGATTGCACAACCACCTCCCAGCCGATGAAATAGACCGCCACCACCGCCAGCCATGCCCATACCGGCGGCAGAACGGCGAGGGCCAGCAGCGCAAGCCCACCGCCCACAAGGCCACCATGCGCCCCTTGGTTGGCCAGATGCCCGTAGGCGTCCCGCTGATAGTCATCAGGATGCCACATCACGGCCACCCGAACAGCGCGTCAACCTGTTCATCCGTCCAGCCCAACGCGCTTTGAACGGCAAGGATCAGCGGGTGCATGCGCGGCACATCGACCAGATGCGCCCAGCGGATCCGCATTTCAGCGTGCGGCGGGTTCGGCATGGCGGCAACCAGCTGCTCAAACTCAGCCGGGATGCCGGTGGACATGGCGCTTTCTTCGCTGATCGCGCCAGCGGCGACGAGGGCCAGCAGCAGATCCAGCTTTGACACGGCCCGGCTCGCCCGCCATTCCGCACGGGCTGCCTCGATTGCGGCGGCTGGCGTGATAACCTGCGCCCAATCAATCACCGCGTCGATCACCTCGCCGTCATGGTCCACCAGCCCCGGCGCGGTGCATGGGCCATCTGACAGGGTCACAGTCTCGGGGAACAGCACGGCCTCTGGCGCATCGGCGCTATGCGGCAGGATCAGCGTCAGATGCAGCGCGCCGCCATGCCGCGTCACATCGCTGGCAAAGGCGGCAGAGGGGATCGCGGCGGCGGGCAGGCGACCGCCCTCATGCAGCGCGCCAAGGTCAAGGCGCTGGCCATTGACGGTCAGCACATCGCCGGAAACCGAGACGGAAAGTGCGCCATCGGCACGGATCGGGGAAAATGAAATCTGCATGGGTTCCTCCTTAGAACCAGCGTCCGATGGCAATGTAAGATACGTTTGATTGCGACCCGCTGACCGCTGCGATGAGGCGGCATGTGACCTGAGTCTTCGTAACGTCAGCCCCGGTCCCCGACCATTGTGCCGCAGCGCCAGAGACCCACCGGGAACTCAGCGTGACAGCCCCATTTACCCCGGACGGGGCCAAGACGAATGCTGCTGGGAATGTAAATGTTAGCCCATTGGACACAAACACAGAGCCGCTTGCTGTGGATGCGGTTCCCAACTGTTCAGCCCCCCAGCAAATCTGCGTGCCATCGGCAAATCGAACATACCCGCCATTGGCATTGCTGCCACGCTCGATCACCGCACCTGTAGGGACACCACCGGATTGGGAAACAGTGCCTAGGATGTTTTTTTGGCCGAAAATTTCCGACCATGTGGACTGTATGCCGGAGGCGCTGATGGAGCCAATATACATGCGCGAATCATCGGAACTAAGGGCAATGCGATGCTGCTTCGCGGCGGCGTAATTTAATGCGATGACAGTTCCATACCCAGACGGGCCAGCATCGCCAGTGTTGTTATACCAATACATGCCGGACGGGTTGGCACCCCAAGTGTTAAAATCGTATTCTGGGGGGTAAACGCCTGCTGCCCTGCCTAGCCCGTAATCACCCACCTTCATCAGACGACCAGCCGTGGTGTCGATGTCCGTCTGGGTCACGTTGTTGGAAGACATGATCTCAGCCCATGCCGTCCAGACCGAGTCATGGGAAGACCGGATATAGAGCTTGTTGT
>ERZ1645187.410-NODE-410-length-41998-cov-6.061297_pt1 | contig 41998 bp, 32 predicted proteins | sample MGYA00575352_ERZ1645187 | MGnify/ENA primary metagenome ERZ1645187 (study PRJEB40837, sample SAMN11349314) | freshwater sediment metagenome | isolation source: river sediment | host: Sediment | place: India: Wazaribad , New Delhi | collected 2017-02-21 ... | reverse complement strand
GCATGATGTGATGAACGGCTCGGATCACCCGATCGCCTTCATCGAGATCGAGATGAAGCAGCCGGCCCTGCTCGACCGCTGATCCTAGCTCACCTGCCAGCCCGAGAGGATCACCACCGCCGCGCCGGTGAGCACCGCCGCCACCACCGAGCGGCGGAACAGCAGCAGCACCGCGATCGCGATTGCCAGCGCGGAGACCCGGTGCCACAGCGGGATGATCTGCAGCGCGCCGGTGGGCGCGAGCACGATCTTCGCCACCACGGCGGCGAGCAGCGTGGTCGCCACCAGCCGCACCCACAGCAGGATATCCGATTCGGTCTTGAGGTCCTTGGCCGCCCACACCGCGAGGATGCGCCACAGATCGGTGGGCAGAAAGCCGATGACGATGACCACCAGATAGGGCCACAGCGGCCCGAGCGTGTCTTTCAGCGCGGTGGCGGTCACGGCGCGCCCTCCCCCCGTCCGGCCCGCCGCTTGGCGATGAAGAAGGCGATGCTGCCGCCGACCACCCCGATCAGCAGGAAATCGACGCCCGGGGGCAGATAGGGCGTCACCAGCGGCGTGACGAAAAAGCCGAAGCCGAGCGCGGCCCAATCCCAGCTGTGCCGCGCGGCGCTGACCATCGCGGCGGAGAAGAACAGCGGCGTGGTGAACAGGAAGGCCGCCGCCAGCGCTTTCGGCACCAGCGCGTAGAGATAATAGCCGGCATGGGTCGCCAGCATGCCGGCGACGTTGATGGTCACCGCATAGCCCATGAAATAGGCCCAGCGATGCGCCTCCGGCACACCTGGCAGGCGGCGCAGACCTTCCACCCATGTCGTCATCGAGACGAAATGCGCCGCCAGAAGCCGCCGCACCAGCGATTGCCCCGGCGTCCGCACCAGCGGCAGGATGGAGACGGTCATCGGCAGGAAGCGCGCGGACGACAGCGCGATCGCGAACGCCGTGGGCGCCAGCGCCGCCCCGGCCGCCACCGCGCCGAACAGGATCACCTGCGCCGGCCCGGCCCAGATCAGCAATGTGGAGAGCGTGCCCGCCCAGGCGGGAAACCCGATATCCCGCACCAGCCCGCCGATGCCCAGCATCGTCGCCATCAACAGCAGCGCAGGCACGCCGACGCCATCGCTCAGGCCCTTGCGGAACCAGCCGGCATCGGTCACGGGGAGGTCTGGCGTCGTCACGGGCGTCAAAAAAGAATAGAGGGCTAAGGAATAACTACATCATGCCGCGCGATTCCGCAATCGTCCTCCTGCCTTACGGCGCCTCCAGCGTGGTCGCGATTCGTAACGCCAGCGCGGTTGCGCCCGAGGGGCGGAAGGTGGAGGAAAACCCCGCCCGTCGCATCATCTCCGCCGCGCCGGGCTGGCCCATGGCGCGGTAGTGCGCGGTCATCATCGCCGTGCCCCTGGCGCTGGCCTCGGCCCGGGTCCACGCCCCGTCGCGGCTGTGGGCCGGGTGATAGCCAAGCCCGCCGCGGCCGGAGAACCCTTCGAAGACATCGGCTCCGCCGATGTAATGGCGCTTGACCCCGCCGGCGAAGATCAGCGTGCAGGCGCTGTCGCAGCGGGCGCGCGCCGCATCCACCGCCGTCGCCAGCCCCGCCTTGCGGATCAGCTTGCCGATGGCGATGCCGGCCGCCACCTCCCCGCCGAGACTGTCGAGATAGATCACCCGGATGCCGCGCCCGCGCGCATCGGCCAGAAAGGCGGCGAACCGCTCGACATCCGCTTTTTCGAACAGGCCGGAAAGGTAGGCCGCGCCGTCCCGCTCGGCGATGTACAGTGTCGCCCGTGCCGGCAGGGCCGACAGCAGCAAGGCTGCGAGCCCCGCCGCCAGCCGCCGCATCCTCAGCGCCCCGGCAGCGCCGGCACGCCGAACAGCACCGGATGCAGCACGAACAGCACTGCCAGATAGAGCCCGGCGCCGATCAGCAGCGCCAGCGCATCGTTGTGGGTCCACCCGCGTGCCGGCAGCGGCGGCGTGCCGCGCCGCTTCACTGCAATGCGCGCGGCCACCGCATAGACGAGAAACGAGCCGAACAGCAGGATCGAGCCGAGATCGCCGTTGGCAAGGAGATGCGCCAGCGCCCAGACCTTGATCATCGCCAGCATCGGATGCTGCACCGCGCTCTTCATCCGCCCTGCCGGCAACAGGAAGACTGCCAGCAGGATCATCGCCGGCAGCATCAGCGTCAGTGTCAGATGGCTCATGCCGCGCGGCGGAGACCAGACCTCGATATAGCCGCCGGCGCGGTAGGCGCCAAAACCCCACACCGTCAGCACCAGCCCGGCCAGCGCGACAAGGGAGTACACCCCCTTGTATGTCCCCTCGCCGAACCGCGCGATCAGCCGCGCGCGCAGGCCCCGCATCAGGGTGATGCAGTGCCCGCCGATGAGCAGAACCAGCCCGAGGATCAGCAGCGTCATTGCCCGCTCACGCCTTTTCCGGCGTCTTGCGCGCCGGCTTGCGCGCCGGCGGCGCCACCGGCAGTTCCGGCTTCGGCGTTGCCCGCCCCTCGGGGTATTCGAACCCGAGCACCGGCTTGCCGCCCTCCTCGCTGACGATGACGCGCACCACGCCGCCCTTCTTGAGTTTGCCGAACAGCACCTCGTCGGCCAGCGGTGTCTTGATCGCGGTCTGGATCAGCCGCGCCATCGGCCGTGCGCCCATCATCGCGTCATAGCCGTTCTCGACCAGCCACGCCCGCGCCGCATCGGTGAGTTCGATGGTCACGTTCCGGTCGGACAGCTGCGCTTCGAGCTGCAGCACGAACTTGTCCACCACCTGCGCGATCACCTCCTTCGGCAGCTGGCCGAACGAAATGACCGCATCGAGCCGGTTGCGGAATTCGGGCGTGAACAGCCGGTTGATCGCCTCGGTGTCGTCGCCCTCGCGCTTGGCGCGGGTGAAGCCGAAGGCCGCCTTCGCCATGTCGGAGGCGCCCGCATTGGTCGTCATGATCAGGATGACATTGCGGAACGACACCTGCTTGCCGTTGTGGTCGGTCAGCTTGCCGTGGTCCATCACCTGCAACAGGATGTTGTAGAGATCGGGGTGCGCCTTCTCGATCTCGTCGAGCAGCAGCACGCAATGCGGGTTCTGGTCCACCCCGTCGGTGAGAAGCCCGCCCTGATCGAACCCGACATAGCCGGGAGGCGCACCGATCAGCCGGCTGACGGTGTGGCGCTCCATGTATTCCGACATGTCGAAGCGCAGCAGTTCGACGCCCAGCGTCTTGGCCAGCTGCTTGGCCACCTCCGTCTTGCCGACGCCGGTAGGGCCGGAGAAGAGGTAGGCGCCGATCGGCTTTTCCGTATCGCGCAGGCCGGCGCGCGCCAGCTTGATCGCGGCGGACAGCTGCTTGATCGCATCGTCCTGGCCGTAGACGACGCGCTGGAGTGTCGATGTCAGATGCTCCAGCACCTCGGCATCGTCCTTCGAGACGGTTTTCGGCGGGATGCGCGCCATGGTGGCGATCGTCGCTTCGATCTCCTTGAGGCCGAGGGTCTTCTTGCGCTTGCCCTCGGGCAGCAGCATCTGCGCCGCGCCCGATTCGTCGATCACGTCGATCGCCTTGTCCGGCAGCTTCCGGTCATGGATATAGCGGTGCGACAGTTCCACCGCCGCCTTGATCGCCTCGGAAGTGTACTTGAGCTTGTGGAACTCCTCGAAATACGGCTTCAGCCCCTTCAGGATCTCGATCGCATCCGGCACCGTCGGCTCGTTGACATCGATCTTCTGGAACCGGCGCACCAGCGCGCGGTCCTTCTCGAAGTGCTGGCGATATTCCTTGTAGGTGGTCGAGCCGATGCACCGCAGCGTGCCCGAGGCGAGCGCCGGCTTCAGCAGGTTGGAGGCATCCATCGACCCGCCGGAGGTCGCCCCCGCGCCGATCACCGTATGGATCTCGTCGATGAACAGGATCGCGTTCGGGTGCGTCTCGATTTCCTTGATGACCTGCTTCAGCCGCTCCTCGAAATCGCCGCGATAGCGCGTGCCGGCCAGCAGCATGCCCATGTCGAGCGCGAAGACGGTGGCATCCGCCAGCACTTCCGGCACCTCGCCGGTGACGATCTTGCGGGCCAGCCCCTCGGCAATCGCCGTCTTGCCCACGCCGGGATCGCCGACATAGAGCGGGTTGTTCTTGGAGCGGCGGCACAGCACCTGGATGGTGCGGCTCACCTCGGCTTCACGGCCGATCAGCGGGTCGATCTTGCCGTTGCGTGCCTTGGCGTTGAGATCAACGGCATAGGATTTGAGCGCGCTCTCCTTCTTGTTGGGCGCGCCGCCCTCCCCGCCGTTGGGATGGCCGGGGCTGTCCTCCTGCTCCTCCTCGTCGGCGCCGCGCGGCGAGCGGCTCTCGCTCATGCCCGGCCGCTTGGCGATGCCATGGGAGATGTAGTTCACCGCGTCGAACCGCGTCATATCCTGCTCCTGCAGGAAGAAGGCGGCGTGGCTCTCCCGCTCGGCGAAGATGGCGACGAGCACGTTGGCGCCGGTCACTTCCTCGCGGCCGGAGGACTGCACATGGATCACCGCGCGCTGGATGACGCGCTGGAAGCCGGAGGTCGGCTTGGGGTCGCCCTTGGCGCTGGTGGCAAGGCCGGCCAGTTCGGTGTCGACATAATCGGTCACCGTGCGGCGCAGCGCCTCGATATCGACATTGCAGGCCTTCATCACCGAGGCGGCATCCGTATCATCGATCAGCGCCAGCAGCAGATGTTCGAGCGTGGCATATTCGTGCCGCCGCTCGCCGGCCAGCGCCAGCGCCTGATGGAGGGCCTTTTCAAGATTGCGTGAAAAAGTCGGCACGGCTCAGGCCCTCACTTCTTTTCCATGATGCATTGCAGAGGATGATTGTGCTGCCGGGCAAAGTCCATGACCAGCATCACTTTCGTTTCGGCGATCTCGTAGGTGAAAACGCCGCACTCCCCCACGCCGTTGTGGTGGACATGCAGCATGATCTCCGTCGCGTCCTCGATCGATTTGTTGAAGAACCGTTCGAGCACGTGGATGACGAATTCCATCGGGGTGTAATCGTCGTTGAGCAGCAGCACGCGATAGAGGCTGGGCCGCCGTGTCTGGGTTTTCGTGCGGGTCGCGATCAGCGTTCCGCCCTTGCCGCCGTCGGGGCCGTGCTCGTCCGGCCCGCCGTGCGGCGCGGAAAAGATCGGGAAGGAAGGGCGGAGCGGGTGCGTCATCGTCAGGGTCACGGGGCAGGCAGGAAAGATCGGCAGTGCGGGTGCGCCAGCGTCATGCCACGCGCCAGATGAATGTAGGTATACCAGAACCGCTCCGCCAGTGGACAGCCGCACCATTCACCGCTAACCGAAGGCCTTCCGTCATTTTTTCCGCCAGCACCGAGGATACCCCATGACCATCACCCGAATCGAGACCGGCCCGCGCATGTCGAAGGCCGTTGTCCACGGTAACACCGTCTATCTCGCCGGCATTGTGGCGGATGACACCTCGGCCGACGCCGCCGGCCAGACCCGCCAGATCCTCGCCGAGATCGACCGTCTGCTCGGCCTCGCCGGCAGCGACAAGTCGAAGATTCTCAAAACCAACATCTGGCTGTCGGACATGAAGGATTTCCCCGCCATGAACTCGGTGTGGGATACCTGGGTCAGCCCCGGCAACACCCCGGCCCGCGCCACGGTCCAGTCCGCGCTCGCCACCCCGGCCTACAGGGTCGAGATCATGGTGACGGCGGCGAAGTAAGCCGGCGCGAATCCCGCCAGAAAAGCAAATGCCCGGCCTTTGCGCCGGGCATTGTCATGTTCAGCGTCCCGAAAGCCGCAAAACCCTATTCGATCTTGATGTTCCCGGCTTTGGAGACCTTGCCCCAGCGCTCCACTTCCGCCGCGAGGAACGCGCCCATTGCCGCCGGCTCCAGCGCACCGGTCGAGGCGCCCTGCATTGCCCAGACCTTGGTCGAGGTCTCGCTCGCCAGCGCCTCCTTCGTCGCCGCCAGCATCCTGTCGAGCACCGGCTTGGGCGTACCGGCGGGCGCAAACAGCGCATACCACGTCGCCACCTCATAACCGGCAAGGCCCGATTCGGCCGCGGTGGGGATCGTGCCCATCGCGCCCGGCGCGCGGCTCTTCGAGGCGACCGCCAGCGGCTTGATCCGCCCGCCGGTGATATGCGCGGCGGACGAGCCGAGCCCGTCGAACATCATGTCCACCTGCCCGCCGACGAGATCCTGCAGCGCCGGCCCCGCGCCCTTGTAGGGCACATGCAAGACGTCGATTCCGGCGAGCGACTTGAACAGTTCCCCCGCCAGATGATGCGAGGTGCCGCTGCCGGCGCTGGCATAGGTCATCTTGCCCGGCTGGGCTTTCGCCGCGGCAATCAGTTCGGTCAGGTTTTTCGCCTGCACCTTGCCGGGGTTGACCACCACCACCTGCGGCACCACGGCAATCACCGCCAGCGGCGCGAAATCCTTCTGGATATCGTAGGTGAGCGAGGGATAGACCCCCGGCGCGATGGCGTGGTGCACAGCGCCGACAAAGAAGGTGTAGCCATCCGCCGGCGCCCGCGCCGCCGCTGCCGCGCCCAGCGTGCCGCCCGCCCCGCCCTTGTTGTCGATGATGATCGATTTGCCGAGGATGCGCCCCAGCTCCGCCGCCAGCGGCCGGGCGAAGGCGTCCGTCCCGCCCCCGGCGGGGAACGGCACGATCAGCGTCACCGGCTTTTCCGGCCAGGCGGTCTGTGCGGCAACAGGCAGCGCGGCGGTGGCGGCAAATGTGGCCAGCGCGGCGACAAACGCCCTGCGCCCGGCCCTGCGGCGGTGATCGGTCATGCAAATCCTCCCGGTGGCGTCAGTGCTCGCGCCTTGGAGAACCAGCACACCGCATCACCGCCCCGCCTGTCAATGCCATTGGGGCCGATCCGTCGGACAAGCCCCCCGCCCTGTCGGGGAGCGAGCACCAGCCTCAGGGGAACTTCGCGCGGCACGCCTTCAGCGCGTTCATCGCATCGGGCATGCCGTACATGAAGATCTTGTACGTCCGGTCGTAGACCGGGATGGTCCCGTCGCTCGCCGTGGCAAAATCATTCGCCGTCGCCGTCACGTCGATGCCGGTGCGGACCGGGCCGACATCGGCCACCCCGTCGAAATACTTGCGGTTGACCGAATAGCGGATCTTGACCTTGCCCTTCTTGGCAGAGGGATGGGTGTTGACGGTAAGAATATTCTTCCGGTCGTCGCGCAGCGAGAAGCGCCAGATATTGCCCGGCGCATAGCGGTTGAAGGTGATCGAGCCCCGCTCGAACGAGCCGTCCGGCCGGATATGCTCGCGAATCTCCCATTCGCCCGATTTGCCGGTCACCCGCTCGCCCGGCGGATAGCGCCCGGCGGTGTTCACGACGTTGCCGCCACCGCCACCGCCCCCGCCCGCCGGCGCCGGGCCTGCGGCGCAGCGGTCCATCGCCGCCTGCTTGGCGTTGCGGTCGCCCTGCACGGTCAGCGGCGGCTTGGACATGCACCAGTTGTAGTGCCCGGTGCGGTTGGCATGCATCACCGGCACTTTCGGGCAGTTGCGGGCCTGATACCGCGCATTGATATCCATCGCGAAATTGGTGAAATCCGTGCATTCCTGATGCTTCAGCGCCTGGAAGCTGTTGCCCTGCGGCGCCGGCGGCGTGTTGCAGGCGTTGAGCGCCTGCCTGTAGCCCGCCATTGCGTTTTTCACCCGGGCGTCGGGCTGGAGATGGCACCAGTCCTTGTGGCCCTGCCAGTTGTCATGCGTCGTGTTCTTGTTGGCGCAGTTCTGGCTGTCCATCTTCACGGCGATGTTTTTCTGGTGGTCGGCGTAATCGTGACAGAACTTGGCGCGCTTGATGTATTGCGGCGAATTCTGCGCCGGGTTGGACTGGACCCAGGGCTGCTGGGTTGGTTGCTGCGCACCCGGCTTGGCTCCCGCAAGCTCCACCACGCACTGGATCTGGATGGTCGGCTGACCGCAGCCATCCTTGAAGAACGGGATCATCATCCCCGCCGCATAGCTCTTCTGATACGGCTGGTTGCAGACATGTTGGGGTGTGAACGCGCAGAACTGCCCCCCTGTCAGCACGGGCGCCGAGCGCCAGTTTCCGCCAACCTGCCGCCAGTAATACTGATACTTGTTGAAAAATCCGCCCGCCCCGCCGGAAAAGCCGGTCTGTCCGACATTCTGGTTCGTCTGGCCGAAGGGATTGGTCTGGTTCTGCTGTCCGAAGGGGTTGGTCTGGTTCTGCTGCCCCGTATTCTGCGATGTATAGGAAACCGGTCGCGTCACACACCGCTCTGGATCACACGTGCCGTTCGCGCACAGGCCTTTCACCGTCCGCTCGGCGGCGAGATAGTCATTGTTGATGTTGTAGCGGAAATTGCCGGTCCAGACAGTATCGCCGCCCAGCGTCGTCCGCTCCATGGCAAGGCAGACCGATTGGTTCACCTGCGGCTGGATCGGCAGCTTGAACGACGAGGGCACGCGGTTGGCCACCGCCTCGTCCATCAGCCGGCACACCGGCCACACGCCGGTATGCTGGCCGGAGAAGCAGCCGTTGCCGCCCTTGGGCTCCGCCTGCTGGCAGAGGTTGCGCACCGCCAGCTGCGCCTGCTGCCAGTCACTGGCATGCTTGGCGAAATAGACATTGCCGTTGGGGATGAACGTGTTGGGCGAGTGCGTCGGCTCCAGCTGCCCGCCGAGCATGTAGCAGCCCTGCACCTTGTTCACAGCCTGCCCGCCCTGCCCGGATTGGCCGGTCTGCCCGCTCTGGCTGGTGGTGGTCACCTGCGCGCTGATTGTCCGGCACAGCGACATCTCGCAGGCCTGCGCATTGCCTTCGCCGCGGATGCATTTCTGCCGCGCCAGATCCTGCGCATCGCCGTAGTTGGCATGCGCCGCGCCATAGATGTTGTCGTTCACATAAAAGTAGGAGCCGCCCTGCCGCCCTGCCGCCGTCCGCCCGGCGCGGAATTCGCAATAGGTCTGCCCCGCCGTCACCGGCGGGGTGACATTGGCGTTCATGGTCGGCGCCGCCTTGCTGGCCACCGCCGCATCGGTGTAGCGGCAGTGGATCACCTCACAGTTGCCGGCCCCGCCTTCGTTGGCGGCGCAGGTGCCCTGCGCCTGGGCGAGCGCGACCGCCGGATCGACATTCCGCGACATGTAGATATTGCCGGTCGGTGCCTTGTCGCTGCCGATTGTCCGCACCCCGCGGTAGCCGCAGGTCTGGAGATTGCTGACAATCGTGGCGGAAGAGCTGCTGCCCGACGACCCGGAGGATGAACTGCTGCTGCTCGAAGACCCGCTGCCTGAGGACGAACTGCTGGAGGAGGCCCCCGAACCGTAGGAAACCGGCCGCCGTCCACACCACAGCTGCTCGCAGGTGTTGGCCGAGCACTGGGCCTTCACCGCGTTCTGCGCAGCGACATAATCATTGTTGACCGTGTGGTGGAACGTCCCGCTCCACTGGCGCGCCGGCGTCTGCCCCTGCGGCGTCAGCCCGAAGGCGATGCACCAGGATTGATCGACCGCCGGCTTGACCGGGATCGTCATCGTCGCGCCAAGGCTCATCGCCCGGTTGGTATCCATCTGCCGGCAGACCGGATTGCCGGAGACCGAGCCGGTGGAATTGCACCCCTTGTTGCCGATCGATTCGCCGGCGGTGCAGGCATCGCGCGCATCCGTCCAGGCCTGCCCCTCGCTGGTCGGGTGCTTGCCGATGTAATATTTGCCGTTCGGCACGAACATGTAGGGCGAGTGCGTCGGCTCCATCTGCCCGGCGGCAATGAAGCAGACATGCATTGTCGGCGGCAATCCGCCGCCCGGCCCGCCCTGCGCCAGCACGACCGATGGCGCCGCGAGCGCAACCACAGCCAGCCACCGGCGCACGATTCCGCGCGCCCCGTCCCACAAACGATGCATGACAATCCCCCTCGGACCGGCCCGCCGCACGTGACCTGCGCAAACGGGACCGGACAATCCGTTTCTTCCACAAAATCAGATGTATGGAAACTGAATGTTGCCCGGCAAAGGCGCCCCCGCGCGCGGCCCGTGCGCGGATGGTCACCGCCTGTGCAGGCTGCTGGCAAACGTCGCAAGGGCGGGATCGTCGCCTGGGCTGCCGGCCGATCCTCGCGGGGATCAGGCCTGGCAGGAGTGGAGGGACTCGAACCCCCAACCCCCGGTTTTGGAGACCGGTGCTCTGACCAATTGAGCTACACTCCTAGAGGCGTGCGCCCGTATAGCGTAAGGGCTCGCCTCCCGTAAAGAGGCAATCAGCGCTTCTCGGCGATGATGATCCACTGCTTGGCGATCCACTCCGCCGTCGCCCCGCCGGTGACGAGATTGAGCAGCGCCCGGATCTCGTAGGGCTTGTAGGCCCGCGCGTCGATCGCTTCGACCACCCTCAGCCCGCCGCAGGCGGCCAGATCCTTCGCCGTCTCGCGCACGAAGAACCTGAGATGCGTCCGGTCGAGAACGCCCGAGTCGCGATAGCGGAAATCACCGAGGAAGAACAACCGCGCGAGAAACTTCCAGTTGCGGATGTTCGGCAGCGAGATATAGAGCCGCCCGCCCGGCGCCAGCAGCGGCGTCACGCGCTTGACCACCGTCCACGGGTCCACCAGATGTTCGAGCACATCGAGACACAGCACGGCATCGAGCGTGCCGGGCGCGATGTCCTCCTCGAACGGCGCGGCCTCCACCGTCGAGACATAAAGCCTATCGAACACCCCGCGCGCCACCTCGGCCGAGGCGGGATCCAGCTCCACCCCGGTGGCGGAGACGACGCCGCCGCGCTTGCGCAGTTCCGCCATCGTCGCGCCGGTGCCGCAGCCGATTTCGAGAAGGCGGGCGGGCGCGCCGGCAATGTGCATCAGCACATCATGGCGGGCGGTGGCATAGTAGCGGTTGTCCAAGAGGCCCCCGGGCGGCAAAGGTCAGTCGCCGCGCCTGTAGCATCCGCCTCGCCGCAAGGCCAGAGGCGGGCTCAGGCTGCCAGCCACAGCACCCGCGCCCGGTCGATGTCGACCGAGGCCTTCGCGCCGATGGCAAAGCCCGCCTCCCCGCCCAGATGCGGCACATCGACAAGGCATTCGGCTTCATCCACCTTGACGCCATAGCGGATCGTCGCGCCGAGAAATTCGCGGTGCACCACCTCCCCCGGCAGGCGCAGCCGCCCGGTGGAAAGCGCATCCCCCGGCTGGGTCAGCCGCGCGTTCTGCGGGCGGAAGACGAGGCGCGCGCCCCCGCGCGGCACCTCCACCGCCACCCCGCCGGGCAGCACCGCCCTGCCCCCCTCCTCGCGCACCGGCGCCACGATGTTGGCCGTGCCGAGGAAGTTGGCGACAAACAGGTTGGCCGGCGCATCGTAAAGCGCCATCGGCCCGCCCACCTGCTGCACCACGCCGTCATTCATCACCGCAATCCGGTCGCAGACGGTGTTCGCCTCTTCCTGATCATGGGTAACGAAGATGGTGGTCAGCTTCAGCGCCTGCTGAAGTTCGCGCAATTCGCGCCGCACCTGCACCCGCATCTTCGCATCAAGGTTGGAAAGCGGCTCGTCGAGCAGCAACACCTTCGGCCGCACGGCGATGGTGCGGGCCAGCGCCACGCGCTGCTGCTGCCCGCCGGAAAGCTGCGAGGGCTTGCGGTCCTTCAGGTGCTTCAGGTTGACGATATCGAGCGCCTCGTCCACCCGCGCGGCGATCACATCGCGCGGCAGGCGCCGTTCCTCCAGCCCGAAGGCGACATTCTGCGCCACGCTCATGTGCGGCCACAGCGCATAGGACTGGAACACCATGCCGACATCGCGCTTCCACGCCGGCAGATGGGTCACATCCTCCCCGCCCAGCAGCACGCGCCCGCGCTGCGCGGTGTTGAACCCGGCGATCAGCCGCAGCAAAGTCGTCTTGCCGCAGCCCGAGGGGCCGAGAAAGGCGAAGAATTCGCCTGCCTGGATATCGAGGTTCACATCCTTCAGCACATGCGTCGCGCCGAAGGAGAGATCGACGTTCTCGATCGTGATATCGACCGGCTGAAATGCGGCGGTGCGGTCCATCCCCTGCCCTCCGTTCAATGCGCGCCGGCCTTGGCGGCCATGTCGCCATCGACAATGCGGTTGGAAATATACGTGCAGACCCCGACGATCAGCACCGCGATGACGCCCAGCGCCGCGCCCGCCCCGCGCCCGGCGGGCGATTGCATGAAGACGTAAAGCCCGTAGGCCAGCGGCGCGTCCGCGCTCGATTGCACCAGCATCATCGTGGCGGACAGTTCCACCGCCGCTGTGGCGAACGAGGTGACGAACCCCGCCGCCAGCCCGCCGGTCATCAGCGGCAGCACGATGCGGCGCACCGTGCGCGCCTTGGTGGCGCCGAGGTTTTCCGCCGCTTCCTCCAGCGAGGCGGCCACCTGTTGCAGCGCCGCCGTGCAGGCCCTCAGCGCCAGCGGCAGCCGGCGGATCGCCAGCGCCAGCACGATCATGCCCCAGAACGCCGCCAGCGATTGCCCGCTGGGCAGCGTGACGCCGAAATACGTGCGCAGATAGCCGATGCCGAGCACCACGCCCGGCACCGCCAGCGCCGCCGTGGCGGCATAATCCAGCCATTTGGCCCCCGGCACGCCGACGCGCAGCACGAGATAGGCGATCGCCGTGCCCACCACCACGTCGATCAGCGCCGCCAGCCCGGCATAGAGCACCGTGTTGACGATGTACTGCCCGCTGTCGGAGAACACCTGCACGTAATGGGCGAGCGTGAACCCGTCCGGCAGCGGCGAGAACGACCAGATCGTCGCGAACGACAGCAGCAGCAGCCCGAGGTGCGGCGCCAGCGTCAGCACCAGCACGATCAGGATGGTGCCATAGGCGAGGATGGCATCCCCCCGCCCCAGCGGCCGCTTGGCCAGCCCCCCGCCGCCGCGCTGCACGGTGGCATAGTCCTTGCCCCGCAGCGCCAGCAGCGACAGATACATCGCGATCAGCGAGGCGACGATCAGCACCACGGAGATGACATAGCCCATCGGGTCCGCCAGCCCGACGGAGGTGATGCGCAGATAGGCCTGCGGCGCCAGCAGATCCTTGACATTGAGCAGCAGCGGCGTCGCCAGATCATCGAACACCTTGATGAAGACGAGGCTCGCCCCCGCCACATAGCCCGGCATGGCGAGCGGAAACACGATGCGCCGGAACAGCCGGAAGCCGGAACAGCCGAGGTTCTGCGCCGCTTCCTCCATCGCCCGGTCGATGTTGCGCAGCGCTGTGGACAGGTTGATCAGGATCAGCGGAAAATAATGCAGGGCCTCGACGAAGATGACGCCGTTCAGCCCCTCCATGAACCCGATCTTGAAGCCGAACGCCTCATCCAGCAACAGGTTGACCGTGCCGTTGCGGCCGAAGAGCAGCTGCATCGCCACCGCCCCGGCAAACGGCGGCATGATCAGCGGGATCACCCCCAGCGTCTGCACGATCACCGCGCCGCGAAAATCGAACCGCGTGGTGAAATAGGCTAACGGCAGCGCCAGCACCGTCGCCACCGCCACCGACATCGCCGAGACATAAAGCGAGTTGAAGAACGAGCGGCGGAACAGGTCCGTCGCGAAGAAATCGGCGAAATTGACCAGCGTGAAGCCGCTGCCGCCCTTCGGCTGGAACGCCGCGATCATCACCGTGATCACCGGGATGATCAGGAACGCGGCGAGGAACAGCGCGACAGCCAGCGCCACCAGCGCCTGCCCCGGCTGGGCGAGGATCCGCCGCAGCGCAGCGGCGTTCATCGCGCGCCGCCTCCGGTCCGCCCGCCTCCGCTCACCTGGCGGCCTTCAGCGCCGCTTCCGCCTTGGCCAGCGCGGCGGCATATTTTTCCTTGGCGAAGGCCGCCCATTTCTGCTCCAGCTCCGCCTGGCGCGGCGCCTTTTCCTTGCCCGAACCACCGGTGAACGCCCCGGTGATCTCGGCGCTGGCCGCCTCCGCCTCGTTCACCGGCATGGCGGCGATCAGCGCGCGCGCCTCGGCCACCAGCTTCGAGGCCTCGGCGTTCGGCTTCTTCGCAATAGCCGCATCCGCCTCGTGGATCGCCTTGGTCGCGGCCTTCAAGGGCTCATGCTGGAAGGTGATCAGCTGGTCGAACAGCGCATCGACCGGCTGGAAGCGCTTCTCGGATTTGTCGACGTCGAATTTCGCGTTCGCCACCCACGGGAACTTGAACGGGTTGGGCAGCCCGTCCGGCGCCTTGTCATAGGAGGCGGTCCGCACCGGCAGGCGGCGGATTTTCGGATCGAACAGCACCGCCTGCCCCGGCTCGGACAGGATGAAATCGACAAACGCCTTGGCCGCTGCCGCGTTCGGCGCGTTCTTCACCACCGCGATGTTGGCCGGCACGATGGTCGACAGCGAGGGATAGACGAACTTGACCGGAAAGCCCGCCCCCTGCGCCGAGAAGCCGAAGAAATCGATGACGATGCCATAGCCGACCTGCCCGGAATTGACCGCATCCGGCACGCCGAACGACCGGTCCGTCACCGCGCGCAGGTTGCCCGAAAACGCCTTGACGATGCCCCAGCCCTTCTCCCACCCCGCCGTTTGCAGGATCGCCTCGATCGTCAGATGCGTGGTGCCCGAGCGCGAGGGCGCGGCCATCGAGACATGATCGAAATACGGCGCGGTGGCGAGATCCTGCCACTCCTTCGGCTCGGGCAGCTTCTGCGCGCCGACATAGCGCGTGTTCCACATGATGCCGTAGCCGGAGATGGCGAACCCGGTATAAAACCCCTCGGGATCATGGATCGGATACTGGCCGATCTTGTCCGGCACGCCCTCGGCCTTCGCCTTGTAGGCCTCCAGCAGGCCCTTGCCCTTGAGCACCTCGAACGCATCCGGCGCCGAAGCCCAGAACAGGTCCACCCCGTTGTTGGATTTCGTCTCCTCGATGAACTTGACGCCCGCGTTGGTGTTGCGGTTCTGCACATCCAGCGTGGTGCCGGGATAGGCCTTCTCGAACGCGGCCTTGAACGGCCCGGTCACTTCCTTGGAGAACGAGGTGACCACCGTCAGCTTGCCTGATGGCGCCTGTGCAGCCGCCGCCAGAGGCATCACGATTGCAGCAGCGCAGACGATGCGGCGGGTGAACGACATGGACTTCCTCCCCATGGCAAAGACGATTTGCGGCGGAGACTGAAGGTGAAAAGGCCCTCCGTCAACCGTTCACCCCGCCGCAAACGCTGCCCCGCCCGGCTGCATTCCCCCGCAACATCATGGAAACAGAGGCAAAACGCCTGAAAATCATCGCTTGCGGTTTCGGATCAAACGCGCCACGATGTTCTTAGCCGGCTGTTGATTTCCCGCGAGTCCGGTCCACCCGAATCTTCTGAGGATCGCGCGCGCCACGATGACCGGCAGTTCCCTTGTCCTGAACATTCTTGGCGCGATAGCCCTGCTGCTCTGGGCCACGCGGCTGGTCAAGACCGGCGTTCTGCGTGCCTTTGGCGATCGGCTGCGCCGCATTCTCGGCCGGGCCACCGCCAACCGTCTCGGCGCCTTCGGCCTCGGCGTCACCGTCGCCACCGCGCTGCAAAGCTCCACCGCCACCGCGCTGCTGATCACCTCCTTCGCCGGACGGGGGATGATCGCGCTCGCCCCCGCGCTCGCCCTGATGCTGGGGGCGGATGTCGGCTCCACGCTGGTGGTCCAGGCCCTCAGCTTTGATCTGAAGGCCTTCATCCCGGTGCTGCTGATTGTCGGCGTCGGCTGTTTCATGCTCTCCGGCTCCTCCACCGTGCGGCAGGTGGGGCGCATCATCATCGGCCTCGCGCTGATGATCCTGTCGCTGGGGATGATCGTCGCCTCCACCACCGCGCTGCGCGAGAACCCGACGCTCACCTTCGTCCTCTCCCGCATGGCGGATGATCCGGTGATCGCCGTCATCATCGGCGCACTGCTGACCTGGCTGCTGCACTCCTCGGTGGCGATGATCCTGCTCACCATGTCGCTGGCCGCGGCCGGCGTCGCGCCCCTGCCGCTGGCCTTCGCGCTGATGATCGGCGCCAACCTCGGCGGCGGGCTGATCCCGCTGGCGCTCGGCTGGCGCGAGCCGGCGGCCGCCCGGCGCATTCTGGTGGGCAATCTCGCCTTCCGCGCCAGCGGCGCGCTGGTTGCGCTGGTGGCCCTGCCGTGGATCGTGGCGGGGCTGGAGCCGCTGGCCTTTGCCCCGGCGCGCGAAATTGCCATGGGCCATACCGCGTTCAACCTGCTGCTCGCCGCCGTGTTCCTGCCGCTGATCGGCCCGGCTGCCCGGCTGCTGGAGCGGTTCATCCCCGATGATCCCGTCGCCGAGATCGATACCGCCCGCCCGCTGCACCTTGACGAGGCCCTGCTTGATAACCCGACGCTGGCGCTGGGCGCCGCCGCGCGCGAGGTGATGCGGCTGGCCGAGCGGGTGGAAGCGATGCTGGAAGAGACGATCCACACCTTCACCGACACGGACGACCGGCGGCGCAGCGCCATCAAGAAGATCGACAACGAGGTGGACAGCCTTCAGGAGGCGATCAAGCTCTATCTCACCCGCCTCACCCGGCAGGATCTGCCGGAGGCGGAGGCCCGCACGGCGTTCGAGCTGATCCTGTTCACCACCAACCTCGAGCATGTCGGCGACATCATCGACAAGAACCTGCTGGAACTGGCCGCCAAGCGCCAGCGCAATTCCGTCGCCTTCTCCGATGAGGGCTGGAGCGAACTCAGCGCCTTCCACGCCCGCATCGTCAAGCAGATGAAGCTGGCGATGGTGGTGTTCATGACGCGCGACGCCGCCATGGCGCGCGAGCTGGTGGCCGAGAAGGATGAGTTGCGCAAGCTGGAGAAGGAGGCGACCGAGGCCCACCTCGACCGGCTGCGTCAGGGCACCCCTGCCACCATCGCCACCTCCACCCTGCACCTCGACATGCTGCGCGATCTCAAACGCATCAACGCCCACATCGTCTCGGTCGCCCACCCGATCCTCGAAGCCCTCGGCGAAATGCGCGAGTCGCGCCTGCGCGCGGCCAGCCGGTGACGGGCCGGCGCCTCTCTTCGCCGGCTGAATCCGCGTTATTGCAGGTTCTGGTTGTGGGTTTTCACCCTGCACGCGACAGCACATGTCTTCGCCTGCCGAGGATTCGGACGTCGGCGTTCGTCAGCGCGGTTCGCAAGGCGAGGTCGACGTGCTCGTCGCACGCCTCGGGCGGTTGACAGCACCGGCCAAACCGTCAAGATTTCTCATAAGCCGGCTATGCAACAGCCGCCATCATTCAGGGAGAGTGCACATATGATCGGTCATCTTGGTGTCCGCGTTCTGGTGGCTGGCGGCCTTGCCATCGGCTGGGTCGCATCGGTTCAGGCGCAGGAGGCGTGCAGCAACCGCGGCGAACTCGACACGCTCTATTGCGACGCCAACAAGGATCTGGTTGCCGATGTGCCTGCAGACCCCAAGAAATGGCGCGATCCTTCCACCCTTGTCTGGGCCTATACACCGGTGGAAGATCCGGCTGTTTATGCCAACATCTTCAAGCCGTTCACCGATCATCTTGAAAAATGCGTCGGAAAACGGACAGTCTATTATCCTGTCCAGTCGAATTCGGCGGAGGTCGAGGCCATGCGCTCGGGCCGCCTGCACTTCGCCGGCTTTTCGACAGGCCCCACCGGCTTTGCGGTCAACCTTGCCGGCGCGGTCCCTTTCGCGGCCAAGGGGCTGGGCGATGAGGTCCGCGGCTACAATCTCGTCGCCGTGGTCAAGTCCTCCAGCCCCTACCAGAAGCTGGCGGACCTGAAGGGCAAGAAGGTCGCCCACACCTCCCCCTCGTCAAACTCGGGAAATCTCGCCCCGCGCGTGCTTTTTGCCCCGGAAGGGCTCAAAACAGAGGAAGATTACAAGCCTTTGATGTCCGGCGGGCACGACAAGTCGGTGCTTGGCGTCGGCTCGGGCGACTATGATATGGCGGCGGTCGCCTCCGACGTGTTTGACCGCATGGCGACGCGCGGCACTATCAAACGCGACGATTTCCGCGTTATCTACAAGTCGCCGGTGTTCCCCACCTCGTCTTTCGCCCATGCGCATGATCTGAAGCCGGAACTGGCGGCAAAACTGCGAGAGTGCTTCTATTCCTTCCGCTTTACTCCGGCAATGACCAAGGAATTCAACGGCGACGACCGCTTCCTGCCGATTACATATTCAAAGGACTGGAAGGTTGTTCGCGAGGTCGCGGAAAAATCGGGAACGCCCTACAACAGGGCGGCCTATGATACGGAAGCCAAGCGTGAGGCCGATGCTGCCGCCAAGAAGGCGGCCGAGGCTGCGGCAAAGGCCGCCCAGCCAGCCGCTCCCAAGCAGTAAGGAATTGATATAATGCGTGTTTTCGGTCTCTCCGCAGTCGCTCTCGCCCTCATTGCCCTGCCGGCCCAGGCCCAGGACAGCTGTGCCAATCGCGGCCAGCTGGACACCGCCTATTGCGATGCCAATAACGATCTGGTGGCCGATGCGCCCACCGATCCGGGCAAGTTGAAAGACCCCTCCACGCTGATTTTCGCCTATTCGCCTGTAGAAAATCCCGCCGTGTACCAGACGGTCTACCAGCCGTTCATGGATTATCTCGGCACCTGCACCGGCAAGAAGATCATCTACTTCCCGGTGCAGAACAACGCCGCGCAGATCGAGGCGATGCGTTCGGGCCGGCTGCATATCTCGGGTTTTGCCACCGGCGTCGTCGGCTTTGCGGTCAATCTCGCCGGCGCGGTGCCGTTCGCGGTCATCGGCTCGGCCAAGGGCGTGTCCGGCTACAAGCTCTTTGCGATGGTCAAATCCGACAGTCCTTTCAAAGCCCTGGCGGATTTGAAGGACAAGCGCGTGGCCCACACCTCGCCGTCCTCGAACTCCGGGAATCTCGCCCCGCGTGTCTTCTTCCCCGATCTCGGGCTGAAACCGGAGCAGGACTACAAGGTGCTGATGTCCGGCGGGCATGACAAATCGGTGATGGGCGTCGCCTCCGGTGACTACGACATGGCGCCGGTCGCATCGGACGTCTACGAGCGGATGGTGGCGCGCGGCGCGGTGAAGCCCGATGCGCTCCGGGTCATCTGGCAGTCGGAGACGTTCCCGACCTCGTCATGGTCGATTCCGCACGATCTGAAGCCCGAACTGGCGAAGAAGATTTCCGCCTGCTTCATGGATTACAAATGGCATGACGAGCTGAAAAAGGAATATGCCGGCGAGGACCGCTTCCTGCCGATGACCTACAAGGACACCTGGCGGCCGATCCGCGAGGTGGCTGAAAAGTCCGGCACCCCGTACAACAAGACGGCCTACGATGCGCAAACCAGGCGCGAGGCGGAGGCCGCAGCGAAAAAGGCGGCCGAAGCGGCCGCCAAAGCCGCCCAGCCGGCAGCGCCCAAGCAATGACGCCCCCCGCCTCCGGCGAAAGCCTGCTGACCATCCGCAACCTGCGCAAGGAATACCGGCCCGGCCAGCCGGTCCTGAAGGATATCTCGCTCGAGATCGACGCACGGGGCGTCACCGCGATCATCGGCCCCTCGGGCACCGGAAAATCCACGCTGATCCGCTGCATCAACCGGCTGGTGGACCCCACCGCTGGCGAAATCCTGATGGACGGGCAGGATCTTGCCAAGCTGTCCGGCCAGCCGCTGCGCATGGCCCGCCGCCGCATCGGCATGGTGTTTCAGGAGTATAACCTCGTCGAACGCCTGACAGTGATCGAGAATGTGCTGTCCGGCCGCCTCGGCTATGTGCCGGCGTGGCGGGCTTTCCTGCGCAAATTCCCGGACGGGGATGTGGCCCGCGCCTTCGATCTGATCGACGCGGTCGGCCTCAATCAGGATTTCGCGACCCGGCGGGCGGATGCGCTCTCCGGCGGGCAGCGCCAGCGCGTCGGCATTGCCCGCGCGATCATGCAGGAGCCGGCGCTGGTGCTGGCCGATGAGCCGACCTCCTCGCTCGATCCGAAAACCTCGGTCGAGATCATGGAGCTGCTGGCTGAGATCAGCCGCACGCGCCATGTCCCGATCATCGTCAACATCCACAATGTTGAGCTGGCCAAGCGCTATGCCAGCCGCATCATCGGCATGACCGGCGGCGAGGTCGTCTATGACGGCCCGCCCGGCGGACTGCAGGACAGCCACCTCAAGCATATCTACGGCGGCGAGGATTTCCTGTGAGTGCCGCTGCCCGCCCGCCCGCCTTCCCGGTCAGCTGGCCCGTACGCATCGCCTGGGCCGGGCTGGCGCTCTACACGCTCTATGCCACGTCGATCCTAAACCTGACCTGGGCAAGGTTTCTCACCGGGCTGGACAACGGGGCGAAATTTCTCGCACGCATGTTTCCGCCCAACATGGCGGCGGACAAGCTGGACCTGATCGCCACGGGCATGGCCGAATCGATCCAGATCGCGGTTCTGGCGACGTTTTTCGGCGTTTTGCTGTCGCTTCCGTTGGGGCTGGCGGCAGCGCGCAACCTTGCGCCCAAGTGGCTGTCGTGGAGTGCACGCGGATTGATCGCGATCTTCCGCTCGTTCCACCCGGTGATTGTGTCGATCCTGTTCGTCAAGGCTGTCGGCTTCGGCGCGCTGGCCGGCATTCTGGCGCTGATCGTCTCGTCGATGGGGTTTGTCTCCAAGCTCTTCGCCGAGGTGGTGGAAGAGATGAACCCCAAGCAGGTCGAGGCCGTGCGCGCCACCGGCGCCAGCTTCTGGAACGTGCTGGTCATGGCAGTGATGCCGCAGGTGATGGCCCGCTTCGTCGGCCTGTCGGTCTACCAGCTCGATTCCAACCTGAGGAACTCGACAATGGTCGGTATCGTCGGCGGCGGCGGCATCGGCGCGCCGCTGTTCACCGCCTATCAGCGGTTTGACTATGACGTGGTGCTGACCATCCTGCTGATCATCATCGCACTGATCATGGTGGCCGAACTGGTCTCCGGTCGCATCCGGAGGATTTTCCAGTGAGCGCCCCGGCTTCCGCCCCGCGCATCTGGCAGCGGTTCACCCCGGGCGAGCGCATCGCCCGGTCGCTTCTCTATATCGTCACGGTCGTTGCCGTCGTCTGGTCGATCAAGACCATCGAGATCATCCCGGAATTTCTCTACGACGCGCCGGAGCAGACCGCCGACCTCTTCAAGCGGATGTGGCCGTTCGACTGGGCGTTCTACCCCAAGGCGATCCACCACGCGCTGATCGAGACGTTCCACATCGCCACGCTCGGCACCATTCTGGCGATTGTCCTGGCCTTGCCGCTGTCGTTTCTGGCGGCGCGGAATTTCACCGCCAATCCGCTGCTGAACCTTGTCGCACAGTTCATTTTTGTCTCGTCCCGCTCGGTCAATTCACTGATCTGGGCGCTGCTGTTCGTCGCGGTTTTCGGCCCCGGCGCGCTGTCGGGTGTGCTCTCCATCGCCTTCCGCTCCATCGGTTTCGTCGGCAAGCTGTTCGGCGAGGCATTGGAGGAGGCCCAGCGCGGGCCGATCGAGGCGCTGACCGCGGCCGGCGCGCCGAAATCGATGATTCTGGTGAAAGGCTACTGGCCGCAGGTGGAGCCGGCCTTCTGGTCGGTGGTGCTGCTACGGTGGGATATCAATATCCGCGAGAGCGCAGTGCTCGGCCTTGTCGGCGCCGGCGGCATCGGCGTCGCGCTCGATGCTGCGCTGAACAATCTCTACTGGGATCAGGTGGGGCTTATTCTGGCAGTGATCTTCACGGTCGTGGTCCTCACCGAAATTGTCACCTCCTTCATCCGCTCGCGCATCATCTGAGGATGGGGGACAGCCGCGCATGGGCGCTTGAACCACTCGCGCAAAGGTGCTGAAAAGGGCGAACATCCTGTACAAAAACAATCGGTTGTTCGCTGCTGTGATCCGTTTCTCCCGCCTAGCTGCCCTATTCGCCCTCGGCCTGATGGTGATGCTTGCCCCGGCCCGACAGGCCGCCGCGCAGGCGATCACGGCCGAGGAAACCGCCAAGATCGATACCATCCGCCAGAAGGTGACGCGGATCGAGAAGGAACGCGACCAGCAGGCGGAGAGCTTCAATGGCCTTTTGACCCTGCGCGACCAGCTCGATCCGATCCGAGAGGATCTGCGCGAGGTGGTCTCCGCCCTGCAGGAGCGGCTGGCCGCCGCACAGGCCCAGCTGGCCGAATTCGGTGCGGCAGCGGAAAAGACCGATACGCCGGAGGCCCAGAAGCGGACGGCCGAGCGCAACGACAAGCAGGCGCTGGTCAATGCCATCGACGGTCATTTCCGCAGCGCGCGTGCGCTTCAGGTCCACATCGACCAGTTGTGGGATTCGATTACCGACATGCGGCGCAACCTGTTCAACCGCCGCATCTTCCAGCACGAGGATTCGATCCTTTCGCCGGAGTTCTGGGGCCGCGTTGTCTCCGTCAGCCTGCCGGATTTCTACTGGCGGTCGTTTTTCAAATTGCAGGACATTGACGCCTCGATCGAGCGCAAGAAGGGCTGGCCGATCCTGCTCGGCATTGCCGTCTTTTCGCTGCTGGTCGGCGCCGGGCTGATCTGGCTGCACATCTGGCTGGCGCGACGGCGGGCCAGCGCCGCGCCGGACGATGCCGCCGCGCCGGCCAAGGCCGCGATCGTCGCCCATGCCGCCATCGTGCTGACCATGCGCACCCTGCCCTTCGCCGCCATCGCACTGGTGCTGGTGATCGCGGTGACGCGGTTCGATATCGTACCAAGCGAGGCACAGACCTTCCTCGTCGGCCTTGCCGGCGCGATCCTGATCTATGGCATCGGCAACGGCGTCACCCGCGCGGTTTTCACCCCCGGAACGCCGGCCTATCGCATCATCCGCACCGACAATCCCACTGCGCGGCGGGCTGTGCTGGTGTTCGATGCCATGCTGTTCACCTATCTCGCCGGGCTGACGGTGCTGGGGTTTGCCCAGATGCTCTCGGCCCAGCTGTCGCTCACCATCGCCGCCACCGGCATTTTCGCCTCGCTGGTCGTCATCGTCGGCGCGGCGATGCTGCTGCGACAGTCCGAAGCGGAGCTGGAATCGCCCGTGCACGGGCTGGTGCAGGCGCCCATTCACCTGCTCAGGCCGATTTTCTGGCTGCTGGCGATCCTCATCACCGGCGCGCTCGCCTTCGGCTTCATCGCCTTTGCCGGCTTCCTCATCGGCCGCACGCTGGCCACCGCCATCATCCTGTGCTTTGCGATCCTGATCTATCTTGCGGCCGACACCATCTTTCTCGAAGCGCTGGCGCCGGAACGGCCGGCCAACCGCCGCATCGCCGACATGTTCGGCCTCAAGCCGTCGATGGTCGATCTCGCGGGCACGATCATCGCCGGCACCTTGCGCGTGTTCACCATCATCTTCACGGTTCTGATCCTGTTCAGCCCGTGGGGCATCGAATTCGGCAACGTCAACCCGTTCGAGGATGTCTTCTTCGGCGTCCGCTTCGGCGATATCCGCGGGCTGATCGGCGCGGCGGGCATCGCGCTGATCCTGTTCACCTTCGGGCTTCTGGCCACGCGGCTGTTCGTGTCCTGGCTCGATCAGCAGCTGCTGCCGCGCACGGCGTTGAACACCGGCGTGCGCCATTCCATCACCACCATCTCGGGCTATCTCGGCTTTCTGGTTGCCACCACCATCGCGCTCAGTCAGGCCGGCGTTCAGTTGCAGAACATCGCACTGGTTGCCAGTGCCCTGTCGGTCGGCATCGGTTTCGGCCTCCAGCAGATCGTCTCCAACTTCGTCGCCGGGCTGATCGTACTGGCCGAACGGCCGATCCGCGTCGGCGATGTCATCGTCGTGCGCGGAGAGGAAGGCAAGGTGCAGCGCATCAATGTCCGCGCAACGGAGCTGTCGCTCGGCGAGAACTCGACCGTGATTGTACCGAATTCCGATATCGTCTCCTCGATCGTCAAGAACCGCTCGTTCGACGATCCGACCCACCGGGCCAGCCTCCGGCTGGTGCTGGTGCACGACAGCGACCTGAAACTGGCGTTCGATATCCTCCTGCGGCTGTCGCGCGCCCACAAGAACGTGCTCGGCAAGCCCTCGCCCAAGGTCTACATCACCAATGTCGCCGACAACGGCATCGAGATCGAGTTGCAAGTCATCTGCGACAGGATCGCCAACATGAGCAATGTTCGCTCCGATCTTTATTACAATGTTCTGGGTGAATTCCGGCTCAAGGGCCTGCGCATCGCCGGCAGCCCGCCACCGCCGCCGGTGGAAGCATGAGCGCCGCGCGCGCCAAGGGCGCCGGTTTTGCCCGGATGGAGACTTGAAACGGCCTGATTTTCGATGATCGTGGGCGGAACAGCGGCAGGAGGAGACAGGTTCGGCATGGTCGGCATCGCCCGCAAAATGCTGGCAGCGCTCCTGCTGGTTGCCTGCACTGCGGCATCCTCCGCTGCGGGCACCGGCCATGCGCTGCTGATCGGCGTTTCAGGCTATGACAACCCGGCCATCCGCCCGTTGCTGGGGCCGCGCAACGATATTCCCCTGCTCTGGTCCAGCCTGCGTGCGCTGGGCTTTGCCCCGGCGAAGATGCGCATTCTGGCCGATGGCCTTGCCGAGGGGGGCGACCAGCCGCGCACCCATGCCCTGCCGGTCCGGGCCGAAATCATCGCCGGGCTGACCCATCTGGCCGCTGTCGCGAAAAAGGACGACCTCGTGGTCATCCACTTTTCCGGCCACGGCACCAGCCAGCCGGAACTGGACCCCGATGGCTCCCGCGAGCCGGAACCGGGTGGCCGCGATCAGGTGCTGCTTCCGCGCGATGCCGGCATTTATGATCCGGCAACGCGGCAGATCGTCAACGGTATTGTCGACGATGACTTCGGCCGCCTGCTCGATGCGATCCGCGCCACCGGCGCGACCGTCTGGGTCAGCATCGACGCCTGCCACGCCGGAACGGTGACCCGCTCGGGCGAGGCGGCCAGCCGCTCCGTCCCGCCGGCCAGCCTTGGTGTGCCCGCGCCGCAATGGCGCAGCGCCAGCCGCACCAGCCCCGACCATCGCGCGCTTGTGCCCGCGCGCCCCGGCCCCGGCGCGCTGATCGGCTTTTACGCGGTGGACGCATGGTCCGAAGCGATCGAGCGCGATTTCCGCCATCACCCCGGTGATCACCACGCGCGCTACGGCGTCTTCAGCTGGCATCTCGCCCGCGCCCTCAACAGCGGGCGGGCGCGGACCTTTCGCGATCTCGCGCAGATCGTTGCGCTCGATATGGCAGCCAGCCCCGGCCTCGCCGCCGCCCCGCCGCCGCTGTTTGACGGGGCGCTGGAGCACCCGCTGCCCGGCGCCGCAACCACCGGAGCAGGCCGCCACATCGCCGAACCGGCGCCGGAGGGCTATCGCCTCCTCGCCGGCCAGTTGCACGGCTTTGACGAGGGCGCCGAGGTGCTGCTGTACGATGGCCCCGCGCCTGAGGCCGCGATGATCGGACGGGGCGTCATCGCCGAGTCGGGGCCGGCCTCCGCCCTCCTCCGCCCCGCGCAGCCCGCCAGCAAGCCGCAGCCCGTCTGGGTCGCCCTGTCCGCGCCGGGCCTTGCTCTGCGCACGACACTGCGCATCGAGGGGGGAACGGCGTCCGAAGCTGCAACGGCGCAGGCCCTGCTGCGGCAGGCGATGGCCCCGCAAGCCGACGGCAGGCCGGCGCTCTCCATCGAACCGGTCACGAGCGGCGCGGCCGATCTCGTGCTTGCCATCCGCGATGGCCGGTTGCACGACGTACAGGGACAGGCCACCACCATGCCGCTCGACGGCGCACCGGAAACAGTGGCCGCGCTGCGCGCTGTGCTCGCCCGTCACGTGCGTCTGGCCGGCCTCATCCGCCTTGCCGGCGCGGCGGAGCGCGCGGACGCCGCGCAACAGGACGTGGATGTGACCCTGCACCGCCTGCGCTATCCATTGGCAGTCCCGGTGGAGGAAAGTTGTTCCGGTCGCGGCGCTCCCGCCCTGCTCCAGCCGGTCACCAGCGGGATCAGCGCCGCCGTCGGCCATTGCGATCAGATCCGCCTCACCGTTGCCAACGGCGGCGACCGGGATGTCGATCTGGCCGTGTTTTTCATTGCCCCCGGCGGCACGGTCACCGTTCCGGTGAAGGACTGGCTCGCGACCGGCTGCACACAATATCTCCCGGCCAGGGCCGGCAAGCCGCTGACCCTGCGCACCACCCTGCGCTGGCCCGCCGGACAGCCGGCCTCCGCGTCGGGCCTGCACCGGATCATCGTTCTCGCCCTGCCCCGGCAAGGGCCCGTCCCGCCCGATCTCTGCCACTTCGTCGCCCCGGTCGAGCGCCCCGCGCCGGATCTGCGCACCGCAGGCCGGCAGCGCGGCTTCCGCGCCCTTCTGCTTGGGCAGGGACACGCAGACCAGCGCTTGCGCGCCTCCAACCCGTTCGAGGGCGGGGATGAGGACAGGGGCATTGCGGTCCGCCAGTTCGTGCTCGATCTTCTGCCCCCGGCGCCCCGATGATCCGCGCCGGCGCCCTCCGCCCTCTCGGGTTTGCGATAGCCCTGCTGGTTTCGGCCGCCGCGGCAGCCCTTGCCCAGCCGCGACCGCCGGGCGATGCGGCAGGCTTGCGCAGCCTCGCATTCGAGCATGCCCAAAGGGCGATCTCGGGCGCGGCATCGCATGCGCTCGCACAGCTTGACGTGCGCTTTGCCGCAGGCAATGACGCGCTCGCCGCTGCGGTCCGCACCCGGCAGGATCTGATCGCCGCTTGGCAGGCGGCAGACCGTGCGCTGGTTCAGGCGATGGCCGCCCCCCATGCGCTCGCCAACATCAACGATCTCAAGGCGGAGGTCGAAGCGCTGCGCGCCGGTATTGCCGCCAGTGAAAGTGCCCTGACGCGCGATTTTCCCGCCTATGCGGAGCTTTCGATCCCGCGACCGCTGTCTCTTTCCGAGGCGCAGGGCCTGCTCGATGCCGACGAGGCGCTGGTGCTTTTCCTCAGCGCGCGGAAGGAAACCTTCGTGTTTGTCCTGACCCGCGACCGGGTTGAGACCCTGAGCGCACCGATCCCCCGCGACGATCTTGTCGCCGACATCCGGAGGTTACGCCTTGCGCTCGATCCGGTGGCGCCGGCGGTGATGCGTTCGGGCCTGCGCAACTTCGAGGATACGGTGGTTGAAAGCGGCGGCGACGCCGCCGGCGGCCGGGTGGCTTTCGACCGCCGGAAAGCGCATGAGCTTTACCGGTTGCTCCTCGCCCCGGCGGAAGCGATCCTCGCCGGCAAGACCCGGGTGTTTCTGATTCAGGATGCCCCTCTGGATTCGCTGCCTCTGTCGGTCTTGGTCACCAGCCCGCCGGAAGGCAGCGATACCAACCCGGACGATCTGCGCCGCACCGGCTGGCTGCTCCGCCGCCATGCGCTGGTCACCCTCCCCTCTGTCGCCAGCCTGCGTACGGTGCGCCGCTCGGGCGCGATGCCGCCTGCGCCGCACCCCTTCCGCGGCTATGGTGCGCCGGCGCTGGGCCATCCGGGCGCGGCGGGAGCATCGTCATTGCGCACCAGCGGCACGGCCGCCAGCCTCCTGCGCGACGGGCGGGTGGACCGGGCGGCGGTGCGCGCGCTCGCACCCCTGCCGCAGACACGGATCGAACTGGAACGTCTGGCGACAGCACTCGGCGCACCCGCCACCGCGATCAGCACGGGCCGAGAAGCCAGCCTGACGACCCTGCGGCAGGACGATCTGGCGCAATATCGCATCATCGCCTTTGCCACCCACGGGCTGATTGCCGGCGAACTCACCGGGCTGGCCGAGCCGGCACTCGTGTTCACCCCGCCCGAGCAGGATCGTGATGGTGACAACGGCCTGCTGACGGCGACCGAGGCCGCGCGCCTGCGCCTCAATGCCGATTGGGTGGTGCTTTCGGCCTGCAATACCGCCGCAGGCGACGGTACACCGGGCGCCGAGGGTCTGTCCGGCCTTGCCCGGGCCTTCTTCTATGCCGGCGCCCGCTCGCTGCTGGTGACGCACTGGCCGGTGCGCGATGACATCGCCGCCCGGCTGACCGCCAGCGCCTTCCGCGCGCTGGCAGCAAGACCCGCCGTCGGCAAGGCCAATGCCTTCCGCGATGCGGCGCTGGCCGTGCTGGAGGACAGGAGCGAGCCCGCCTTTGCCCACCCTGCCCTTTGGGCGCCGTTTGTCGTGGTGGGGGAAGGCCGGTGATCCGCCTCCTCGCCCTCCTCTGTCTGGTTCTGTCAGCCGCCCCCGCGGGCAGCCACACCGCACCGGAGCCGCGGGAAGCAGCGCGGCAGGCCCTGCAACACCTTGAGGCAAAAAACTACCGGGAGGCGGGGCGTCTCGCGCTCGCAGCGAAAAAGCCGGCGGAAGACCTACGGGATTATCCGCTGCTCGAACAACTCTACAGCATCATCGCCGTGGCCGGCGCCAACATCGGCAATGACAACGCGGTGCTGCTCGGCAATTTCCAGAGCGCGATCCTCCGCGTCAGGGCTTACGGTGCCCGCTCCGCCGTCAGCGTGGACTCGGATATCGCGCTCGCGATGACCTACGAAAGCCGACGCAACAGCGATTTCGAATGGCCGATGCAAATCGCCGCCGCGAATGCGCTGGCCACCCTGCGCCGGCTGAAGGACGATGGGCCCCTCTCCCCCCGGCTGGCCGAACAGGAGGTCTGGGCCCACCTGATGCTCGCCAACAGTTATGTCCGCACCGACAGGCCCGCCATGGCCCTGCGCCATTTCAGGACCGCGCGTGAACTAGGGCGGCGCGGCTTTCTGGATGCTGCGGCGCTGACACATGTGCAAGAGCTGATCCAGCGGCAGGAAAACCTGCTGCCGCGCGCCGCGCCGGCCCCCTCGCCGAAGACCTGCATCTCCAGCCGGCAGATGCCGGACGAGAGGAGGAAAGAGTGCTTTCTGGCCGCCGACCGGCTGTATCTCGACGGCAAGACAGCCCGGAGCCGTGCCCTCTACGAAGCGCTGATCGCCGATGCAACGCCCGATCATCTGCCCGAAAGCCGGCTGCCGGCGGCACTGGCGCTGCATCTGGCGCTGATCGGGATCCACCCGCCCGACCACCCCGATGTGATCCGCTCGGCCGTCCGTACCGGCAACCGCCTCGCCGTGCGCGAATATGGCACCGCCGCGCTGCTCGCCATCCATCCGGCGCTGGCGGCACTCGGCGCGGAGCGGACCGACAGGCCGCTGGTCGATCTTCTCGGCCATATCGCCCGGCGGGCCGCGCGCGGCGGCGATGATGATCTCGCCCTGCGCCTCATTGACATCATGGCTGTGATGCACCGCCAGCTGACCCAGAAGGCAGAGGGGGATGATCTCATCCCCGCAGCGGTCGAGTGGGTGCTCCTGCTGCTCGATGCAACCAGTTTTGCCCGCATCAACAAATACGAGGATCTGGCCAAGCGGTATTTCGAGGCGGCGGCGCGCTCGCTCACCTCGCTGGCGGAGTTGCCGGTGGACAAGATCGAGGAGGCAGTGGCGCCATTTGCCGATGACAGCCGGGGCTTTGTCTTCCCCAGCGCCGCCGCAGCCCATGACCTTCTCGGCCGGCTGGCGATCCTCAAGGGGTTCGACCCCGCGCGCCTCCGCGCACTGACAAACTGGATCGTCAGCGAGCAGACCCTGCGCGGCAACGAGGCCGGCGCGCTGACCCTGAGCGAGCGGCTGATCGACATGGCGGGCGAGCGGCATGCCGGTTCCCTCGCCCATGCTGAACTGCTGGCCGCGCGCGCCTTCATGCTGGTCAACCCGGCGGCCTCCACCCCGTTGACCCGGCAGGCCTATGAGATCGTCCGGCGTTTCACCGGAACCGAGGAGCGGCAGGCCCGCCTGCTGCTCCGCCTTGCGGCCGAGGCGCGCGAACTGGGCGATTATGACGCCTTCATCCGCCTGGTCGAGACCACCGAGGCGCTTGCGAAAAGCCACCCGGCCATTCCCGACGCGATCCGCTCTGAAACCGAGCGCTGGCGCATGGACATCGCGCTTCGCGCCGGCAACCGGCCGGCTGCGACTGCACACGCCGAGCGCGCGCTCGATCTTCAGGTATCCGCGACCGCCGACCGGCATGAACGCCGCGCCAACCCCGCCCTCTCGCTGGCCGAGGTCTATGCCGCCAGCAACCGCATGGCCGAGGCCCGCACGCTCTACCGCCGGCACATCGCGCATCTGGCGGACAATCCGCTGCTGGCCGGCGAGACCACGGCGCTGGCCTATCGCGCCCGCTTTGCGGCGATCGAGGCGTATTTCGATCCCACGCCGGCCCTGTCGGACGAACTCGGGCAGCTGGCGACAATCGGCGAGCAGGCCGCCCGCCGCGATGGCGAAGTCCAGCGCCTGATCGGGCGGGCGCGCACCTTTGCCAGCTATGGGCTCAAGCGCGGCATGGAGGCCCTGAACCACGGCCTTCGCGCACTGGACAATGCCCCGGTGGTGCGGACAGAAACCGCCGCGATGCGCGAGGATCGCGCCCTGCTTGAAATCACCGTGGGCGCCGCGCTTCTGGCGGCCGAACAGCGGATGGACAAGCCCTGACCGTTCCACACATTTGCCGCCATCGCCTCGCTTATAAGCAGCTTGGCGTCATGCTACACCCGCCTCGTTCCATCCCGCCTGCCCTCCGGTTCCGATGCCCCGCTTCAAGGATCTTGCCCCGATTGTCCGTCCGCTGCTTCTTGCGGCCGGCGTTGGTGTTCTGGCGCTCTCGGGCCAGCTGGAGGCGCTGTCGAACTTCTCGTCCGCGCTGGGCGACAAGGACACGATGGCCCGCTGGACCAGCACGCTGGCCGGCGTTTCCGCTCAGGCCACGCCGGTGACGCTGATCGATATCGATGATGAAACGCTTGCGTTGTTCGGCCCGGTCGATCGCGCCCCGCGCCGCCTTGTGGCCGATCTCATCCGGCTGACCACGACCAAGGCGCCGATGGGCGTGTTCGTCGATCTCGATACCTCCCGCCCGTCACCACAGGCAGAGGCCGATGCACCGCTTGTCGCCTTGGTGCAGGACTATCCCGCGGACGCGCCGCCGCTGGCCTTCGCCCGGCGGTTCGCCTCTGGCGAGGCGGCGGGCGCGGCCACAACCGAAACGCTGAAGCCTCTGTCCTCGATCCTCGATTCCGCCCTTGCCGCGCGGCCGCATGTCTTCAGCCTGGCCAGCATCGCCCGGGCCGATGGCGATCAGATCCTGCGCCGGGCCCAGCTGTTTGCCACGCTGTGCAACGCCAGCGAGGGAGCAACGTATGCCTCGCCCCATCTGTTTGCCGCTGCGCTGCGAAATCATGGAGCGGGCGGTCGCGATGTGCTGAAATCCTTCTTGGATACGAAAACCGCACAGACCTGCGCCAAAGCGCAGGCTGCGCCACCGGTCTGGCCGCGCAATGGGGAAATCGCCGCGCCGATCTGGTTCCTGCCCGGCCTCACCGGCGAGGGTACGAGCCCGTGGGTCAGCCATGGCGGCCGGCTCCAGCCGGCCTTCCGGCGCCTTTCCGCCCGCACGCTGCTCACCGCGAACGGCAGCCCGCTGCCCGCCCGCGCCATCGCGGACGATCCGTTCGCCGGCCGTTTCGTCATCATCGGGTCCAGCCATGCCGACAGCTTCGACATGCACATGACCCCGCTGGGCCTGCTGCCCGGCGCCCTGATCGTGGCAACCAGCGTAGCGACGGCACCGGCCACTCTGTCGGGCTACCCACTGCCCGGCTGGCTGAAGATTGCCGTCTCCGTGGCAGTGTTCATCGTCGTCGTCGCGCTCACCCGCAAGCTGCGCGCGCTGGTCGCCGGACTCGTGGGCGGGCTGGCGCTGCTGACGCTGCTCGCCGTACTGGGGCGGGTCGTCGCTCCATCGGCGGCGGTCGAGATCGTGCTGTCCGCCACCGCGATGGCCGCGCTCTTCTCGGTGCTGGAAAGCGTGTTTGAAATCGCCAAGGGCTGGAAGAACGGGCTCGGCTGGTCCAGCCTGCTCAAGCCCTCGGCCCGCGCGGCCAAGCCTGCCCCCCACCCCGCACCGCCGCAGGAACCGTGAGATGACCGCACCGATCCCGTGCCACGACCGGATATCGCGGTCCCTCGCAGCGTTGCTTCTCACCCTTTGCACACTGGGTGGCAGTGCACTGGCCCAGCAGCGCTATCCGGCGGGCTATATTACCGCCATCGAGGGACTGACCGAAGCGGCGGAGCCGGATGCCGTGGTGCTGCGCGAGGGGCAGGCGCTTGATGCGCAGGTCGGCGCGGCCCTGTTCGCCGGCGACCGGATCGTCACGCGCGGGGCGGCGGCAGTGACCATCGAGACTGTGGCCGACAAGCGCGCCCGCATCGATGCCGCCCGCTCGCCGCATGATATCCGTGGCGAGCTGCCCGCCGGCGGCCGCATGGCCGAGATCGCGGGGCTGATCGGCGATCTGTTCAAATCAAAGCCCTCCACCCGCACCACCAACCTCGTCGGCCGGTCGGATGACAAGCCGGTGATCCGGATCGGACAGGGCCAGCGGCAGGAGATCGCAGCGGGCGAACCGGTCTGGCTGCGCTGGCAGGCCGGCGTGGCGCCATTCACGGTGGACCTTCGCCCGGAGGGCCGCGCCAGGCTGGCGGGCCTCCCCCTCACAACCACCGCGAACGAGGCGGTCATCCCCGTCGCGCGGGAGGCAAAGGGGCGCATGGCGATCATCGTCCGCGATGCGGCAGGGCAGACCGCGCGCCTGCCGCTCAGCATCGTCAGGCCCCGGCCAGTGCCGGATTGGATCGCCGCCGCCTCGCCCACTGCCGAATATGCGGTTGTCGCGGGCGCCCTCCACCAATTGAAGCAGAACGGCGCGAAAGCCGCCGTACAGGCCGCCTCCCGTCTTCACACCGTGCCCGGTTATGCCCCTGCCCGCCAGCTCAGGGATCGGCTGGCCAAGGGTGGGACGATCCGATGAGGCGGCTGCGCCTCGTCCTCGCCATTGCGCTGCTCATTGCCGGGCTGGTGCCGGCCGGGGCGGCGACGCGCGCGCTGCTGTTCGGCGTCTCGGAATACCCGCATCTGCCGCCCGGCAAGAACCTCAACGCCCCTGCCAATGATATCCGCCGGATGCAGCAAGCCCTGCTCAACCGAGGCGTCCCTCGCGCGGCGATGACCGTTCTTGCGGATGGGGTGGATGCCAGCACGGCATTGCCGACCCGCGAGGCGATCTTGGCCGCACTGACGGCGCTGGTGGCCGACGCTGCGCCGGGCGATCTTGTGATCATCTACGGTACCGGCCATGGTTCGCGGCAGAAATCGGCCAGCGCGACCAAGATCGACGGGCTGGATCAGGTGTTCCTGCCACGCGACGGTGAGGCCGACAGCGGCGGCCGGTTCCGCAACGCGATCCTCAGCGTCGAATTCGGCCAGAAGATCGAGGCGATCCGGCGCAGGGGGGCCGATGTCTGGTTTTTGCTCGACAGCTGCTTTTCCGGTGGCGGCTCGCGCGCGGCAATGTCCGATGTCCGCGAGAAGATGATCGACCCCGGCGAGGTCGGCATGGCGGTTGCCACCACGCTGATGCCCGATCAGCAGCGCCTGCTGGCCGAGGCGCCGCCCCTGCCCCCCGGAGCCGGCAAGCTGATCGCCTTTTACGCCTCGCAGCCCAATGAGACGGCGCGCGAGGTCGCCCTGCCGGCCAACATCCCGCTGGCCCGGCGCAGCTGGGGCTCGATTTTCACGCTGGCGCTCACCCGCGTGTTGCAGAATACCGCCCCCCTTACCTACCGGCAGGTGATGATCGAGGCGGCGCGGCAGTTGCGGGCCGATCCCGCCTTCCAGGCCCGTCAGACCCCCAGCTTCGAGGGTGATGGACTGGATACGCCGGTTCTGAACGGCCCCGGCGCGGTGCCGGCCGGCGTCGTCCGCGTGCAGGATGGGGAATTGCAGGCCGGCCAGCTCGACGGTTTCGAGGAAGGGGCGGTCGTCAGCCTCCACGCCGGGCTGGGTCGCCTCGCCGCTCCGCCGCTGGCCGAAGCGGTGATCGCCCGCAGCGCGGCGATGACCGCCACACTGGCCGCCCTGCCAGCCCCTTGCGGACGCGACCGTTCCCGCTGCCCGCCGCCGGACGCCGGCAGCCCGCTGCTGCGCAAGGCGGCTTATGCCCGGTTGACCCGCCCCGCTCCGGGCGCCGCGCTGCGCCTCGCCCCGCTGAAGCGTCATCCCGTCAGGCCGCTGCCGGAGGGCGCGATGGCCCGCGCGCAGGCCGCACTTGACCGTCTGCTGGCCGGGCCGATGGCCGGCGCGGCCGTGCAGGATGAATCCGCCCCCGATATTGCCGTCTGGGCAACAGCCGCCGGGCTGCGCTTTTCCCCCGCCGCAGTTGATCCCGCCGCCGACGAAACCGGCCCGCTGGTTCCGGTCCATGCTGACGGGCCGGACGAACGGCTTGATGAGGCCATGCAGCGCGCCCTCTGGCGCGCCCGGCAGGTGAAGCGCCTGCAAACCTTGTCAGAGGCCACGGCGGGCATCGCCGGCAACCTGTCGATCCGGCTGGAAACGCAGCGCTTCGGCCCGTCGCCCGATAGCCGGGGCTGTGCCTTCGCCCCCGGCAGCGGCAGGCCGCTGGCGGAGCGGGACGCGGTGACAACCTGCGATCGTGTGACGATCAGCGTCGAGAATACCGGCCGGCAGGCCATCTTTCCTGCCGTTTTCTTTCTGGATGACGGCTGGAACATCATCGCCCGCCGCCCCTCCTGCCCGGTCGGTCTTTCAGTGGCGGACCGGCTGGACCCCGGCCGTGTGCTGACGTTCGACGTGCCCTATCGCCCCGGCGCCATCCGCCCCGGCCTTGCCCCGGCAACGGCCAACGGAGTGCTCGTCTTCGGCATCCCGTTTCAGGAAGGGGAAGCGGGCCTGCCCAACCTCTGCGGTCTTCAACAGCACAACGACCGCCGCGATGCGGCCACCCGTGCGGCGGGCGACGACGAAAACCTTGATGATCTTCTTGCCGGCACAACCCGCAGCGGGCGGCAGCTGCGCCTGTCGGACAGCCTGATCAGCCTGACCTTCTGGCCGGTGGCCCAACCGGTGCTGAAAAGCGGCGCGGCGCCGGCAGCCAAATAGGCGCGCCGCCCCGCACCACCCATTGAGGGATGTCCTGCGATCGATCAGCCCTTCGGCCGCGCGCGGATGGGGATGACCGCCGGGCTGGGCGCCGCGACCACCTGCTTGATCCAGTCGACATAAAGGCTCAGCCGGGTGTAGACGCCGGGCAGCGCGGTCATCCCGCAATCGCCGATGCCGAAGCTGACGATGCCGACCTGCACCATCTTGCCATCCGGATAGCGGCGCAGGATCGGTCCGCCGGAATCACCCGGGCAGGTATCCTTGCCATCGACCGGCGCAGCAGCACAGATCATCTGCGGTGTCACCGTGCCGGCGGCCTGGATGATGCCCTGCTCGATGCTCTTGCGGGCAATCGGCGACATGTTGAAGGTGAACGACAGATCGGCCAGCGCCGTCTCCGCATCCGGCATCTGCAGCCGCGCTGCCGTCAGCGCGCGGTTGCACGCATTCCGGTCCACCGCATTCACCGTCGATTGCAGCAGATCCATCGATGACTTGCCGTTTTCCATCTTGCCCCAGCCGACGATGGTCAGGTCCGCCCCGACCGGCAGCGTTGTCGGCTCGCTGTCCCTGGTCACCACCGTCACGCGCTCGTAGGTCACTGCGTCGGAGGGCGGGCGCTCAAGTTCCAGCAGCGCGATATCGTTGACGCTGGTGCCCGGCACATACTTGGGGTGTGAAATGATACGCCGGACGGGAATCCGGTCTGCCTTGCCCAGCAGATTGACGGCGCCGACATGCACGCCCACCTCGCGCGTGTTGGTGATGCTGGCCACCTTGCCCTTGTCGCCCTGCACGAAGCAATGCGCCGCCGTCAGCACATAACGCGAGGTGACCAGCGTGCCGCCGCAGAACTGCGCCTGCGGAATGACCGACCCGTCCGCGCCTCGCTTGACCTTGAGGATCGCCACCTGGAACGGATAGGCGCCTTCATCTGCCTTCGTGCCACCGACGATCTTCTCGTTCGCGGTGCTCGCCTTGCCCGTGGCGATGAGACTTGTCGCGGATTTGAGCGGATAATAGCTGTTTTTCTTGAACAGAAGCCGCGCCCGCTCCGGCGTGATGGTCGGCACGATCACCTCGTCCGCCCCCGGCAGGGTCAGGGGCCGGCTGGCCGGCGCCGGGCCGGCACTGTCGAAAGTCAGCAGGTCGGTCTTGGCCTGCTGCGCCCGGGCCTGCCCGGCCCATGTCAGCCCGCCGGCCAGCGTTGTCGCCGCGCACAAGGCACCAAGCGCGGCAACGCCGCGCCTCCGCATCACCGATTGGGTCATGTCGTGTATCCTGACAGGATCTTGGAAAATCAGCGCCAGCCGCCGGTGCGGCCCGACGGCGCGGGATAATACTGGTAGGTATATTTCTTGGTTTGCCCCTTGCGCTTGACGACCTTGACCTTCTTGGGCGCAGCCTCGGCCGTGTGGCGGCTGAGGCCGCTCTCCTGCCCGATGACCGGGGCGCCGGCGATGGCAAAGGCAGCCAACGGCAAAACAAACAAGACACGACGAAGCATGGGTTCCTCCCTTTTGGGTCCGCTCAGGTTCGCAAAATCTGCAGGCACGTCAATGGCTAAAGCAATGGTCGACCGTGGCTTTTTTTGAGCATGAAGCCGGCAGCTTGCGGCACAGCCTGCTTTTTGTGCCGGCTGTGCCGCCCCGGTTCCGGCACATTGACCGGCATGAAGACAACTGCAGGAAATGAGACTGGAAAATCGCTTCCTTTCACGGCACGGTATCCACCATCCGCCCGCTTCGTATCACTTCGATGAGGAAAGACAGGCATGCAGCTTTTTCGTTGGCTCGTCCTCTCCCGCGCCCTTTCCGCCGCCCTGCTGCTGGTCGCCGTCATGGCGCTGCCCGGCGGCGCAGCGGCGCAATCCACCGCCGCGGCGGATGCGGAACAGATCGCCTCCTGCGTCAGCACCAAGGCCGGCCCGGAAGGCGACCTGCCGCCCGCCGGCCCGCTGCGTGATCGGTTCCTCAAGGAGATGGAGGGCGGCCCGGCAGCCTGCATCAAGCTTGTTCAGAATGCGTGCGACAAGGCCGGCGGCGCGGTCAACGCCTGCATCGCCCGCGAGTCGCGGGCCTGGCTCCGCGCCCTCGCGCTCGACAAGGACACCCCCGCGACCGCCAGGAGCAAGGCGATCTGGTCCGCCGCTGCCAGTCGCATCCGGGCACAGGCGATCGCCCTGTGCGAGGGCGCGGCCGCCCTTTCCGCCTGGGGTGGCGAAACGGTGAAGCAGAAGGGCAAGTATGGCATGGATCTCGGCAACGGCTGTGTGCGCGATGCCATTGCCCAGCAGGCGATCATCCTGCTGGTGCATGTGCGCGGCAACTGACGGGAAAGCCCCTCGCTTCAGCCCCGGCAGCGCACACGTTTCCACATGCCGCCGGGCGGCACGAACGTCCGGTCCCCGTTGGCCCAGTACCAGAAGGTCAGGCCGATCTCCGGCATGATGAGATACTCCGGCGCGGCGGCCAGCCGATTGGTGACGGAGACCGCGCGCAGCCCGGCATCGAAATAGAGAATGGGCGACCCGGGCCATCCGTCCCGGTCCTCGCCGGGGTCGAAGGTGGCGCTCTCCGCTGTCCGCCCGGCATAGACCAGATGCGTGCGGCCATAGCCGTTGCTGAAGGCAAAGCCGAAATCATGCGACACGCCGCCGCCGCCCGCCGCGCGGATGGTCACAACCAGATCGGACTGGTTGGCCGGCAGCGACTTAACCGCATGGACGAGTTCATACCCCGTCGCGGTTCCATGCGCGCCCGGCTCCACCGGGCGATACACCGCGTTGGTGATCGGGCAGGCCAGCGCCGGCCCTGAGAGCAGGATGAGGAGCGCAGCCGCGCCGGTCCTCGTTCGTCTGTTCATTGTCACTCCCCGCGCGGTTGCCTTGACACCGCCGCATATCTCCCGCTGCATCCATGGAATTCGTGGGGCGGAAATCCGGCATTTCTGCCGCGTATCAAGAAATCCTGACGGAGATTGTGCGATGACCACCAGCCGGATGGCGCTTGCGATGGCAGCCGCCCTGATCACCATGCCCGGTGCACAGGCCGAAACGTCGCTTTTTCCCTGTGGAACCGGGTCTTTCGCGCCAGTCCGCCAGCCGAAGGTGACGCGGGAGGTGGCGATCCTCCAGCTCTTTCTGTTTCCGCTCGGCGGCCTGTTCCGCGATCCGCTGGATGGCAAGCCCACCACTCCGGTGCGGTTCAGGGTGGTCGATGCCGCCGGCGCCGATGTGCCTGGCGCGCTCGTCGCCGCCATCCATCGTGAGCGCGGACGGTACTTGGCGATTTCAAAAGGCGCGAGCGGCCAGTTTGCGCTGCCGCACGGGGAGTATGACTTCAACGCCGTCCTGCCGGGCAGGCCGATCCGCTGGGGCACGGTCGCGCATACGGTCGCGGCCAGCCCCGGCAGCCCGGTCATCCTCCGCCTGTCCCGGAGCAGCACGACCGGCACCGCGGGGGCACAGGCGCTGGCCGGCAAGGCGGGGCAGGAGATCACCGTCGGCTGGCAGGGCGAGCGCCCGCCCGGTTCCCGGATCTATTTTACGAGAATGGGCGGCAAGGAGAACAATGAGACACCCCGCGCGGTCGATATCGCCGCCGGCAACGGGCCTTTCACGGTCCCCCTGCCCCCGCGCCCGGGCCGGTATCGCGCGCTGATGACCTTGTGCGCGCCGGAGATCAAGCTCGCGCAATGGTCTGTGGCCGTGGCAAAGCCCTATGTCCGGCTGGAGGCGCCGGAGCGCGTGCCCGCCGGCCAGCGCTTCGATGTCAGAGTGATTGAAAGCGCCCGCCTCGAAGGCGCGCTTGTGCTCGACGATCCGACCGAAAAACGCATGGATTCGCGCAGGATGGGCGAGGAAAACGACCGATCAGGCTATTCTTTCCTCACCCCCGTGCACGCCGGCCCCTACCGGCTGAAATATGAGGTGGATGGCGAGGTTGTTGCCACGCGGTCCATCACGGTCACGCCCGTGGCCTTCCGGTTGAATGTGCCGGAGCGGGCCGGACGCAACGCGGTGATCATCGCCGAGATGCCCGGAATTGATCCCGAAAATCTCCGCTTCGATGTCTGGACGACCGGCGCCAGACCCCGCCGTATCCTCAGCGAGGTGGAGGCCTCCGACCTGAAAATTGCTGGCCCGCCCGGCCGCTACGAAATCCGCGCGACCGACGACGGCTTCCACAGCCGGAAGACGCTCGCAAGGGCCATCGTCACCGTCGAGTGAACGGGAGAACGCCGCCAATCCATTGAAAGACAGCGGCATTTCATGGGAAAACCGCACAATGACCGGAGCGGATGTACAGACATGCTCCGCCTCTCGGGAGGCAGGCGATCATCGGTCATTTTCGCGCGGCGACTGAACTGCGGCGGCAGGGAGGTGACTATAGCACACCGCTCGTATGCTGAGCGGATGTTGGAGCGGGTGAAGGGAATCGAACCCTCGTATTCAGCTTGGAAGGCTGCTGCTCTACCATTGAGCTACACCCGCATCGCGGCTTGAATCGCGCGCTGAAGGCTAGCTATCCAAACTAGCGCCCAAGGTCAATGAACGGCGCGGGGCATGCCGGATCGCGCGCGCCCGGCAGCAGCCTCCATCGAGGCATTTCGCCGCTCTGCTGCGCATCGTGAGGGGCGATTGTTCCGGCGCATGAGCAGGAGCTGTGCTGGATCTGCAATCGACAAACCGGGCCGCGCCTTGAAAGATGCGGCAAAATGGCCAGTCGTGCCGCATCGATAGGGGGGAAAGATGAAACGCAGAACCGTTCTGACCGGCCTGGTGGCGATGCCCGCACTCCTCCTGAAGGGGGCAGGCGCGATGGCGCAGGCGTTTCCCACTCGCCCGCTGAAGATGGTTGTGCCGTTCTCACCCGGCGGCGGCGCGGATTTTCTCGCCCGCGCGATCAGCGAGGCACTGTCGCGACGGCTGGGGCAGACGGTGATTGTCGAGAACAAACCCGGCGGTGGCGCGACCATCGGCGCGCTGGCGGTGGCGACCGCCCCGCCGGATGGCTACACGATGCTGTATGGCACGCCGGGGCCGCAGATGGTCAATCCGCACCTGATGGACAAGGTGCCTTACGACCCGATCAAGGATTTCGCATCGATCACGCCTCTCGGCCGGTTTACCAACGTGCTGGCGGTGCACCCCGGCGTACCCGCCAAGGATATCAACGAGTTGATCGCCTATGCCAGGGCCAATCCCGGCGCGCTCAATTTTGCCAGCGCCGGCATCGGTGCCAGCAGCCATCTCACCGGCGAACTGTTCAAGTCCTTGACTCAGATCGATATTCGCCATGTGCCCTACAAGGGCACAGGCCCCGCGACGCAGGATTTGCTGGCCGGTAATGTGCAGATGGCGTTTGATTCGGTCATCGTCTATCTGCCGCATATCAAATCGGGCGGGCTCAGGCCGCTGGGCGTCACCGATCCCGAACCTTCGCCGCTGCTCGCCGATGTGCCGGCCGTGGCCAGGTATCTCCCGGGGTTCAGCGCCTCGGCGGAAAATTACATCACCACCCGCGCCGGCACACCAAGGGAGATCATCCTGCGGCTGAACCACGACATCAACGAAATCCTCAAGACGCCGGACATGCGCGACAAGATGCTCGCGGCGGGAATCGCCCCCACCGGCGGCACTCCGGAACAACTCGATGCTTTGATTGCCTCGGAATCCGATAAATGGCAGCGCGTTATCAAGATTTCAGGAGCAAAAGCACAATAGTTTATCATCGGATTGGATAATATAACAAAACCATTTAAAATAATATAATCAACATATTCTGACAAAATGCTGAAGTAGAACCTATTTAAACGAAAACAGGATTATTCATCAACGGAATTTCTGGGCTCAGCAACGGTCCGGACCTGTGCCACAGGCAACGCAACGGCGACGAAGCGTCGTGTCTGGTCCCGGCTCCATGCAAGCCGGCAAGCCCCTCCGCCGGCCATGCCGGCAGCGTTCCGCGCGATTGCGCATCGCCCCGCAATAGGCCAAGACTGGAGCTGGAATCGCAGGCACGAGGGCGGATATGACCGAAATTGACCGGGTTTTGCGCGAGGCTGTGGCGGCAGGCGCCCTGCCCTGCATCGTGGCCATGGCAGCGGACCGGAACGGCATCCTCTATGCCGGCGCGCATGGCAGCCGCACGGTCGGCACGGAGGATCCGGTGTCGCTGGACACCACCTTCCGCCTGCATTCCATGACCAAGGCAGTGACCGCCGTCGCGGCGATGCAGCTCGAAGAACTGGGACTCCTCCATCTGGACAAGCCCATCGGAACGCTTCTTCCGGACCTCGAACATCCCCGGATTCTAACGGGATTCAGCGCGGACGGCACACCCGGGTTCCGCCGGGCACAAACGCCGATCACCCTGCGCCACCTGCTGACCCATACGGCCGGCCACAGCTATGACATGTGGAACGCCGACACCCTGCGCTACCAGAAGGCGACCGGCGCGCCCGGCTCGGGCAGCGGCAAACGGGCCAGCCTCGATCAGCCGCTGGCGTTCGAGCCGGGCAGCCGCTGGCACTATTCGATCAGCATCGATTGGGTCGGCCTGGCGGTGGAGGCGGCCAGCGGCATGGACCTTGAAAGCTACTGCCGCAAGTTCATCTTCGCCCCCCTCGGCATGGAGGAGACCACCTTCCTGCAAACGGAAGAGCAGCGCGCCCGGCGGGTGACGATGCACAAGCGCCAGCCGGATGGCAGCATCGCCCCGGTGATCCTCGACCGGCCGGATGTCGCCGAGTATCACAACGGTGGCGGCGGGCTGTTCGGCACCGTGCCGGATTACCTCAGGTTCACCCGCTGCCTGCTGGCCGGCGGCGCGCCGCTGGTGAAACCGGAGACCTTTGCCCGCATGGCCTCGGGCGCCATCGGCGATGTGAAGATCGAGGTGCGGAAGGCCGGCATAGAAGCGCTGGTGCTAAAAGATCTGCCGA
>ERZ1645187.407-NODE-407-length-42192-cov-11.583905_pt1 | contig 42192 bp, 24 predicted proteins | sample MGYA00575352_ERZ1645187 | MGnify/ENA primary metagenome ERZ1645187 (study PRJEB40837, sample SAMN11349314) | freshwater sediment metagenome | isolation source: river sediment | host: Sediment | place: India: Wazaribad , New Delhi | collected 2017-02-21 ... | reverse complement strand
TTACACAATCCCTTGACGGACAACAAAAAGCCCCGGAACGGGGGTTCCGGGGCGTTAGCCTGAATGGGCTGGAATCTTACAGCTTGCATGCCAGTCTGGCCTTTTCCCATACCCCACAGCGCCCCCACGATGGCCCGTGTGGCCTCTGGACAGATTGACCTTCCCCATGGAGCCGTCCCATCCCCAGGACATCGTGGGGCGTCATGGACGCCTTGCAGTCCCCAAGGAATGCCTTCCTGCTCCTTTCTCTCCAGCCTTTGAAGTACCTGCGATCCTGAACCCCCTTGGAACCCTGGTGTCTAAACTGCCCCATCCAGCCCCCCTGCCAAGCAGCTCGTGCCCCCTTTCACGCCAGATAAATCTATTTATCTAAATGCGGGGGATTATGATGCGACTTTATGCATCTTTGGGAGGTACACCTCGGCATAGTCGTCGTCGTAGAGCGTCCCGCCGCCGAACGCCGCCTGCATGTCCACTTGGAAAGGAGGAATCTCCCGCTTGCCTGCGATAAAATCCGCCGCCTCGCGCAGGTTGCCCACGGGATGAACCGCGAGACCCTCGACGACGGCGGCTTCCTCGGCATTCTCCGGGGGCACCAAAATGCCCTTGCGGCCTTCCTCGCGCGCCCGGAGCGCGATGGGCAGCACGCCGCGCACGCGGCGCACTTCGCCGCTCAGCGCCAATTCGCCCGTTACGCAATAGTCCGCCAGCCGCGTCCCGTCCAGCTGGTCTTCCGACGCCAGCATGCCCAGCGCGATGGGCAAATCGAAGCTGGGGCCCTCTTTCTTGATGTCGGCGGGCGCGAGATTGACGGTGGTCCGACCCATCGGCGGCGTGAAACCGGAATTGATCAGCGCCGTCCAGACGCGATCGGAGCTTTCCTTGACCGCCGCATCCGGCAACCCGACCACGACGACCTTGGGCTCCCCGTGCCCCGCGTTGACCTCGATCTCGATTTCGTACGCGTCCACCCCGAACACCGCGCCCGAATAGACCTTGGCCAGCATGCGCGCCCCCTATTCCTTGTACTCCGGCAAGTGCTCCGGCGGAACATCGGCCAATTTCGGCAATTTCACGTCTTTGGCGGACACGACGGGCGAGAGCGGATCGCCCCACGGGATCGCCAGCGCGGGATCGTCCCATTTCACCCCGTACTCGTCGCCCGGCGCATAGAAATCGGTGCATTTGTAGGCGAAGTCGGCCACGTCGCTCAGCACGCGGAAGCCGTGCGCGAAGCCTTCGGGAACGAAGAGCTGCTTGCGGTTTTCTTCCGACAGTTCCACCGCCACGAACTGCCCGAACGCGGGCGAGCCGCGGCGGACGTCCACGGCCACGTCCAGCACGACGCCGCGCAAGACGCTGACCAGCTTGCCCTGCGGCTGCTTGAGCTGGTAATGCAGGCCGCGCACCGTGTCGCGGCAGGACCGCGACAGGTTGTCCTGCACGAAGACGCGATTCAGGCCGGCGGCCGCATATTGTTTCGTCTGGAACGTTTGCAGGAAAAACCCGCGGGAATCCCCGAAGACTTTCGGGGTGAACAGCAGGACGCCCGGCAGGGCGGTTTTCTCGCACAGCAAGCTCATCGGCCTACTCCTGTCCCTCGTTCGCCAGCTGGAGCAGATACTGGCCGTATCCGTTTTTCGCCATCACTTCGCCCTGCCGGCGCAGTTGCGCGGCATCGATCCAGCCCGCATGGAAGGCGATTTCCTCGAGGCAGGCGATCTTGAGGCCCTGGCGTTCCTCGATGGTCTGCACGAAATTCGAGGCCTGCAGGAGCGATTCGTGGGTGCCCGTGTCGAGCCAGGCGAAGCCGCGGCCCAGCAGTTCGACGCGCAGCTTGCCCTGCTCCAGATACTTCCGATTCAGGTCGGTGATTTCGAGCTCCCCGCGCGGAGAGGGCTTGAGCGCCGCGGCCACGTCGCACACGGTGCCGTCGTAGAAATAGAGACCCGGCACCGCGTAGTGGGATTTGGGTTTCTGGGGCTTTTCTTCGATGCCCAGCACCTTGCCGGAGGCGTCGAATTCCACCACGCCGTAGCGTTCCGGATCCTTTACCAGGTAGCCGAAGACGAGACCGCCTTCCTGCAGCGCCCCCGCGCGCTTCAGGATGCCCGTCAGCCCCATGCCGTGGAAGATGTTGTCGCCCAGCACCAGCGCGACGGGCTCGCCGGCCACGAAATCGCGCCCGATGAGAAACGCCTGCGCAAGGCCTTCCGGCTTCGGCTGCTCGGCGTATTCCAGCTTCAGCCCCAGCGCGGAGCCGTCGCCCAGCAGCGCGCGGAACCGCGGCAGATCTTCGGGAGTGCTGATGATCAGGATTTCGCGGATCCCCGCCAGCATCAGGACGGAAAGCGGGTAGTAGACCATGGGCTTGTCGTATACCGGCAAGAGCTGCTTGCTCACCACCCGCGTGATGGGATACAGCCGCGTCCCCGAACCACCTGCCAACACGATGCCTTTCATCCGCCGCTTCCTTTCGCTGAAAACCGGCGCAAGAATCGCCCAATCGGCGCCAATCTTCAAGCCGTTTCCGGCCGATCGGGCCAGAACCGGACCTGATTCGCCCGCGCCGCCAGGGCACGGGGGTCTCGGATCAGCCGCGGCGCGCTTCGAGCTGCGCGAGCACTTCGTCCGGCACGTTCAAGCCGCCGAAGCCGGAACCCAGGCTGATGCCCGGGGAGACTTCGCCGTGGAAATCGGAGCCGCCGGTCGGCACCAGATTGGCCTTTTTCGCCATTTCCAGATAATCCTTCGTCAGGTCGGCGGAGTGCTCCGAATAATAGCACTCCACGCCGGCGAGGCCCGTCGCCGCCAGTTCGATGAACAAGGACGCCATGGCGTCCTTGCCGATCCGAAGCGAGAACGGATGCGCCAGCACGGCCACGCCGCCCGCCTGCCGGATGAGCGCCACGGCCACTTCGGCCGTGAGGCGCGGACGATCCGCATAGCCCGGCTTGCCGTCGCCCAGCCACTTGTCGAAGGCCTCGTTCTTGTCCTTCGCGTAGCCCTTCTGGAGCATCACCTGCGCGAAGTGGGGGCGCCCCACCACGTCTTCGCCGGCGAAGCTCTGCACCTCGTCCCAGGTCATGGCGAAGCCCAAGGCGTTGAGCTTCTCCAGCATCGCGCGGTTGCGCATCGTCCGGCCGTCGCGGATCCACTCCATCTGGCGAACCAGTTCGGGATTCGCGACGTCCATCCAGTAGCCGAGCATGTGCATCACGCCCGACGAGCAATCCACGCTCAGCTCCACTCCCGGCACCGCGCGCACCAGCCCGCCGGCGGCCGCCGCCAAGAACCGCGGCAGACCCGCCGTGGTGTCGTGGTCCGTTAGCGCCAGCGCGGACAGGCCGATCTTCGCGGCCTCCCCGATCAGCTGTTCGGGGGTCAGCGATCCGTCGGAAAACGTCGAATGGCAATGCAGGTCGATCATAAAACAGGTTCCCGTATCCAGAAATCAGAATTCAGAAAACGAGGAAGGATGGAAACCGGAATTTCCATCCTTCCCGTCAAGCCGAGGCGAACCGCGGCCTTATTCCTTGTTGCCGGAACCCGGCGACCATTCCTCCGACTTCTCGGAAGAACCGAGCGCCGCGTCGAACGCGCCGGCCAGATCCACGAGGTCTTCGCCGGGGCGGAGGCCTTCGAGCATGCTGTCGTCGACCTTGAACTCCTCTTCGGGCAGCTTGGCGGCCTTGATGCTCAGGCCGATGCGGCGGTCGATCGGATCGATCTTGATGACGCGCGCCTCGACTTCCTGGCCGGGCTGCAGCACGTCGCGGATCTTCGCCACGTGGTCGTCGCTGATCTGGCTGATGTGGACGAGTCCGTCCACGCCTTCTTCCAGTTCCACGAACGCGCCGAAGCTGGCGAGCTTGCTGACCTTGCCCTTGATGAGCTGGCCGATGCGGTAGCGGCCGGAGATGCCCGCCCACGGATCTTCCTGCGCCTGCTTGAGGCCCAGGCTGATGCGCTGGTTCTCGGGCGAGACTTCGAGCACGATCGCTTCGACTTCGTCGCCCTTCTTGAGCACTTCGCTCGGGTGGTTGATCTTGCGCGCCCAGCTCATGTCGGACACGTGGATCATGCCGTCCACGCCTTCTTCCAGCTCGACGAACGCGCCGTAGTTGGTGAAGTTGCGGACCTTGCCCTTCACGCGGGTGCCGATCGGGTACTTCGAGGCCACGTCGTCCCACGGATTCGCTTCCGTCTGGCGGATGCCCAGGGAGATCTTCTGCTCTTCCTTGTTCACGTTCAGCACGACCGCGTCCACTTCCTGGCCGACGGTCAGGGCGTCGGACGCGCGCGCGACGCGCTTCGTCCACGAGATTTCGCTGACGTGCACGAGGCCTTCCACGCCGTCCTCGAGCTGCACGAACGCGCCGTAGGGCACCAGGTTCACGACCTTGCCGCGGATGCGGGTTCCCTTCGGATACTTGAGCTCGATTTCTTCCCAGGGGTTCTGCAGCTTCTGCTTCAGGCCGAGGGAAATGCGTTCCTTCTCCAGGTTGACGTCCAGCACGAACACCTCGAGTTCCTGGCCGACCTGCACCACCTCGCTCGGATGGTTGATGCGGCCCCAGCTCATGTCCGTGATGTGCAGCAGGCCGTCCATGCCGTTGAGGTCCACGAACGCGCCGAAGTCGGTGATGTTCTTCACGATGCCCTTGCGGGTCTGGCCCGGCTGGATTTCCACCAGCAGCTTCTTCTTCTGCTCGCGGCGGGTCTCTTCGATCAGGTCGCGGCGCGACAGCACGATGTTGCGGCGCTCGTTGTTGATCTTGATGACCTTGCATTCCAGCGTCTGGCCGAGGAAGTCGTCCAGGTTGCGCGCCGGCACCACGTCGATCTGCGAGCCCGGCAGGAACGCGTCCACGCCGCCCACGTCGACCAGCAGGCCGCCCTTGACCTTGCCCTTGACCACGCCGTTGACCACTTTGCCTTCTTCGCACGAGGCGGTCACGTTGTCCCAGTTGCGCTGCTGTTCCGCGCGCGACTTGCTCAGCACCACCATCCCGTGCTCGTCCTCGAGGCGCTCCAGCAGCACTTCGACTTCGTCGCCCACGTGGACTTCGCTCAAATCCTTGAATTCGGAAGCCGGCAGCAGGCCTTCCGACTTGTATCCGATGTTGACCAGCACTTCTTGCGGCCGCACTTCGACCACGTTGCCCTTGACGAGCGCCCCTTCGGTGAAGGTCTTGAGGGTTTCTTCATACATCGCCATCATCTTGGCGCGCTCGGCGTCCATTTCGACGGCAGGTTTCTTCGTTGATTTCTTAGCCATTGTCTCTTGAGAGGGTTGACGGCTCCGGGCTTTCTCTTTTCCAGGTCCGCGGCCGAAAGCCCACTGAAGCGCCGGCGAACAGGTGTTCCGCTCCGGAATTGCTCCGGAAGTTTGGAACGGCGCATCAGACCACGTCCCGACCCCGTTCGACAAGCCTCAAATCGCGGAAAATCGCCGATTTTTCCGGATTTTCGGCATTTTTGGCCCTTTTTGGACGATTTTGGGCCGTTTTTCGACCATTTTCGGCGTTTTGAAGCCGATCCGGCGATTCCGAGAGATCCGGGCGGCCGGGATTGCTTTTCGGCCCGCGTTTTCGCTAGGTTTCGGCCCGATGAAACTGCGCGCGGCGAAATTCCTGACCGGACTGCTGCTGCTGCCCCTGTGCGCGGCGCTGTCCATGACGCTCTGGAGAGCGCTCGCCATTTTGGCGCAATCGCCGACGCGCCTGCCCCTGCTGCACGCCTTCGCCGGCGTCTCGGGCATCGCGCTGTGGGCGGTCGTCTGGATTTTCCTGCCGCCGCTGACCCGCACCTACGTGCTGGGCCACGAACTGACCCACGCGCTGTGGACGATGCTGTTCGGCGGCAAGGCCTCGGGTCTCAAGGTCACTGAACGCGGCGGCAGCGTGCGCGTCAGCAAAAACAACGCCTGGATCACGCTCTCCCCCTATTTTTTCCCCCTGTATACCTTTATCGTGGCGCTCGTCTGGCTGCTCTGCGCCTGGCTGGTTCCGGCCGTGAAGCCCTATTCCCCCCTCTTCGTCTTCTGGATCGGCATGACCTGGTCGTTCCACCTCACCTTCACGCTGCGGTTCCTCGCCTACAACCAGCCCGACGTCCGCGAGCACGGGCGGCTGTTCTCCTATGCGCTCATCTACGCGCTCAACGTCCTTTCCATCGCCGCCGCCCTGGTCGCCGCCGGCTCCTGGACGTTTCCCGAAGCCGGCCGCGACCTGCTCGACAACCTGCAAACCATCGGCGGCGCCCTCCACACGCTCTACGAGTGGAGCCTGACCCGGCTGCCGCGGCTGTCCTGAACGGCGACCGCCGAACCGGCCGGAGCGCCGCTCCGGCCCGCGCTCGATCCCCGGCTCCGCCCCCATCCGGCGCGGAAACGAAAAAGCGGCCGCAGGAACGTCCTGCGGCCGCCGCGACCGGCGAACCGGCGGCTACTGCCCCATCCAGCGCGTGGGCAACGTGTAGAAGTTGGACGGATGATAGGTCCACTCCCACGTATTGCCGAGGCCGCCGTTGCGCGACACGATCACGAGGATGTCGTTCGGCTTGAAGTAGGTCGAAGGCACCGCGCTGCCGTCCAGGAAGAGCCAAAGATTGTCGTCGGCGCGGTAGATGATCTTGCCGTCCCGCGGATCCTTGGTGGTGGTGTCGATGGTGTAGATGTGGTCGGCGGTGCCCGGCGTGCCCTTCTTGAAGTTGGTCGGGAAGTTCATCTGGGCCGGCCCGACCGAAACGGGCAGGTTCAGCGACACCACGTTGTACATGTTGACCATCGGATCGGTGGGGCTCGTGTTGGGCTTGCCGCAGGCGATGGTATGGGTAAAGCCATTGGTCGGCACGCGCAGGATGGGATGCCACACCATGGCCGCCACGCTGTTGGTCTTGGTGTAGTCCAACCACGCATTGGTCGTGGCGAAGCCGCGCGCGGCCAGATTCGTCGGCAACGTGACCGACAATCCCCGCGTGAAGAAATCCGGCGCCTGCGGGACCGTCGTCACCTGCGTGAGGGGACTCTCCAGATACCAGTTGGCATCGGTGCCGAAGAAATAGACCGAGGACACCGGCGCGTTGGTGCCGGACGAATAGAACTCGACCTTCGTGGCCCCGGCGGCGGCGCTGACGCCCGCCGGCCAGAGGTTCGTGTCGGTGCCGAAGACGCCCGCGAACGTGTTGGTATAGGGCACGCCGTGCAGGCCCACGTGGTTGCGGCCCTCGGAGAGAATCACGTTGTGCAAGGCATAGACTTCCTCGCTCGCCAGCGGCCGCTGCGCCTGGCCCAGCGCGTTGGTGTCCCGCCAGCGGTCCTTGTAGGAAGCCCGGAAGAAGCGCACGTGCCCCCGGCTGAAGTTCAAGGCGTTCGTTTCCACGAACCAGTTGGTCCGCACCGTGCCGGCCAGTTGCCAGACGTTGGTGCCGAGTTCGGTGAACGATCCGGCATCCCGGTAGATCAGGTCGTAATCCTTGGTCACTTCCGTATAGGTGCCCTGGGCGTTCGTCGGACCGGCCGCCAGCCAATACAGGGAGGCCGCCCTTTGGTTCGGCGCGGTCCATGGCGTGAAGGTGTTCGTGCCGCCTTCCGCCGGGAAGCTCGGCGCCGCCGCGAAGGCCTTCAACACGCCCTGCGTCACCGCGAACTTGATGGTGTTGTTCGTGGCCCAGCTGGAGGGGCCGGCCGTGCCCTCGTTCCCCGCCCGGTCCAACCCGACCACGACCACCGCGTAGTCCTGGTCGAAGTCGAGATCGTACAGCCGGATGGCGCCCTGGCTGAGATTGGTCAGCGCCAGATAGTTCGTGCCCGCTCCCAGCGGATCGGCGATCGCATTGGTGGAACTCACCGACAGCCAGTTGGTGTAGACGCCGGTGTCGATGAAGTTCGTGAAGATATAGGCATCGCCGTAGCCCGGGCCCGGATCGCCCGGCGGCACGGCCAGCGGATCGAAGGTGCCGTAGTAGATCTTGTAGCTCCGCCACGGCGACAGCAGATCGTTGTCGCTGGCGCTGGGATAATCGGGATGGTTGGCGTCGTCCAAGGCGTCGGGACCGACGGTTGCGGGATTCCACGAGACGTCGAACTGCGTGGTGGGATCGTCGACGTCCTCGGTCGAGGCCGCGCCGACCGGAACCTTGCTGGGCCGCGTGACGTCGTAGGCCGTGCCGAAGGCCGGAATCGTCCCGTCGGTCGAAGCGCTGCTGGCCTTGCGGTCGCCGGCGCGGTTGTTGTCGCGGTCCACCGCGAACAGGTAGTTCGTCACCAGGCCCTGTTCGGTCGCCGTGAACGTGGCGCTCACCTCGGCGACCGGCGTCGCGCCGTCGTAGAGGGCGATCGCCACCACGACGTCGTCCCAGTAGGTGTCCGCCACGGAGGTCAGGGTCACGCGCACCTGGTCCACCGTCGCGTCCAGATCTGTCGGCGCGGACGATCCGGCGTTCCAGACGCCGGCGGTGCCGACGATCGACACGTCGAAGGTTTCGCCGGGCACCGGATCCCCGGCCGCGTCCAGCCCCGTCACGGTCACCGTGCCGGTCGCGGCGCCCATGAACTGGACGCCGACGACGGTGACTCGCGGCACGTAGCCGTTGGTGTTGTAGAGCGGAACGGTCTGGTAGGCGGTGGAACCCGTCATCTTGAGGGCGTGGGTTCCTTCGTAGGCCTGCTCGTTCGTCACCACCGCGCCCGACAACGTCCAGTTGGTCGAGCCGCTTTCGAAACCGAGGTTGGCCAGCGAACTTTCGGCCGGCACGGCCAGCGGCGTGCCGACGTCGGGCCCGACGTCCGCCTTGTCGGTCGCCACGCGGTGTTCCGCCACGCCGGTCTTCTCCAGATCCGTGCCCGTCGGTTCGCCGTCGGCCGACGGCTCGAAGCGGACCACGAACGTCGGGCTGTTCGTCCAGGCCGCGGTTTCGCGGGTCAACGGGCCGGACAGGGCCACGCCGTTGGCCGTCACGTTGGCCGGCAGGGACGGCGCGACGGTGTCGTTGTCCACCACCTGCAGCGTGCCGAGGGCGAGCGCGGCGCGGACTTTCTGGTCGCCCGCGCGGTTGTCGTCCGCGTCGTAGAGGGTCGCGGTCATGACGTAGTTGGAAACCGTCTCTTCGGCCGCCAGCCATGTGCCCACGTCGGCGTAGGAGAAGGCCGTGAACGCCCAGACGCTGGTCGGGAACTGCGCGGCGATGCGGGTCAGCGCCAGCGAGGAACTCAGGTCGGCGCGGTAGTTGGTCGCGTTGTTCGCCGCGAAGGAGCCGATGGTCAGCGACGAGTTGGTGATCGTATGGGCCGTGCCGTTGGTGGAAGCTTCCGTCAGGGCCGTGCCGCGCTGCACGCCCTTGATGGTGCGGCCGCCGCCGCCGCCGCCCGTGTCGAAGGCCGGCAGCACCAGGCTCAGCGGCGCCGCGGCCGAGATCTGGGCCAGCTGGCTGTCGTAGACGCGGTTGGTCAGATCCGCCAGCACGGTGCCGTCGTTCGTGCTCGCCGGCAGGCCGCTCAGGTAGAGGTTGCTGCGGGCGGCGGCCCCGGGCAGGCCCAGGAACACCTGCGGCACGCGCCATTCGCCGCGCGACACGCTCCAGTTGCTCTGCACGTTCGCCTGGCCCACGTCGTTGTCGAGGAACGTCACGTAGCCGAGGCGGGCGCTGCTCAGCTCCAGGTTGTCGACGTTGTTGTCGCCGGCGTCCAGCCGGTCGTCGTCCTTGTCCCAGACGGACACGACGCGGAACTCGTTGGTGACGCTTTCGTACGAATTGAACAGCGTGGCCGCCTGGTTCGTCCCGAAGCGCCACTCCATCGTGGCGTCCGGCAGGTTGGTGGTGTCGACGTCGGCGGTGTGGACGGACGTCAGCCAGCCGTTGGTGGACATGGCCCCGGCGACGGAATTGGAGAAGCCCAGGGTCGGCACCGTCCAGCCGCTGTAGTCGTAGAGGTTGACCTTGACGGCGATGGACGTGGCGGCGACAGCCTGCAACTGCTCGTCGTTGATGCGGTATTCGCGGCTGTTGCCGGAGCCTACGGCCTTGGTGAGAACACCCTCCACGTAGACGCCCAGCGGGCCGCCGTAGAGATAGCCGCGCGACGGCTTGCTGGAGTCTTCGTCGTAGACCGTGTTCGTGGTCACGTAGGCCACCGACCGCCAGTCGCCGTCGCGATCCGCGTCGGCGTCGGTCGCGGTGAAGCGCGCGTAGTAGGTCAGCGAGGCCCCGCCCGCGCCGAGCGCGATTTGTTTCTTGTCCGCCGCCGCCGGCGCGGCGCCCGAGATGTCCAGCGTCGCGTTGGTCGTCGCCGCCCAGCCGTTCGTGACGAACGCGTTGGTCACCGGCACGACGGCCTGGGATACGTTCCAGAAATCCACGCGCGGCGCGCGGCCCGTCGAACCGATCGTGCCGTCGATGCCGCTGTAGACGTCGGCGGCCTGCAGGCTGAACGTCGCCGTGCCGTGGGCCAAATCCTGATCCGTGATCTGCGTGCCGCCCGCGGGTCCCAGGACGTAGCCCGAAACGATCAGGCTGTCGACCGACCACGTCGCCGTGCCGGTGCCCGTCAGGTGGTTCGTGTCGGCCACGTAGGCCATGAGCCGGAACGTCACCGTGCCCGTGCTGGCCGACGGCATGGCCAGCGCCGTCGAATAGGAATTCCAGTTCGTGCCCGCGGGATTGTCGGGATCGGACAAATCGATGGCGTTCGTGGCCCACAGCGTTTCGGAACCGCCGGGCATGGTGCCGTATATTTCGACGACGTCCGGCCCGTTCAAGCTGCTGACCTTGCTGTCGAAGCTGAGGCTGATGGCCTTGATGGTGTCGTTCGTCGTCACGGGCGCCAAGGTGAAGATCCAGGAACGCGAAGCCCCGGTGGCGAAGCCGGCGCTGACGGTGATCACGTCCGTGCCGCTGATCGCGCCCGTGTCGTTCGTGAAGTCGCCGGAGACGACGTCGTCCGCCACGACGGCGTAGGCCGCCGTCAGCCGTTCGCTGCCGGTCCCGGTGAAGGGCCACGTCACGAGGTTCGTCAACGCGTATTCCCGGGCCAGGCCGGTGCCGGTCACGGCCAAGGTTTCCGGCACGACGGTCGGATCGACGCTGTCGTCGTCCACGAGGACGATGCGGCCGAAGTTCTGTCGGGCAAACGCCTGGTCGCCGGTGCGGTCGTTGTCGACGTCGAAGAGATCGAGCTGGATCAGGTTGGTCACGCCCAGCTCGCCGTCCAAGCTGTCCGGGCCCCACAGCTTGGTGACGTCCTGCGTGGTGATGCTCGGCCAGTACCACGTCAGCATCGTGTCGTCGGCGGTGGTGTCGCCCGCCAAGCTCCGGGACGCGTCGTAGTTCGCCCAGTTGGTCTGCCAATAGGCCGCCACGAAGGCCGTATTGGTCAGCGTGCGCCCGCTGTCCGCAAAGGTCTCGCTCGTGCCGAGAGCCACGCCCGTGTAGTAGGCATCGTAGGCGTTGAAGCTGAACGAGAGCGGCTCGCCGATCAAGGCGCCGTCCGCGATCTGGTAGAGCACGTCCTGGCCCGTGCCGCTCACGTAGTCCAGGATCCCGGCCGCGTTGGATACGACCATCGACGCGCTGCTGGGCCAACCCAGCGCCTGGCTGGGTTCCGGCGCGACGATGTCGTCGTCCGTCACGTGGATCCGGATGAGGAAGTTCGTCGTGACGTTCCGCGCGGTGTTCGGCCCGTCTTCGCACCACCCGCTGTAATAGGGCAGCGCCGCCGCCGAATTGGTGAAACTGGGCCACGACCCATAGGCCAGCCAGCTTCCGCCCTCGGTATAGGCGTCTTCCGCGCTGACCGTCAGGTAATATTCGATGGTCGGGTCGTAGTTCGTCACGGCGAAAGCCGCAACCACGTAGTTGGTCATCGCGACGTCGCTGTTGCCCGTCGCCAGCGTGTTCGATGCGTAGAACGGACGGTCGACGCCCCACAGGTCGTTGGTCGTGCCGCCCACCGTGTCGATTTCGACCAGGTCCCAGTTGGGCGAGACGCGCCCATCGGTGTCCACGATGTTGAAGGCGAAGCCGCCCGCTTCCGGCGGACCGTCGGTGCTCCGCATGTGGTTGGTCGCATAGACGCCGCTCGCATCCTCCCAGCGCAACACGAAGCCGAACACGTTGTTCGTGTCTTGGATCTCGCGGTCCAGCACGCTTTGGATGGGGCCGTACTGGGCGATGTAGGCATCGTAGTCGCCGGCCAGATAGCCCGCCACGTTCGTGCCGATGTACAGCAGCGTCGGTTGCGGGCCTTCGGTGTCCAGCTTGCCCACCACGCGGAACGTCCGCGTGGTCGCCGCCGACAGCTCGCCGGCCGTGTCGCGCGCCCGCACGCGCCACCAATACTGCGTGGCCGAGGTCGTATAGGTGTAGCTCGTCGTGTCCGCATATAGGTTCACGCGCAGCGCGATCGGGCCGTTTTCCGTGCCCGTCACGCCGTTGAACTGCTCGTTCGTGCTGATTTCCAGCAGGTAGCCGGTGATCTGTCCGTCCGAATCCGAGGAGGCGCTCCAGCTCAGGGTCGGGCTGGCCGTCACCGCCGCCGTGTTCGTGGGCGACGTCAGCACCGGCGTCGACGGCTTGCTGTTGTCCGTCAGGCCGGCGGCCCCGAACTTCACGTCCACCCAGAAGTCGATGTCCGCGTCGCCGATGTCCTCGAGCCACGCCGACAGGTTCGCCGCGTTGTCGGCCGTGCCCCACGGCGGGATGGAAATGGAATCCACGGCGGCCGCCGTGTTGTCCGCGATGTGGGTCGTCCCGTCGCCGTCGTTGTTCCAGACCCCGGTGTTGAGCAGCGAGGCCACCGTGAAGCGCGCGGTCTTCGCCCCGGCCAGGTTCAGGTCGGCCCGCGCCACCTTCAGCTCGATGACGTCGTTGGCCGCGCTGATCGACACGTTCGTGTTGCCGCCCGTCGCCGGCGCATACCAGGCCGTGCCGCCCTGCACGTACAGCTCGATCCGCGGGCCGCTGGCCGCCGACACGTAGTGGACGTTGATCTGGTACTCGGGGAAATGCGCCGCGCCGCCCTGGGCGTACCCGTCGCCGATGAAGGTCCCGGAATCGTCGCCCAGCCAGTTCATCGCGGTGCTGGCGGAATTCGTCCGCGTATCCACGCCGATGGCCACGAAGGGCTTCGTGTCGTCGACGATATTGGTCATCGCGACCAGGAAATACACCCAGTCTGCATCCGCGTAGACGCGGAATTCTTCGATGTCGGCGTTGGGATGGTCGGCATGGTCCACCCGCAGTTCCCCGCGCTTGTCGGTCCAGATGTATTCCTGCAGGGAGCTCGCCGAACTGTCGAGGACCGTCGACGCGAATCCGCGCCAATCTGCGGGATTCCCGTCGATCGCGATTTCCTGGGTGCCGGTCGCCGTTGCGGCGTTGGCCTCGTCGAAGGACGTCGAGTAGTAGGTATAGTTTTCGGAATAGAACCGGTAGTAGTAGGTCGTGTCCGGCGCCAGTCCGGTATCGCTGAACGCCTCCAGACCGCCGCGGTAGACCACCGTGCCGCTGCCCAGCGCATCGCTGGCGTTGTAGGTCGTGCCGTTCACCGGCGCCGTCCAGCCCGCGTCGGCCGTCTGCCGCACGACGATCACGTCTTTCGCCGCGCCCGAAACGCCGCGCGTCCACGTCAGGTTGATCTGGCTGTTGGTGTAGGTCGCGTCTTGCGTCGCCGTGGCGCCCGTCGGCGGATTCAGGTTCTGCACCGTCAGCGCCGGATTGTTCGTCCGCACGGGCGTGCAGGAACTGCCCGATGCCACGAAGCGGCTCGTCACCACCCCGGCGGCCACCATCTGGAACTGGTTCGACCAATAGCTGTAGCTGCCCTCGTTCTTCAGCCAAGGCAGGTCGTGGTAGGTCGAGAACGAGGCGTCGCGCGCCCAATCGAACTCGATGCCGCCGGACTGGCCGAGGCCGATCGGTTCGGACTGGAACGCGAAGCCTTCGTAATCGCCCAACCACGTGCTGGCCGGCGCGGCCCACTCCGCGCCGTTGAGCGCGTTGCTGCCGGCCCAGGTCGGGCAGGTCACCGCGATCAGGCCGGCCCAGTTCGTCGCATAGCGGATTTCATCGTAGAACACCTTGCCGGGATAGCCCGCGCCGACGCTGGCGCCGGCATTGAGCTGGATCCGCGCGATGGCGTCGACCCCGGCCATCGTCTGGCTCACGTCCCAGGTCGGTTCCGTTTCGGGGAAGGTGTAGCCGTCCACGATCCGATACGCCTTCGCCTGGAACACGTCGGTGTCGAAGTCGTACTTGCCGACGACCAGGTAGACGTTGCCCGTGCTGCCGTAGGTGTCGGAGGAATAATACTGGCCCAGATCGTAGGCGGACCAATACGTGGTCGAGCCGTCGCCGATGCCGAGCGTGCTGTAGTTGGCGCCGGCGCCCTTGCCGAGGAACGCCTTCTCGACGCCGCTGGCGTTGAGCAAGCTGAGGCCGGCCCACTTGTTCGCCCCGCGGAACTGGTAGGCCATCTGGAACGCGACGTAGAACTGGCCGCTGCTGATGGTGCTCTCCAGCGACCGCTGCGCCTTGGCCACGCCCCCGTCGACCGTGATGCTGCAATAGACCCGGTTGCCCGCCATGGCCGGATAGCCGTCCATGTCCATGAATCGCGGCACGTCGTCCACCACCGCGACGGGGTAGTTCGTCTGGATCGTCCAGGTGCCGCTGTCCACCGCCCAGAAGTTCGCGCCGAAGCCCTGGCCGCCCAGCGCCGACGAGCCCAGCGCCGTGCCGTTCGTGTAGCTGAACGGGTTGACCTTCTCGTAGGAAGCGTAGGCCCCGTTCGTGACGGCGGCCGTCACGCCCGTCGAATAGTAGCTGGCGCCGCTGTACGAATAGAACTTGTAGAAATTCGTCGTGCCGGGCGCCACCACGTGCTCGACCGCCGCGCCCGTCGATTTATAGACGACTTTCGCGCCGTCGATCGTGTCGCCCGCGCCGTAGGAAACGCCGTCGGTCGGGTCGGTCGCGATGGCCGTGGTCTTGTGCAGGATCATCACGCCGTTGCCGGCGGCATTGGTCGTCCAGGCCAGCCGGACCATTTCGTTGCCGTCGGCCGTCGCCGACTGGGCCGTCGGATCCAGCGGCTTGCTCGGCAACACGCCGATCAGATCGGCCCAGGTCGTCGCGACCCGCACCTCGTCGAAATACGTGTTGCCCGGCGTGCCGTCGCTCGCGCCGGCCCCGGCCGCGAGCCGGATGGTGTTGACGGCTCCTACCGTGTTGCTGGCCTTCGAAACCGTCACGTCCCACGAGGCCGGTTCATCCACGGGAACGCCCACCACGCCGATCTTGAAGGCCTTGGCTTTGGCTTCCCCCGCGGCCCAGTCGTAGTAGCCCGCAATGATGAAGTCGTTGCCGCTCCCCGCCGTCAGCGTATAGGCCGATCCGGTGTTGTCGATGCCCAGTTGCTGGTCCTGGCCATAGATCTCGCCGATGAACAGCTTTTCGCTGGTGTTGGTATCGAAGAGGGAAAGACCTTCGTACTTGTTCGCCCCGCCCCAGGTGTAGTTCAGGACGTAGCTGAAATAGATCTTTCCGCTGTTGTAGGTCTGCGCCAAGGGACGGAAGGCGTTTTTGCCCGTGTTGTCCGGCGGATAGATCCACAACTTGTTGCCGGACGGCGTGGGATAGTTCGTCTGTTCCGCAAAACTGCCGGAAGAGTTTGTGAAGAAACCCGTATCGCCGTACCAGGGGCCGCCCCATCCCGTTTCGCCGTTGAGGCCGGTCAGGGCCGTATTGTTCGTGTAGGAGAAGGTTTCCACGATCTCGCCCGCGACGAACGCCGTGGTCGTGTCGGAGGCCGTGACGCCCGCCGAGTAGTAGTTCCCGCTATAGGAATAGAAGGCGTAATAGTGCGTCGTGCCCGAAGCCACGATATGCTCCAATGCGGCGCCCGAGCCCTTGTAGATCACGGTGCCGCCGCCGCAGGCGTCGCCCGCGGCATAGGCCGCGCCCTGCGTCGGGTCCGTGGAGGCGCTGCCCGCCTTGTACACGATCATCACGTCGTAGGAACCGTTCTTCGTCCACGCCAGATCGATCAACGTTTTGCCGTCCGCCGTCGCCGATTGGGCGGTGGGCGCCGGCAAAATGCTCAGGCTGCCGGTTCCGGGCGCGTTCGTCCGGTAGTTCAGGAACGATCCGGACCCGTTGTAGGGATAGACGGCGGCGTTGTAGTTCGTGCCCGGCCCCAGCCCGGTCACCGTCACGAGGCCGGTCTTGCCCGCCGCCGCATACACCACGTAGTTGCCCGTGCCGAGCTGGTCGCCGCTCTGGAAGACCGCGCTGGCGGAATAGCCGGTCCAGTCGATGGGATGCGAGTCGACCGCCGACCCCGCCTTGATCAGGAGGATCGAGCCGTCGGCCGAACCGGTGTTCGTCCACGCGAGGGTCGCGCTGGTGCTGCTCGCCGGCAGGAACGAAACCAAGGTCGAACTGGTGCCCGGTTCCGAGGACCCCGTCGTGGCGTTTGCGCCCGGAATCGTGGCGGACGTGCGGTAGTTGTAGGTCGCGTTCGCCGGCGTGCCGTCGTAGGCGTACGGGAAGATCTGGTAGTAGTAGGCCGTGCTCGCCGCCGTGCTGTAGCTGTCGGTCGTGGACCCCGCGCCCGCCGCCGTGCCCACGTAGACCACCGTGCCGTCGCCGAGCGCCGTGCCCTGCGAATAGGCCGTGCCGTCCGCCGGCGTGCCCGTCGGCGCCGACCCGGCCTTGCGCACGATGATGAAGCCGCTTTCGCCCGTCGCCGCGCCCCAGTCCAGCTGGATCTGGGTGTCCGACAGCGCCGTGGCCGTGAAGGTCGCCGCGTGCGCCGTCGGTTCGACCGAAAGCGCATAGCGGTTGCTTGGATTGCCGGAGGCGGCGTTGACGTTGTAGTTCAGCGTCGCGTTCGTGCCGCGATATTCGAAAATCCGGATGTGGTAGTCCGTCTCCGTCGTCAGGCCCGAAAGCGTGAACGGGCTCGCGCCGCGATGCACGAGGTAGTTGCCGCTGCCGAGGTCCGTGCCCGATCCGAAGGCGTTGTTTTCGCCGCTGTAGGCCGTGCCGTCCGTCGGCGTCCAATCGACCGCGCTTCCCTGCTTGGCCACCACCAGGCGGCTCAGGCCGCCGCCCGCCGTGTACGACACCGCATAGCTGGTGTCCGCCAAGGTGCCGAACGCGATGGCGCTGGCCTGGGTCGGCTCCGGCATCAGCGTCGAGGCGTTCACGGACGTCGGCGTGCTCCGGTAGTTTTCCGCCCCGGGCGCGCCGTTGTAGGACGTCGCCTCCACCGTGTACGCCGTGCCGACCGCGAGATTCGTCACCGTCACGCTGCTGCCCGTGCCGGCGTACGTCGCGTAGCTGCCCGACCCGAGATCCGCGCCGGCCCCGAACGTGGCGCTCGCGGCGTAGGTGTTCAGGTCGGTCGGATCCGTCGGATTCCCGTTCGCCCGGATCACGATCAGCGTGTTCGTGCCCGTCGTGCCCTTGGTCCAGGTCACCGTGAAGCCGTTGGTGCCGATGGCGGAAACGGCCAGGTCGGTCGGGTTGGATCCCGGCGTGACCGCCATCGTGGTCTGGTTGGTGGGATTGCCCGCAACCGCGCTGGTCAGGTAGTTTTCCGAACCGCCGCTGCCGTTGAACTCGAACGCGCGGAAGTAGTAGACCACGTCGCGGGTCAGGCCGCCTAGCGACGCCAGCGGACTGCCGCCCGCGTACACCACGAAGTTGCCGGTGCCGATCTCGGACCCGGATCCGAACGTGGCGGAGTCCGTATAGCTCGTGCCGTCCGCCGGGAAGGCGTCCACCGCGCTGCCGGCCTTCACGACCAGCAAACGGCTGGAGCCATTGCCGTCCGTCCAGGCGATGTCCGCCAGCGAAACCTCGTTGACCGTGCCGATGGTAATCCCCGAAGCCTGCGTCGTCGGTTCGGCCACCAGCGTGGTGCGGCTGGCCGTGGGCTCGTCGCTCGTCCGGTAGTTGGGCGACGCGTCGCCGTTGAATTCGTAAACCGCGAAGGTGTATTCGGTGCCCGACGAGAGCCCCGCCACCGTCACGTTGGTGCCCGTGCCCTTGTAGACCACGTAGCTGCCGGCCGCCGTCGTGTCGCCTAAGCCCATGGTCGCGTCCGCCGCATAGACCGTGGTGTCGGTCGGATCGGTCGGCGTGCCGCCTTGCCGGGCCACCACCAGCACGTAATCGCCGTCGCCGCGCGTCCAACTAACCGTGTACGAGGTCGTGTCCAGATCGCCGAACAGGATGGCCGAAGCCGCCGTCGTCGGTTCGGTCAGCAAACGCAAGCCGTAGTCCGACGCGCTCCAATCGCTTTGGCTGGCGCTGGTGCTGTTCGTGGCCAGCACCCAATAGTAGTAGTCCGTGCCGGCCGAGGCCGAAACGTCGTCGTAGCTCGTCGCATCCGCCGCGGCCGTCGCCACGTAGGAAGCCAGATTCGAGACGTCCGCCGTGTGCCGCCAGATGGCGTAGCCCGTCTCGCCGGCGCCGTCGGTCCAGCTGATGGTCACTTTGTCGGTCAGGTTCTCCGTCGCCGCCACGTCCGCCACCGTCGCGAGTTTCCGGTAGCCGGCGTTGGCCGTGCTCCAATCGCTGGTGCTGCTGCTGGTGCTGTTCGAAGCCAGCACCCAGTAATAGTAGAGCTGGCCCGGCGTCGCCGCCACATCCGCGTAGCCGCTGCTTTGCGGCCCCAGCGCCGTCGCGCCCGTCGGATCCGAATCCGTGTCGCGATAGAGGTGGTACGAGCTGGCACCGGCCGCGGCATCCCAGGTCACCGTCACGTTGACGGTCGAAGCGCCGTCGGTCGCCGCGAGATTGCCCGGCGCGGCCAAGCGCTTGTAGCCGCTGTTGGAACTGCTCTCCGAACTCGACCCGGCGACGTTCGTCGCCGTCACCCAGTAATAGTAGAGCTGGCCGGCCGACGCGGCCGTGTCGTTGTAGGTGACGACGTTCGCCGCGTTGGTGTAAATGGCCGTGGCCGACGCGAACACGTTCGCCGTGTGCCGCCAGACCACGTAGCCCGTTTCGCAGGAAACGTCGTTCCACGACAACGCCACCTGCGCCGTCGAGGTGCCGTCCGAAGCCGCCAGTCCCGTCGGCGCGCTAGGCGTTCCCGGCGTATGGGTCACGACGATCGTGTTGCCCACGGCCGAAACGCCGAACGTGCCGCTGCTCGCCCACTTCGTACCGACCGACATGTTCGCCGCGCTCGCCGAACTGCCGCTCATGACCGTCCAGCTGTACGCCGTGCATTCATCGAATCCGCCCGGCGCCGAGGCCGGCAGGTTGATCGTCAGCGCCGAGGCCGCGGCCACCGCGCCGCCGGCGGCGATCTTGTCGCAGTCCGTGCTGCCGGTGCCGGTGACGTCGCAGGTGTAGCTGCCGCCGCCCAGGGCCGCGGCGCCGTTCACCGTCAGCGTGGCGGCCACGCCCGCGGTATTGCCGGGGCTGACCGCGCCGGCCAGCGAGGCAATGGAACCCACCGTCCCCGCGCCGGCCAAGGTCGCGCCGCCGCTCACCGTCGCCGCCGAGCTGCCCACCGAACCGCTCACCAGCAGCGTGCCCGCGGCCACCGTCGTCGGACCAGACAGCGTGCTCGTGCCCGACAGCGTCACCGTCCCTGCGCCCGCGTTGGTCAGGGCGCCGGTTCCGCTGATCGCGCCCGCGTAGGTGCCGTTGCCGGACTGGTTGAACGTCAGCGCCGCGTTGTTCGTGACGTTTCCCTGCAAACTGGTCGTCGTGCCCTCCAGCACGCCCGCGCTGACCAGGGTTCCCAAGGCGTAGGTGTTCGCTCCGGACAACGTCATCTTCCCCGCCCCCGCCTTCGTCAGGCCGCCGTTGGTGATCGCGCCGGAAACCACCACGTCGTTCAGCGCCGTCAGCGTACGCTGTCCCGCCGTCAGGTTCACGTTCCCCGACAGCGTCAATTCGCCCCCGCCGCTATAGCCCAGCGTCACGTTCCCGTCGATCTGCGTCGCTTTGGCGTTCGTGCGCGACGTGGAAGTATCGGACCGGTAGGTCGTGCCGTCCGACATCCGGAACGTGCCGCCGGCCGGGATCGTGGACGAATTGTCGCTGTACTGGCGGATTTCGCCCTGGTTCAGCCAGATCGATCCCGTCAGGCCGGCGGCCGGCCGCAGGTACAGGGTGCTGGAACCGCTCTTGTGCAGCGCGCCGTCGCCGGTCGTCTTGCTGCCGGTCAGCGAACTGCCGCTGTACATCGTCACCGTCACCGTGTTGGAGAGGTAGAGCGTGGACGTTCCGGCCGTCACGGCGCCGTACAATCCCAGGCCGCCGCCCGTCACCGCGATGCGCGAATCGGCGCCGAGGTTGACGTTGCCCCGCCAGGCCGTCGCGCCGGCCGTGGTTTTGCGCAGCGCGCCCCACGCCGCGTTGGTACCCGTGCCGTACAGGTTCAGCGTGGCCGGCCGCACCGAAACCGCCCCGTATCCGCTGATGTCCAGCGTCGCGTTGGTCCCGACGTTCACGATGCCGCTGGCGCCGATCGCATTCGTGTGGGTGCCCACCTGCACCGTGCCTTTTTCCACCCAGATCGCGCCGGCGAACGTGTTGTCGTTCGTCAGGACGACGAGGCTGTCCTGTTTCACGGCCAAACCGCCGGTGCCGCCGTCGGCGTTCAATTGCCCGTTCAGGTAGAGGGTTTTCTGGTTGTTGCCCCAGACGTTGATCCAGTTGTTCTTCAGGTAGACGGTCCGGTTGAACGTCAGATTGCCGCTGACCGGATTGATTTCGGTGGTCGCATAGAGCACTACGGGCACGTTGAGCACTTGCGCGTCCGCATCGTTGTTCTCGATCTTCATGGTCGAACTGCCGCTGCGCATGTCGATGCCGCCGCTGCCGTCCGCGGTCATCGTCCGCGCCCCCGTCCCGCTGTCGAACAGCAGCTGGTGCACTTGGAAATAGGCGCCGTTGACGGTCATCGTCAGGTCGCTGCCGTTGTCGAAGTGCACGATGTTCGCGCCGATCGTGCTGGCCTCGTACAGGGTGTTGTAGTCCGGCCGGGCGATCCACCACCCGTCGCCGGAGCGATACCACGGATTCGCTCCGTCCCACCAGTTGACCACCCCGGCGCCGTTGCGCCAGTACACGGTCTGTTGGGCCGCGGCGGCCAACGGCCACGCGCACGCCAGCGCCAGCGCACCCAGCGCCGCCCGCCCGGAAGTCCACCCCGTTTTCGTTCTGATTCTGCTCATCGCGCTTCCATCCTGTTGGCTACCACCATCCACTCTGCCGACAACCGGGCCCCGCGGCGTTCCGCTCAGGGCGCTTGATAGGGAACCGTGACGCGGAAGAACCCCTTGGGCGGCACGTTCGTGCCGACCCAGTCCTGCACGTCGATGTCCAGCAGGGTTTCCGTGGCCGCGCCGACCCACACGTTGCTGAAGAAATAGCCGTCGTCCTCGTCCGCGATCCGCTGTTGCGGGCGATACTGGAGCTGGTACGTCATGTCCGGCACGGGGATCGTCCACCACGACACCGTATAGGGATCGGTCTCGATCAGCGGCCGATTGATCTGGATCGACAGCGACGGATCCGGTTCGGAGGCGTGCAGATAGTCGTCGTAGAGCGCCTCGAAGTAGTCGTTGTATCCATCTTCGTCCGTGTCCGGATTGCCGGCGTCTAAGCCCATGTCCCCTTCCATCGCGTCCGGCAGCCCTTCCCCGTCCGTGTCCACGTCCGCTTCCCCGTCGACCCGCTGCCGCGCACCGAATTCCGGATTGATGCTGCCGATTTCCGCCGGCGGGCCGAAAAACGGAGCCGTGTCCGCGTAATAGATCGAGGCGGACGAGTCGGGCCGGTCGTAGACCCGCGCGTAATACGTCAGATTCGTGGCCAGCAGATTCCGGTTCGTGAACGTCTCGGCATAGATGCCCGGATCGACGCCGATGACGCCGCGGCCCAGATGCGAATTCGTGATCAGCGGATTGAAGGTGTCGATCTGGCTCGGACCGTTCGTCGGCGCCAAGATGATGCCGCCGGTCCAGGTCCGGCGGATTTCCACCCGGCTCGAATTGTCCGGATCGCCGTTGTTCCCCGTCCAATTCCGTCCCAGGACGTCCTGCATCGGAATGGTGCTGCCGACGGAAAGCGCGATGCCCTGGGCGTTCGCGACGGCCGGCAAGATCGCCAGCGTCCCGATCAACGTTGCCCGCCGGATTTTCAAGTGGAATGTCGTTTTCATGTTCTGCATCCAGACCTTCCCGCGTTCACGCCGCCCCGCCCATATAACGTTTTACCGCCCGGAACCGGCAGGGGCCATCGCTCGATTCCGTTTGAATTCAATCATGTCAGGCGCGCTTCAGGCGGCGGCGACCCGCCCACAATCCGCATCCACCCAGCGCGAACAAAGCCAAGGTCCCCGGTTCCGGAATCACTTCGAAGTAATTCACGTTGTTCGTGGCCGTCACGTCGTAAAAAGAAGTATACCAAACATCGAGAGACGGCGTGCCCCCTCCCAAATCGCTGATGCCCCAATAGCTGGCCGTCACGGTCATCAGGGGGAATTCGGTCGCGCCGAATACGCGGATGTAGATGCTGTCGTAGTTGTCCAAAATCGTAAACGACGCATAGATGTTGTACCAGTTGTAGCCGTTCAGATTCGCGCCGGCGGCCGGGCCGATCTCGGTGGTATAGGCGATCAGATGCCCGTCCGGAACGGTGTCCGGGCTGTAAATGTTGGCGTCCGTCGGAGCTTCGTTCCAAGGGGCGGTGTTGGGTTCCCCCGGAATGGGAGCGCCCGAATAGCCACCGAAGACGTCGAAATTGTCGAACGCTTCGCCCGACTGGTAGGCGGTGCTCGGATATTGCGTCGAATCGTACATGATGATCTGGACGATCGACCCTTCCTGCAAGGCGTAATCCGCGATCAAATCCGCCTCGGTCATGTCGGCCGTGGCATAGTAGCCCCACCCGATGTCCACGTTCATCACCATCGCTTGTGCGGGAACGGCCCCAAGGCACAGCAAAACCGCCGCCGCCGCGACGATTCCGCCGCGGAAGGCGCTGGCCTTTTTCAAATGCCGTTTCATTGCCATCCGGCTCTCCCGAAAAACCTTGAACCCAAACCCGTGGACGAAGCCCAATCCACCATCTTTTTTGAAACTACCTTGGCCCCCGGCCCCATGCAAGACGAAAAACTCTATTTGTCTATGATGTCCGTTTTGCACCCTTTCGGCCCTCTCCTTTCCCGCTTTTATCGAGGCCCAGCCCCAATCCATGCCGCCTGCGCGCCCCCTTGGCGGCTCCGGACAGGATATTTTAGGTTTCATGCAGGACGGATGTATCAGCTTGTTTTCATGAATTTCCGCCGCAACCCTCTCTTTTTGCTGGTTTGAAATCCCGTTTGCGTCTATTTTCCGCCTTCATCATGGATCTACTCATTCAAAACGTCCGCTTGGGAACCGAAATCCGGGATGTCCTCATCCAAAACGGGAAATTCGCCCAAATCGCCCCGCATATCGAGATCGACGCCCTGGCCAAAGCGCCCCAGACGCTGGACGGGACCGGCCAGGTGCTCCTGCCCTCCTTCGCGAACGTCCACTGCCATGCCGCCATGGTCCTCATGCGCGGCCTCGGCGACGGCACCCCCCTCCACGAATGGCTCAACGACATCATCTGGCCCATGGAACGCCGGTTGACCGCCGACCACATCTATTGGGGCACCCTGTTCGGCTGCCACGAAATGATCCGCTCCGGCATCACCGCCGTCTGCGACATGTATTGGCAGACGCCCCAGTGCCTGCGCGCCTTCTATGAAAGCGGCCTCCGCGCCAACTTCAGCCACCCCAACATCATCCCGCCCGGCCAAGCCGCCCTCGACGGCCTCCGCCGCGATCTCGAGGAGCACCTCGCCCTCGCCAAGTCCTATCCCGCCCGCGTCGAACTCTCCGTCGGCATCCACGCCCTCTACACCACCAGCCCCGAAATGCGCGCCGTTTGCCGCGATTTCGCCGCCGAGCACAATCTCATCGTCCAGACCCACGTTTCCGAAACCCGGCGCGAAACCGATGAATGCCGCCAAGCCACTGGCAAGACGCCCGCCGAGGTGTTCGACGCCGAAGGGCTGCTGAACGGCCGGTTTCTCGGCGCCCACGGCGTCTGGCTGACCGATTCCGACCGCCGCCTCCTGGTCGAGCGCGGCGCGGCCATCGCCCATTGCCCGTCCTCCAACATGAAGCTCGCCTCCGGCATCTTCAACGACTCGGCCGCCCGCGCGGCCGGCCTGCGCTTCGGCCTCGGCACCGACGGCGCCAGTTCCAACAACCGCTACGACATGTTCGCCGAAATGCGCACCGCGGCCCTCCTCGCCAAGGTCAGCACCCTCGACCCCACCGCCTGCTCCGCCGCCGAAATCTACCGCACCGCCACCCTCGACGGCTTCCATCTGATGCGCCTCGACGCCGGCGAAATCGCCCCCGGCAAGCTCGCCGACTGCATCCTGGTGGATCTGGACCATTCCGGACTCGTCCCCGGCCACGACCTGATCTCGGATCTCGTCTACGCCGCCACCCCGGAGTGCGTCGATACCACCATCTGCGCCGGCCAGGTCCTCATGCGGCATCGGCAAATCCCCGGCGAGGACGAGGTCCGCCGCGCCTTCCGCGACGTCGCCGCCAAGCTCTAGCCCGCGGCGGCCCGGGCCCGGACCCCGGTTTTCCACGGCGTGGAAAAATCTTTTCCACGCCATGGAAAAATCGCAAGCCGCGATTCCCGCCGCCGGGAGCGAAAGGCCCCTCCCCGGAATTTTCGGTCTGCGGGCTTGACTTCCCCGGCCGTCTGATTATCTTTCCCCGTGATTTTCGGTTCCAGCGTAGCTCAATGGTAGAGCGGTTGGCTGTTAACCAATAGGTTACAGGTTCGAGCCCTGTCGCTGGAGCCAATTATTTTTTCCGCGTTTCGGGCGTTTTTTCCGGCGGTAACCGGGGAAGAGGCTGCGGGAGAGGTTTGCGCCTTTCTTGCAACGGGGGCGGAGGCGTCCTCTGTCGTCGGATTTTCCGATCCTTCCGGCACGGGGTTGTTTCACAGTCGAAAGAGAAAGAACCGCGTTGACAGCCGCGCGAGGTGCGCGCTACTGTTCGCCGCTTATTGTTTGGGAATCGAAGGATTATGAAAACGACACTGCCGAAAGAAACCGAAGTCACGCACGAGTGGCATCTGATCGACGCCACCGACAAGCCCGCCGGCCGCCTGGCCGTCGAAATCTGCCGCCTGCTGCGCGGCCGCCACAAGCCCACCTACGCGCCCCACATCGATGCGGGCGATTTCGTCGTGGTCATCAACTCCGCCAAGGTCGGCCTGTCCGGCAATTCCAAGGAAGAGAAGAAGACCTACGCGAAGTACACGGGCTTCCAGAGCGGCTATACCGAAACCCCCGCCGGCGTCATGCGCCAGAAGAATCCGAACTACATCCTCTGGCACGCCGTCAAGGGCATGCTCCCCAAGAACCACATGAGCCGCACGCTCATCAAACGCCTCAAGCTCTATCCCGGCGCCGAGCATCCCCACGCGCCCCAGAACCCCAAAGCCGTCGGCTAATCCCGGAGAATCCCCATGGCCACCAAGAAAGCTGAAATCGAATCCATCGCCACCGGCCGCCGCAAGACCGCCATCGCCCGCGTCCGCCTCTCCAAGGGCTCCGGCAAAATCACCGTCAACGGCCGCGCGTTCGAAGAGTATTTCCCCACCACCGACCTGCGCCTGATCGTCGAAGCGCCCTTCAAGGCCATCGAAGGCGCGGGCCAGTACGACGTCGTCGCCCTCTGCGAAGGCGGCGGCATCCCCGGACAGGCCGGCGCCCTGCGCCACGGCATCGCCCGCGCCCTCATCCAGGCGGACGAGAATTTCCGCGCGGTCCTCAAGAAGGCCGGCTTCCTCACCCGCGATCCGCGCATGAAGGAACGCAAAAAGCCCGGCCAGCCCGGCGCGCGCCGCCGCTTCCAGTTCTCGAAACGCTAAGTCGTCCCGGCTTCGCCCGACCCCGGACGCCTCGGCGTTCCGGGGTTTTTTGTCGCCGGGCCGATTCCCCGGCCCCACCCATCACCGCAATCGAAATCCTAATCGTAATCGTAATCGTAATCGCAATCCTAATCTTAATCGCACTCGCCCCCCCATCGCACTCTTGCCTTGTGTCCGCCAATCGCCGTATGTTGCAACGCATGACTCCCGCCTTCGACCATGAAAAGCTGCACGTCTATCAGGAAGCCATCCGCTTCGTGATTTGGGCGAACGGCGTTTTGGAATCCCTCCCCAAGACGGCGGCGGTCCATTCCCAACTCGACCGGGCGGCCACGTCCATTCCGCTCAACATCGCGGAAGGCAACGGCAAATTCACCGCTCCGGACCGTTGCCGATTCTTCGATATCGCCCGCGGATCGGCTTTGGAATGCGCGGCCTGTTTGGACGTGCTGTTGGCCAAAAAGCTCATTTCGTCGGCGGAAGCCGGCAAAGAAATGCTGGCCCGCATCGTCGCCATGCTCGTCGGCTTGATTCGCAGCACGTCGGATGTCCGCATGCACGAAGTTTCCGGAAGTTACGACGCGACTTGCGGCCAATCGGGCGTGGATTAGGATTACGAGTACGATCAAGATTAGGATTGAAACCCATCATGAAAAAAGCATCCCTGAAATTCTCCGCCGCCGCCGTCCTGCCCGCGGGCTTCCGCGCCGCCGGCATCGTCGCCGGCCTCAAAGCCTCCGGCAAGCCCGACATGGCCCTGTTCTTCTCCGATTCCCCCGCCGCGCTGGCCGGCACCTTCACCACCAACCAGGTCAAGGCCGCCACCGTCCGGCTCGATGCCGAACGTGTCGCTTCCGTCGGCATCGCCCACGGCATCGTCGTCAACAGCGGCCAGGCCAACGCCTGCACCGGCAAAAACGGCCTGCGCGACGCGCAGGCCATGGCCATTCATGCCGCCGCCCAGTTCGGCGTCGCCCCCGAAACCTTCCTCGTCTGCTCCACCGGCCGCATCGGCGTTCCCTTGCGCATGGACGTCATCCTGCCCGGCATCGAAAAGCTCTCGAAAACCGTCGGCCCGGCGGGCGGCGAATCCGCCGCCCGCGGCATCATGACCACCGACCTCGTGCCCAAGCGCTTCACCGTCCCCTTCACCGCCAACGGCAAATCCTGCCGCCTCACCGGCATCGCCAAGGGCTCCGGCATGATCCAGCCCTGCATGGCCACCATGCTCGCGTTCCTCCTCACCGACGCCCAGGTCGACCGCCGCGCCATGCAGAAGGCCCTCAAGGCCGCCGTGGACAAGTCCTTCAACCGCATTTCCGTCGACGCCGACCAGAGCACCAACGACACCGTCCTGTTGCTCGCCAACGGCCGCGCCGGCAACGCGCCCCTCAAGCCCGGCCACCGCGACTGGCCGGCGTTCGTCGCCGCCCTCGAAGGCGTGACCTTCCGCCTCGCCATGGCCATGGTCCGCGACGGCGAAGGCGCGCAGAAACTCGTCGCCGTCACGGTCCGGGGCGCCCGCACGCCCGCCGACGCCGAAGCCGCCGTGCGGTCCGTCGCCAACTCCTTCCTCGTCAAGACGTCCTGGGTCGGCTCCTATCCCAACTGGGGCCGCCTCATGGACGCCCTCGGCTATTCCGCCGCCCAGGTCGACGAAACCAAGGTCGAAATCCATTACGACGGCCTGCTCGCCGTGAAAAACGGCCTCAAGGCCGGCGCCTCCATCGAACGGCTGTCCAAGATCGCCGCCAAGAAGGAGTTCGCCATCGGCATCGACCTCCATCTCGGCCGCCACGCCGCGACCGTCTACTCCTGCGACTGCACCGAGGACTACGTCAAAATCAACAAGTAGGCCAAAAGGTTCCCCGGTTCACGGTTCAACTGTTCATCGATTCACTTGAAAATTGGACATTGGACATTGGTTATTGAATATTGAGTTTTCCTGATTTTTCTTTCCCTCGCCGCGCGGGGGGCGGATAATGCGCGCCCGAACATGAAACAAGCCATCCAAAAAGCCACCGTCCTCATCGAAGCCCTGCCGCACATCCAGCGCTTCCGGGGCGAAACCGTCATCGTCAAGTTCGGCGGGTCCTCCATGGACAACCCCGCCGTCGTCCGCGACATCCTCGAAGACGTCGCCTTCATGAGCTGCGTCGGCATGCGGCCCGTCATCGTCCACGGCGGCGGCAAGGCCATCAACGCCCGCATGAAGCAAAAAGGCCTCCAGGCCAACTTCGTCAAGGGGCTGCGCGTCACCGACCCCGCCACCATGGAAATCGTCGAGCAGGTCCTCAACCGCGAGGTCAACCCCGAGCTCGTCGCCATCCTCAACGACTTCGGCTGCAAAGCGCGCGGCATCCACGGCGAAGACATCATCGCCGTCCGCAAGCACACCGCCGAAGATCCGGACACCGGCGAAGTCCTCGACTGGGGCCTCGTCGGCGAGATCACGAACGTCGACGCCGAGCCCGTCAAGGCCTACCTCTCCGCCGACATCACTCCCATCATCACGCCGCTCGGAGCCGACGACGCCCGCCAGATCTACAACATCAACGCCGATGCCGCCGCCGCCGGCCTTGCCGAGCGCCTGCAGGCGCGAAAGCTCGTCTTCCTGTCCGACGTGCCCGGCCTGCTCGCCGATCCCCAAGACCGCAACTCCCTCATGAGCACCCTCCGCCTGTCCGAGGTCGAGGATCTCATCGAGCGCGGCATCATCGGCGGCGGCATGCTGCCCAAGATCAGCGGCGCCCTCAAGGCCCTCAAGGCCGGCGTCCGCAAGACCCACATCATCGACGCGGCCCTGCCGCATTCCCTCCTTCTCGAATTGTTCACCGACCAAGGCGTCGGCACGGAGATCGTCAACGATGAATCCTAGCCCCAAGGAACTGTTCAGCCGGTACGTCATGCCCTCCTACGCGCCCGGGCTCACGCTCGTGCGCGGCGCGGGCGTCTCCGTCTGGGACGACGCCGGCAAGGAATACCTCGACTTCATGGCCGGCATCGCCGTCTGCAATACCGGCCATTGCCACCCCGCCGTCGTCGAGGCCATCCGGAAGCAGGCCGGTGTCCTGATGCATTGCTCGAACCTGTTCTACAACGAGCTCCAGCCCCGGCTGGCGAAGAAAATCTCCGAGATCGGCCTCGGTGGCAAGGTGTTCTTCTGCAACTCCGGCGCCGAAGCCAACGAAGCCCTCTTCAAGCTCGCCCGGAAATGGGGTTCCGCCGCGGGCAAGTACGAGATCGTCACCATGAAGAACTCGTTCCATGGCCGGACGCTCGCCACCATGACCGCCACCGGCCAGACGAAGTACCAGAAGGGTTTCGAACCCCTCATGCCCGGCTTCGTCTACGCCGAGTTCAACAACCTCGACTCGGTGAAGGCGGCGATCACTCCCGCCACCGTCGCCGTCCTGTGCGAAGCCGTGCAGGGCGAGGGCGGCATCGTCCCCGCCACCCCCGAATTCATGGCCGGCCTGCGCGCGCTGTGCGACGAAAAGAAAATCCTGCTGTTCTTCGACGAAGTCCAGACCGGCATCGGCCGGACCGGCCAGTGGTTCGGTTTTCAGAACTACGGCATCCGGCCCGACGGCTTTTCCATGGCCAAGGCCCTCGCCGGCGGGTTCCCCATCGGCGCCGCCGCGGTTGCGCCCGCCCTGTCCGACGTCTTCCAGCCCGGCAACCACGCCAGCACCTTCGGCGGCAATCCGCTGGCCTGCGCCGCTGCGCTCGCCACCCTCGAAACCATCGAAAAGGAAAGCCTGCTCGAAAACGCCGTGAAGATGGGCGCGCTGTTCACGGACGGCCTCCGGAAACTCGCCGCGAAACACGCCTGCATCGCGTCCGTGCGCGGCATCGGCCTCATGATCGGCGCGGTCCTGAACGTCCCCGCCAAACCCATCGAAGCCAAACTGCGCGAAAACGGCCTGCTGTGCATCGCCACCGGCGACCACGTCCTGCGGTTCGTTCCGCCCCTCGTCGTCTCCGCGGCCCAGATCCAGCAAGCCCTCGACATCCTCGACCACTCGCTGTAGCCGACGGGTTCAAGGTTCACGGTTCAGCGGCTCACGGTTTCAAGCCGTAGCCGTGCGGCCGGCACTCTTCCAAGGCAATCGCTTGTCCGCCGTCCGCAGGACGTGCTCGCAGCGGATTTCTTCCCGCCCCCCTCCGCCGACCCCAGCCTCTCAACCGAACGGAGCGACGACTTCCACCGCGGGAAAAATTTCGCGCACCCGCGACTCGTCCTTGGCCTCGAAGAGCAGCTTCACGTTCGGCCCCGCGTCCATCGTGAACCACAGCGCCAACCCCGCCTCCCGCGCCGTCCAGATCGTCCGCATCGCCGCCACCGTCTCCGGCAGCGCATAGACGATCGGCGGCAGCGTCGCCGCCATCAGCGCATGCATCGCCAGCGCGTTGCCCTCGGCAACTTCCCCCAGCGCCGCGAAATTTTTCTTTGCGATCGCCGTTTTCAGCGCCGCCAAATCCCGCGCGACCCGGCCCGGCCATTCGCGATAGAATTCGCAGGTTTCCACGCTACGCTTCATCCCCTCGCGCGAGCCCACCGGCTTCTCGTCCGAGCACAGCACCACCGCGCCCACCCGCAGCTCCGGCCATTCCGCATCCAGCCGTTCCGCGAACGAATCCAGTCCGTCCGCCGCCGTCCCCGCCTGCCACTCGACGAATCCGTCCGCCAGGCTCCGCGCCGCGCTGCCGCTGCCCAGCCGCGCCAAAATCGACAGCTCGCGCGCCGCCAGCCCCCACCCGAACAAGCCGTCCGCCGCCTTCGCCAGCGCCGCGAAGCCCGAGGCCGACGACGCAAACCCCGCCGCCGTCGGCACCGTGTTCCGCGCCTTCAGCGCGAACCCGAAATCCTTCGCCGGACGGAACAAATCCAAAAACGCGCTCGCGCGCCGCGCGAACGAACTGTCCGCCGGCAGCGGCTGGCCGTTCAGCCAAACGCGGTCGCCGGCGCTTTCCGCCCGCGCCAGTTCCACGTGCGAACCCAGCGGGCCCAGCGAAATCGACAGGCTGCCGGTCACCGGCAGGTTCAGCGCCTCGTCGCGCTTGCCCCAGTACTTCACCAGCGCGATGTTCGCCGGCGCGTAGGCCTTGGCCGTTCCGTTCGCCTGGAATTCGCGGCCCGCCAAGATCCGTTGGACGACCTGCCGCGCGGCGCTCACGGAATCGCCTCCACCGCCGCCCCCGCGGGATCGATCTGCACCGCCAGCGCCGGCACGCCCCATTCGCGCCGCATGGCCTTGCCCAGTCCCACCACGCAGTCGCCCAGCCCCGAACCCGAAATCTTGCTGCCGTAAATCTTGGGATCTTCGCGCAGGGCGAAAACCAGTTCCGCCAGCTTCGCGTTGTTCACGCCCAGCGCGTCCATCAACCCCTGGTTCACGTTCATCAGTTCGCCCATGGCCGCCCAGTCGCCCTTCGCCGCGGCGGCGAACGCGCGTTGCACGACGGCGCCGATCAGCGCGTCCAGCTGGGCGAAGGTCTCGGACTGTTTCTTCCGACGTTCCGCCACGACGGCGATGACCTCCGGCGTCGGCAGCTTGCTGCCCGAATACAGCACCGTCAGCTGCGGCGCTTTCGGCAATTTCACCACTTCCTGCGATTCGGCGTAGTAGCGCAGACACCCCCCGTAGCTGCTCGCCGCCACGTCGGCGCCGGACCCCACTCCGCCCTGCACCTTGCGGATGATCCGCGTGCCGGCTTCCAGCAGATAGTTCGGCGCGGGCTCCTTCCCCTGCGCCCCCGCCAGCGCCGCCAGCGTCGCCACCGTCACCGCCGCGCTCGATCCCAGGCCCATCTGGTGCGACATCTCCGACTTGATGTCCAGTTCGAACCCCTGTTTCAGATCGTCCCGGCACGCGCGGATCGCCGCGAGCACGAAGCGGAAGCTGTCGCTCGGCGCCAGCTCGTCCAGCGTGGTTTCGTGTTCGCCCAGGGCGGAATGCAGCGCCAGCGAAGAATCCGCGCGCGGCGTCAGCTTGATCTTCATGCGCTTGTTGATCGCGCAAACGATCGCCGGCTGCCCGCGCAGCACGGCGTGTTCGCCCATGAGCATGAGGCTGCCCGGCGCGGAGGCTTTGACGGCGCGCAACGGCATCGGCGATTCGGTCACACCACCCGCACGCCCAGCGGATCCGGGCGCACGGTCATCAGTTCGTAGCCGTACTTGGCGCACAGGTCGGCCGGCGCTTCCTTCGACGCCACGAGCACCATGCCGGCGGCATCCCCCGCCACGGCCCCCGCGCCGCAGATCTTCGCCGCCGCGCCGGCCGTTTCCACTTCGGAAACGAAGTCCGCCACGCGCCCCGGCACCACGCCGATGTCGTTCAACAGCCGGTGGTTCTCGCGCATCGTCTTCTGGAACGCCTTGAGATCGTCGCGCAGCAGCGCCTTTTGCATGTGGTCCGCCGTGGCTTCGAACGAATCCCACAACGGGCTCTTCGGGCCGATGCGCTTCGCGACCGCGGCCACCGCCTCGCCCGTCGTGCTCCCCGGCGTGCCCGTGTTCACGATGTACAGCGGCACCCGCGGCAGCGGCAGTTCCTGCGCCTCGCCGTTCTGGAACCGCACGCAGCCGCCGTGCATGGACACGTACGTGTCCAGCCCGCTGGCCTTCCCGTGCTGCATGTTTTCCACTTCGAGGCTGTAGCGGCTGTACCACTCCGGCCGGAAATCCACGCGGTAGTAGTGCCCCAGGCCCCGCAGCACGCTCAAAATCGTCGCCGCCGAAGACCCCATCCCGCACCCGATCGGGATGTTCGAATTCAGCCGCACGTTCACCCCGCCCCCCATCTTCAGGTGCAGCCCGTCCAGCACCGTCACGAACGCGTACTGGAACAGATCCACCGGCTTGCGCACCACCTCGCGGATCGGCATGCGCCCCGCCAAAAACTCTTCGTAGTTGCGCTCCACGCGCCCATGGAAATCCCGCAGCGCCCGCAGCGTGAAGGACTCCTTCTGTGCCTGCAGGTTGGGCAGGTCGAACGACACCGTCTCGTCCGCCCCTTCCATCGTGATGAAGGCCTGGGCGTTGCGGTTGACCGCCATCGCGAGCGCCGGCCGCCCGTAGACCACCGCATGCTCGCCGGTCAGGATCAATTTGCCTGGTGCGACTGCTTTCATAACCAATTAAACAATCTACGCCTTCCCCGGCCCGTTGTAAAGCGCTCCAACCCCCGTTTGCGGGTTCCCCCGCGCGGCGCCCTCTGCTAGGATGCTTGCCGATGAACCGCCGAAAACCCTTCGACAAAGGCCAGTGGCAGGTCGCCCGCGAGCGCTTCCACATCGCCGATTACGCCCCGCCGGCGCCCGACGCCGGCGCGCACCCCCTCGGCGCGCTCATCCCCGAAGTCTTCAAGAACATGAAGCTCGACGCCCACGCCCAGGTCGCGCAAATCGCCGCCGCCTGGCCGGAACTCGTCGGCCCCCAGCTCGCCGCCAACACCCGCCCCGCCCACCTCGAAAACAAGATCCTCGCCGTATTCGTCTCCCATCCCGCCTGGATCATGGAACTGCGCGGCGCCATGACCGCCGAGATCCTCGCCCGCCTCCAGGCCCGGTTCGGCAAAACCGAAATCAAAAACCTCCGTTTCGCCATCGACCCCGAGCCCCCCGCCCGCCGCTGACCATGCTCCCCGGCGCGCTCCATTGCGGCTCGAGATTTTTCCACACCGTGGAAAACTTTTTTCCACGGTGTGGAAAAATCGGCCAAAGTTTTTACGTAGCGTGGAAAAATCGCCCAAAGTTTTTACGTAGCGTGGAAAAATCTCCTTCTCCGCTCGAGCCGCGATTCCCCGCATGGGGGGCATGGCTGTTCGTCCGCCAATTCTTAATTTTTCATTCTTCATTCTTGATTGTTTCTTCCGCCGCCGCGGGCTGGGTCGAGCGCACGCCCTCCAACGTCGTGCTCAACCTCACGCTCTTCAACCTGCCCGACCCCTCCCGGACCGACCCCTCCACCCGCGCCGAACTCGCCGTCCAGCGCGAATTCCTGCGCATCGCCCCCGACCTGCTCCGCGCCCGCCAGGCCGCCGAACCCGGCCGCTACGGCGGACTCGACCTGGCCCGCCTCGATCTCCGCCTCCACCGCTTTTCCGGCATCCAGGTCGAAGGCGTCGAAAGCACGCTGCTGGCCATCGCCGGCAACGTCGCCCCCGACGTGCTCTACGTCAATTTCCGCCAGTCGGACACCTACATCCAGCAGGGCTTCCTGTATCCCCTCGACCGGCCCGAAGACGGCTACTTTTCCGCGCTGGCGCCCGAGGAAATCGCCCGCCGCCTGCATCCGAAGATCGAACCCGTCGTTCGCCGCAAGGGCCCCGATGGCCGCGCGCACGTCTGGGCCCTGCCCGGCGGGCCGCCCCTCGGTCGCGTCGTGCTTTACCGCCGCGACCTCTTCGACGCCGCCGGCGTCCCGCCGCCCAAGCCCGACTGGACCTGGGCCGATTTCTACGACGCTTGCCGCCGGGTGGCCGATCCCGCCCGCGGCATCTACGGCCTCGGACTGTCGCGCGGCAAGGACGAGTCGTATCTCTGGATGCCGTTCCTCTGGGGCGCGGGCAGCGAAGCGCTCGCCTTCGACGAAACCGAAAACCGCTGGCGCGCCGTCTTCGATACCCCGCCGGCCGCCGAAGCCCTCGATTTCTACGTCCGCCTCACCACCGAGCCGTGGACCGACGCCGGCGGCCGCCCCCGCCGCGGCTACGTCGTGAAGGACGTCGCCGAATCGAACCTCAAATGGCAACGCGGCCAGCTCGGCATGCGGTTCGCCTACATCGACGAAAAACTGTTCGCCACCCTCAATCCCGACGTCACCGGCATGGCCCCGCTGCCGATCGGTCCCGCCGCGCGCGGCACCGAAATCAACGCGCGCATGATGGGCCTCTTCGCCGGCGTCACCAATCCGCTCATTCGCGACGCCGCGTGGGAATACGTCCGCTTCCAGAACTCCCCCGAGGCCGACGGCGTCCGCGTGAAGAACCTCGTCGAAGGCGGCCTGGGCCGCTTCCTGCATCCCGACCGGCTCCGCGCCCACGGCTACGGCTCCGTCGCCGCCACCATTCCCGCCGAGTGGCGCGATTGCCTGTCCATCGCGCTCGCCGACGGCCATCCCGAACCCTACGGCCGCAACGCCAACGTCATCTACGACATCCTCACCGTGCCCATCCGCCGCGCCGAGGAACTCTCCCTCTCCGGCCATCTTTCCGGCGATCCCGCCGAGCGCCGCGCCCAGTTGCTCGACCTGCTGCGCGACGCCCGCAAGAAAGCCGACGCCGACATGCTCGGCATCGTCCCGCCGGGCGAACTCCGCGTCCGTCGCGCCGCCGCCGGCGCCCTGCTGCTGGCCCTCGTCGCGAGCGTCGTTTGGGCTCTTCGTCAAATGGTCCGAATCTTTCTGCCAAAAAAGGTAGGGACGGCGCGCCGCGCCGTCCGCCTGAAACGACCGCGCCACATGCTACCGTTGGCCCTGTTGTTGCTGCCCGCCGCCGCCACGATTCTGCTCTGGGGCTACGTGCCCCTCTTCCGCGGCGCGGCGATGGCCTTTTTCGACTACCGCATTTTCGGCACGTCGACGTGGGTCTTCCTCGACAATTTCGCCAACCTCCTTTGGGATCCGGACTGGTGGCGCGCGCTGCTGACCTCCGCCCGCTATTCGTTCCTCGTCATTTCGCTGACGTTCCTCCCGCCCGTCCTGCTGGCCATCCTCTTACAGGAAGTTCCGCGCGGAAAAATCCTTTTCCGGGTGATCTTCTATCTGCCCGCCTCCATCACCGGCCTCGTCGTCATCCTGCTCTGGAAGACGTTCTACGAGCCGTCCGAAGCCGGCCTGGTCAACCGCCTCGTCATGCAAATCCCCGCGATCGGGTGGCTGCTTCTTTCGTTGGCCGCGCTGGCGATCGCGATTCATCTGGCGCGGCGCCTGTTGAACCACAATTTGTGGAAACCCGCGCTCTTCGTGCTCGCCGCCGGGCTGCTGCTCGCCGTCGCTCCGCTGGGTCCCCTGTGCGAGATTTGGCGCACGGCCCACCCTGCAATTGTTTGCAAACAATTGCATTTTCTCATGGCCACGCTGCCCGAACCGGTCCGCTGGCTTGACGACTCGCGCACAGCGCTGTTTTCCTGCGTCCTGCCGATGCTCTGGGCCGGCATGGGCCCGGGCTGCCTCATTTATCTCGCCGCGCTCAAAGGCATCCCCGACGACCTCTACGAAGCCGCCGACATCGATGGCGCGACCTTCACCGACAAGATCCTGTTCGTGATCGTCCCCACCTTGCGCCCGTTGCTCGTCATCAATTTCGTCGGCGTCTTCATCGCCTCGTGGCAGGCCGAAGCCAACGTCCTCGCCATGACCGCCGGCGGCGCCGGCACGGAAGTCGCCGGCCTGCACATTTTCTACAAGGCCTTCATCTTCCTGCGCCTCGGTCCCGCCACCGCCGCCGCCTGGATGCTCGGATGCCTGCTGGTCGGCTTCACGCTCTACCAGCTCCGCATCCTCTCCCGCGTCGAGTTCCGCGCCAACCGCGAAGACGCGTAGCCGCGCTTCACTTCTCCCGGCCCTTCAGAAATTCCTTCTGCAACTTGGCGATCTGCTTCCAGCGCGTCTTTTCCGCCAGTTGCGCGCCCAGGTCGCGCTTCTGGGCCTGGTAGGTCTGCTCGCGCATCAGCCGCAGATAGTGCTCGAAACGCCGAAAGTCCAGGCGGCCGTCGCCCAGCGCCGCCTGCACCGCGCAGCCGGGTTCGCCTTCGTGCCGGCAATCCCGGAAGCGACACTGCGCCGCCAATTCCGCCACTTCGGGAAAAACGGAATCGAGATCGCCGGCCGCATCCCAGGGCTGGAATTCCCGCAGGCCCGCGGTGTCGATCAGCAGGCCGCCGGACGGCAACCGGAACAGCTCGCGCCGCGTCGTGGTGTGGCGTCCGCGCGCGTCGCTCTCGCGCACGGCGCCCACGTCTTGCCGCGCTTCGCCCAGCAGCGCGTTGACCAGCGCGGACTTGCCGACGCCCGACGGCCCCAGCAGCACGCCCGTCCGGCCGCCGGCCAGCCACGGACGCAGATCGTCCACGCCCCAGCCTTCGATCGCGCTGACCGCCGCCACCGGCACGTCCGGCACCGCGGACTGCGCCTCGCGCAGCCGCGCGGCGACGTCGTCGCACAGATCGGCTTTGTTCAGCACCGCGACGGCTTCGGCTCCGCCGGCGCGCACCAGCGCCAGCGCGCGTTCCAGGCGCGCCAAGCTGAAACCGCGCCCCGCGTCCAGCGCGCCGACCAGAAACGCGACGTCGACGTTCGCCGCCAGTACCTGCGCGCGGGTCGCCCGCCCGGCATCTTGGCGGGCCAGACAAGTGCGCCGCGGCAAGACCGCCGCGATGCCCGCGCGGTCGCAGGTCGGCCGCGGATCGACCGCCGTCCAATCGCCGACGGCGGGCACGTCCGTTTCGCCGGCATCGACGGCGTAACGGAAGCGGCCGGTCGGTTCCGCCGAACGCGCGACCGTTTCCATCTGGATTTCGCAAGCGCCGCGATCCTGGCGGATCACGCGCGCCGGCTGCAGCCCGTCCGCCGCGTGCGGCGCGAACGCCGCCGCCCAATCGTCGTCCCAACCCCAGTCGCGCAGGTTCATGGCTGCACCTCCGGAAGCGCAGACGCACCGATTCGGTCCAGCGGGAACGGCGGACGCGCCAGCGGCCGCAAAGCCATCGAGACCAGCAGCACCTCGTTGTCGTCGCCCGCGATGCGGTTCAGGCGGATCATGCCGCAGCGCCGGCAGCGGTGCACGAGGGACCACTCGCCGTTGGGTTGGATGCCGATGGCGATCGGCTCCATCGGCCCGCGGCAAGCCGAGCGGCGGTCGCCGGTCGCCAGATCGACGTGCAGGCTCCACAGGCAATGCGGACAGTGATTGCGGTGGACCGTCCCCGGCGCAGTGCCGGGAATGGCGCGGTTGCAATGGGTACACAGAAAGGCCGTGCCGGGAAGTCCGGCGTCCGGCGGAAAAACTCTCGTCATGGGAATCATGCTCCAACAAAACAGGGGGGGACAGGAAACAAGCGCACCGGGCCGGATCCCGAAAAGGGGATCGGCCGCTGCCTGCGGGAACCCGGGCCTAGGTTGGAATCCGTCGCAAAGCGACTAGACGGCCGGCATTTCGCAGGGGAGCGTTTGCACATTCAGATTGGAGCGAACTGCACGCATTTTTTATCCCTGTCATCACTGACGATGGACGAACGCTATCCCATCCCCCGTTTTCCGTCAACTCCTGCCTCCCGGCCGTAAATGAACGAAAGTTCAGTATTGAAAAGCGCGGGCCGATCGGGCATGGTCGAACCATGCCGGCAGACGACCACTCCAATCCTGCCCTGCAACGGGCCTTCGACCACGTGCGGCTCACGGGTCGGCACCTGTTCCTGACGGGCAAGGCGGGCACCGGCAAAACCACCTTCCTGCACTCGCTGAAGGAACGCCTGCCCAAGCAGATGGTCGTCGTGGCGCCGACCGGCGTCGCCGCCATCAACGCGGGCGGCGTCACGCTCCACTCGTTCTTCCAGCTCCCGTTCGGACCGCTCGCCGGCCGCGAAAACGAGCCGCCGCATTTCCGTTTTTCCCGCGACAAGATCGCCATGATCCGCGGCATGGACCTGCTCGTCATCGACGAAATCAGCATGGTGCGGGCCGACCTCCTCGACGCCGTCGACGGCGTCCTCCGCCGCTACCGCGACCGCCGCAAGCCGTTCGGCGGCGTCCAGCTCCTGCTGATCGGCGACCTGCAGCAGCTTTCGCCCGTCGTGAAGAACAACGAATGGGAGCTGCTGCGCGACCTCTACGACACGCCCTACTTCTTCGGCAGCCGCGCCCTCCGCGAAACCGACTACGCCTGCATCGAGCTCGACCGGGTCTACCGCCAGCAGGACGGCCGCTTCCTCGATCTCCTCAACCAGGTGCGCAACAACCGCCTGTCTCCCGAAGCCCTCGCCGAGCTCAACCGCCGCCACGTGCCGGACTTTTCGCCCGCCGACGCCGAAGGCTACGTCACGCTGTGCACCCACAACGCGCAGGCCCAACGCCTCAACGATTCCAAGCTCCGCGAAATCGCCGCCCCCGCCGTCCGTTTCGCCGCCGACATCCACGGCACCTTTCCCGAGCTGGCCTATCCCGTCGATCCGCAGATCGAACTCAAGGTCGGCGCGCAAGTGATGTTCGTCAAAAACGACCCCTCGCCCGACAAGCGCTTCTTCAACGGCAAGATCGGGCGCGTCGCCGCCATCAACGGCACCTCCGTCCGCGTCCGCTGCCCCGGCGATCCCGCCGATCTTTCCGTCGAACCCATGCAGTGGGACAACGTCAAATACGCCATCGATCCCGGAACCAACCGGATCGCCGAAACCGTCGAAGGCACCTTCAAGCAGATTCCCCTCAAGCTCGCCTGGGCCATCACCATCCACAAAAGCCAAGGCCTCACCTTCGAGCGCGCCATCGTGGAGGCCGACGCCTCCTTCGCCCACGGCCAGGTCTACGTCGCCCTCTCCCGCTGCAAAACGCTCGAAGGCCTCGTCCTGCGCACCCCCCTGCGTCCGGGCAACATCATCGTCGATCCCGCCGTCGCCGACTACGTCCGCCAAATCGCCGCGCGCCAGCCCGACGCCGACCGCTTCGCCCGCGACCGCCTGACCTATCAGCGCGAACTCCTCGTCGATCTGTTCAGTTTCCACCGCCTGCGCTACCAGCTCAACGCCCTGCTGGAATGGACCGACCTCAACCGCGGCAGCGTCCTGCCCGGCCTCGTCGAGCTTTTCGGCCGGCTGCACGATGTCGCCCGCACCGACCTCGTGACCGTCGGCGACAAGTTCCTGTTGCAGATCGACCGGCTGCTGGCGGACCACCCCGACGCCGAAACCAACCCCGCCCTCCGCGAGCGCCTGCAAAAAGCCGCCGGCTATTTCGAGGACAAGCTGCTCAACGGCATCCTCGACTCCCTCGCCGACGCCGACTGCGAACTCGACAACCAGGCTCTCCGCCGCCAGCTCCTGAACGCCAAGGAAAAGGCCGAGACCGAAGCGCGCATCAAACTCGCCGGCATCCGGGCCTGCGCCGGCGGGTTCGACGTCCAAACCTTCCTCGCCGCCCGTTCCGCCGCCACTCTCGACGTGCCCGCCACCGCCAAGAAATCCAAGGCCCGCCGCAAGGGCAAGGCTGCCGACGGCGCCATCGACGTCGCCGCCGCTCCGGCGAATCCCGTCCTCTTCGAGGCTTTGCGCGCCTGGCGCACCGAACAGGCCGCCGCGCAAAAAGTGCCCGCCTATCACCTCTTCTCCCAAAAGACCCTCTACGCCCTCGCCGCCGCCGCGCCCAAAACGCCGGCCGAACTGTCCGAAATCCACGGCATCGGCCCCAAAAAGCTCGTTCAATACGGCGCCGTCCTCCTCGAACTCGTCCGGCATAACGCCTGAGCGCCCGCACTTCCCCCGCCCCCCCCTCTTTGCTAGGATGCCGGCGATGAATGCATTTGGTTTCAGACCCCCATCACCTTGCGTGATGGGTGAATCAGGTCGGGAATCGACGGCGCAAGCGCAGCCGACCTTCTTCACCCGCGGCGCAAGGCCGCGGGGGTCCCGGGCGGGGAGGCCTTGATCCATGCCCATTCTCTCCCGCATCGGCCGCAAATCGCCGAAAGCGCGCCTGTTGATCGCCGCGATCTACGCGGCGCTCGGGCTCGGTGCGCTCGCCATGCTCTATCCCTTGGGCCTGATGGTCGCCGGCTCGACCAAATCCATCGCCGACCAGCGCGACAACCTCCTGGCGCCCCGTTTCCTCGTCTCCGACGAAGCGCTCTGGCAAAAACATCTCGAGGCGCTGTTCAACGAATCGATGGATGCCCTCAACGTCGCGTTCGATTCCGACTATGCCTCGTTCGAAGACATTCCCTTGCCGCCCGCCGACGGACCCGGTTCCGAACTCCTCCCGCTCTGGCGCGAATTTCTCGCATCCGGCGCGTTGCCGCCCGCAGCCATCGCCCTCGGTCACTACTGGGCTCCGCAAGCCGGCGCCTTTCCCGTCCAGCTCCGCGAATTCCGCCGGCGCCTCCGCGAAAAATACGGCACGCTCGACGCGCTCAACGCCGCGCTCGGCACGGCGTTCGACGCCTGGTACGTCGTCTTCATCCAGCCCCCCGCCTATCTCTTTCCCCACGCCGTGCCCGGCGCCACGCCGCTGGCCGACGCCTTCGACGATTTCAAACTGACCGCGCCCGACTGGTGCCAAACCGTCCTCTCGCCCGAAGGCTTCTTCCGCAAGCTCTACCTCAAGCCGCGCTATTCAAAGGATATCGCGGCCTACAACGCCGCCCACGGCACCGCCTACGGGTCGTATGCCGCGATTCCCCTCGCCCGCGAATTTCCCGCCGACGCCGCCCCGCTCGAACAGGAGGAGTGGCGCGACTTCACCCAAAACACCCTCTCGCCCCTCTGGCTGAAGGATGGGGTCCTCGACACCCCCGAAACGTGTTTTCGCGACTGGATCGTCGCGAAAAAGGGGGCAGAGGTCAGAGGTCAGAGGTCAGAAAAGTCCATCGACGCAATCCGGCTTCCGCAATTGGCCTACCACGCCGCGCTGTTCCGCGAGCACCAGGCGGAGATCCGCCGCGAGTTCCTCTTGCGCAACTACCGGACCGTGCTCGACCACGTGCTGTTCCACGGGCGCGGCATCGTGAACACGGTCGTCTACTGCACGCTCGCCGTGCTGCTGGCCTTGCTGGTCAATCCCCTCGCCGCCTACGCCCTCAGCCGCTTCAAGCCTTCCGCCGGGCCGCAGATCCTGCTGTTCCTGATGCTGACGATGGCGTTTCCGCACATGGTCACGCAGATCCCCGTTTTCGTCCTCCTGCGCGAACTCGGGCTGCTCAACACCTTCGCCGCGCTGCTGCTGCCCGGCATGGCCAGCGGCTACTCGATCTTCCTCCTCAAGGGCTTCTTCGACTCCCTCCCGCGCGACCTCTACGAATCCGCCCAGCTCGACGGCGCGGGCGAGTGGACGCTGTTCTGGCACATCACCATGCGCCTCTCCACGCCGATCCTCTCCGTCATCGCGCTGCAGGCCTTCAGCGTCGCCTACGCCAATTTCATGTACGCCCTGCTCATCTGCCAGGATCCCAAGATGTGGACGCTGATGGTCTGGCTCTACCAGCTCCAGCAGCGCTCCGGCCCCGGCGTCGT
>ERZ1645187.406-NODE-406-length-42214-cov-39.654925_pt1 | contig 42214 bp, 39 predicted proteins | sample MGYA00575352_ERZ1645187 | MGnify/ENA primary metagenome ERZ1645187 (study PRJEB40837, sample SAMN11349314) | freshwater sediment metagenome | isolation source: river sediment | host: Sediment | place: India: Wazaribad , New Delhi | collected 2017-02-21 ... | reverse complement strand
TGGCCCCGCTGCGCCCCGAGGATCACGACCGGGTCGAGCAGCTCGCCAGGGCCCGGGCGTACGGCGACCTGGACGCCGCCGCGGCGGAAGGGCTGGTGCGCGCGGTGCTGGACGCCGTGGTCGACGCGATCCCGCGCCGACCGCCGACCGCGAACCGCGCCGGAGTCGAGCCGGTGGCCGGCGGGGACCCCGACTACGCCACCCGGCTGCACGACCGGCTGGCCCGGCTGCGCCGAAGCGGCGCCGAGGGGCGGGGGCCGGACGACCGGCCCCAGCTGGTTCGGCTCTCGCTGCGGATCGTGGCCGAGGAGGAGCAGCTGTACGCCGGCGAGCTGCAGGTCGTCCCGCAGGTGCACGCCGAGGGGGGCGCCCACCTGGTCGCCGACGCGGCCGAGCTGTGGCTGGAGTCCGGGCCGGGCGCCAGCCACGGGTTCGGCGATCGGGCCCGGGTGCACGCAGGCCTGGCGCTGCGGCAGGCCGCCGATGCCTGGCCGGTGCTGGAGCGGCTCCTGGAGATCCGGGTGCCGGACCGGATCACCCTGAGCTCCGACGAGGTCGTCGACCTGCTGTCGAACGGGCTGGGCGCGCTGGAGGCGATCGGGGTCGACGTGCACTGGCCCCGCGAGCTCGGCCGCGACCTCACCAGCCGGGCAGTGCTGGACGCCAGCAAGCCCCGCCAGGCCCCCGACGCGCCGCTCCAGACCCCGATGCTGGGGGCGGGCTCGCTCTTCGCCTTCCGCTGGCAGGTGTGCCTGCACGGCGACCCGCTCACCGACCAGGAGATGGACCAGCTCGCCAGGGCCGCCACCTCGGTGGTGCGGCTGCGCGACAGCTGGGTGGTGGTCGACGCCGCGACCGCCGACAAGGCCCGGCGCCGGCTGATCCGCACGGTCAAACCGGCCCAGGCCGTGGCCGCTGCGCTGACCGGGGTCACTGAGGTGGCCGGAGACGGCTCGGCCGAGGACCAGGTCGAGGTCGAGGTGGTGGTCGGCGCCTCCCTGCTCAAGGTGCGCGACCGGCTGCGGCGGGCCCGCGGCGGCCAGGGCCCAGGGGAGCGAACAGCGGCGGGACCAGCGGCGGGCCCGCCTGCCCCAGTGCCGGTACCGGCCGGCCTCGCGGCCACCCTGCGCGACTACCAGCGGCAAGGGCTGACCTGGCTGGCCGAGCTGACCGGGCTGGGCCTGGGCGCCTGCCTGGCCGACGACATGGGCCTGGGCAAGACGATCACGCTGATCGCGCTGCACCTGCACCGCGTCGAGGCCGGGGCCCAGGCAGATGACCAGACCCAGACCGGCACCGCCGTCGGCCCCACCCTGGTGGTCTGCCCCGCCTCGCTGCTGGGCAACTGGGAGGCCGAGATCCGGCGGTTCGCCCCCGGCGTTCCGGTACGCCGCTTCCACGGCGGTGCCCGCACGTTGGCGGACCTGCACGCCGGCTTCGTCCTCACCACCTACCAGACCATGCGCAACGACGCGGCCGCGCTGGCGGAGGTGCCCTGGGACCTGGTGGTCGCCGACGAGGCCCAGCACGTCAAGAACGCCCGGTCCGGCACCGCCCGGGCGCTGCGGCAGATCGAGGGCCGGGCCCGGGTCGCGCTCACCGGCACCCCGGTGGAGAACAACCTGACCGAGCTGTGGGCGATCCTGGACTGGGCGATCCCCGGGCTGCTGGGCAGCCGGCTGGCGTTCCGGCGTACCTGGGCGGCGCCCATCGAGGCCGGGGTGGACCCACGGGTCAACGCCCGGTTCGCCGACCTGGTCAGCCCCTTCCTGCTGCGCCGCCGCAAGTCGGATCCGGGGATCGCGCCCGAGCTGCCGCCCAAGACCGAGACCGACCACCTGCTCGGGCTGACCCGCGAGCAGGCGGTGCTCTACGAGTCGTTCGTCCGCGACCGGATGGAGCGCATCGAGCGGGCCGACCCGGAGTCGCGCCGCGGCCTGGTGCTGGCGATGCTCACCGGGCTCAAGCAGATCTGCAACCACCCGGCGCACTTCCTCAAGGAGCAGCACCCGACCCTGGTCGGCCGCTCCGGCAAGCTCGACCTGCTGGATGAGCTGCTCGGCACGGTGCTCGCCGAGGACGGCGCCGCGCTGGTGTTCACCCAGTACGTCGCGATGGGCAAGCTGCTGGCGCTGCACCTGAGCCGGGCCCGGCTGCCGCACCAGTTCCTGCACGGCGGCACCCCGGTGCCCGAGCGCGAGGAGCTGGTCCGCCGCTTCCAGTCCGGCCAGGCACCGGTCTTCCTGCTCTCGCTCAAGGCCGGCGGCACCGGCCTGAACCTCACCGGCGCCGACCACGTGGTGCACTTCGACCGCTGGTGGAACCCCGCGGTGGAGGACCAGGCCACCGACCGGGCCTACCGGATCGGCCAGACCCGCCCGGTCCAGGTGCACCGGATGGTCACCGAGGGCACCGTCGAGCAGCGGATCGCCGAGCTCCTTGCGCACAAGCGGCAGGTGGCAGACGCGGTGCTGGGCCGCGGGGAGGCCGCGCTGACCGAGCTCAGCGACGCCGAGCTGCGGGACCTGGTCGAGCTGCGATGAGCGTGATCTACCCCCGGCTGCCGCCGCGGCGCGGATCCCCGGCGGCCACCTGGTGGGGCAAGGCGTGGGGCCGCAGCCTGGAGGAGGCGGCGTACGGCGAGGCCGAGCTGCGCCGCGGCCGGCAGCTGGCCCGGGCCGGGGCGGTCGGTGCCATCAGCGTCGAGCCGGGCCGCTACGTCGCGGCGGTCCGGGACACCTTCACCGTCACCGGCACCGTCGAGCCGTTCGACGTCACCAGCGCCGAGCTGTTCGTCGAGGTGGTCGCCTCGGGCGCCGGCCGGGTGGCCGCGCTGCTGTCGGGGGAGCTGCCCGCGGCCCTCGTCGAGGGGTGCGAGGAGGTCGGCGTCGAGCTCGTCCCGTACGCCGGCGAGCTGGGCTGGACCTGCACGTGCGAGGCCTGGCTCGACCCGTGCGAGCACGGGCTGGCCGTGGCGGTCCAGGTGGGGTGGCTGATGCAGAGCGACCCGCTGGTGCTGCTGCACCTGCGCGGGCTGCCCCGCGAGGAGTTGCTGGCCCGGGTGCACGCGGCCGCGACGGGGACCGGGGGTGCTGTGGACTCGGCCGAGGAGGACCTGGCCACCGGTCTGGACGCGGCGCTGCGGGCGGCCAACCTGATCGGCGATGCGGAGGCCGGGTGGGGCCCCACCTAGACTCACCTGCCGTGCAGCCTGAATCCTCGGTAGAACTGACCATCCTGATGCCGTGCCTCAACGAGGCGGAGACGCTGGAGACCTGTATCCGGCAGGCGCTGGAGTTCCTGGACCGGCACGGCGTGGACGGCGAGGTGCTCATCGCCGACAACGGCAGCACCGATGGCTCGCAGGAGCTGGCCCGGCGGGCCGGGGCCCGCGTGGTGGACGTGGCCACCAAGGGCTACGGGGCGGCCCTGATGGGCGGGATCGTGGCGGCCCGCGGCCGGTTCGTCGCGATGGGTGACGCCGACGACTCCTACGACTTCGGCACCCTCTACCCCTTCCTGGAGCGGCTGCGCGCCGGCGACGACCTGGTGATGGGCAACCGGTTCCGCGGCGGGATCGCCGAGGGCGCGATGCCGCCGCTGCACAAGTACCTGGGCAACCCGGTGCTCTCGTTCGTCGGGCGGCTCTTCTTCCGCAGCCCGGCCAAGGACTTCCACTGCGGGCTGCGGGCCTTCAACCGTGAGGCGATCCTGGCGCTGGGGCTGCGGACGACCGGCATGGAGTTCGCCAGCGAGATGGTGGTCAAGGCCAGCCTCGCCAAGCTGAAGATCAGCGAGGAGCCGACGACCCTGCGCCCCGACGGCCGCAGCCGCCCGCCGCACCTGCGCAGCTGGCGCGACGGCTGGCGGCACCTGCGGTTCCTGCTGCTCTACAGCCCGCGCTGGCTCTTCCTCTACCCGGGCCTGACCCTGATGGTGCTGGGCCTGGTCGCCACCGCGGTGCTCTCCGCCGGGCCGGTCACGATCGGCTCGCTCGGCCTGGACGTGGGCACCATGATGTTCGGGGTCGCGGCCACCGTGGTCGGGTTCCAGGCGGTGATCTTCTCGCTGCTCTCCCGGTCGTACGCGGCCGCCGAGGGGTTCCTGCCCCCGGGCAGCGTGCGCTTCCAGGCGCTGGAGCGGCGGATGAACTTCGAGTCCGGCATCGTGGTGGGCGTGGTGATCCTGCTGGTCGGGATCCTGCTCACGGTCATGGCGTTGATCGACTGGGGCGACGCCGGCTTCGGCCGACTCGACCCGGCCGCCTCGGTGCGGGCCGCCACCCCGGCCGCCCTGGGCCTGATGCTCGGCTCCCAGACGGTGCTGGGCGGCCTGTTCATCTCCCTGCTGCGGATCCGGGTGCTACGCCCCGAGCCCGGAGTCGGCCCCCAGGCGGCGACGCCGACCGGCGCGGAGGTCGTCGGCCAGCAGGCGTGACTTCTCCCGGGCCGCGGCGAAGCGGCCCTTGAGCAGGTCGAGGACGACGTACATCGCGACGTGGCCGCGGGTGCTGATCCGGCGGTGCGCCGCGTGCGCGGAGCGGGTCCAGCCCAGCTCGGCGGCGCGGGCGCCCATCTCGTCGAGGAACGCGAACTCCTCCACGAACCGGGAGGAGTCCTCGGTGAGCAGCGAGGTCTGCTGCTTGGCGTGCCGGCGGTACTCCAGCAGCGCGGTGCGCACGCTGTACAGCTGCCGCCCGGCCAGCAGCTCGCGCACGGTCAGGTCCCAGTCCGGCACGAACCGCCACGAGGCGCGGAACGGCGCCTCGCCGAGCAGGTCGCGCCGCAGGCACATGGTCGGGCAGATGATGTAGTTGGCCGCCAGCAGCGGGGCCAGGTCGTGGTCCCCGCGCAGGGGGTGGTCGTGCGCGAGCCGGCGTGCGAACCGCTTGGCCAGGTCCGCGGCCGTGGTGGTCGGCCGCCCGGATTCGTCGATGATGCTGGCGTCGGTGAAGATCACCGAGACGTCGGCGGTCACCTTCTCGGTCGCGGCCAGCACCCGGGCGGCGTACTCCGGGAGCAGCCGGTCGTCGGCGTGCAGCAGGGTCACCCAGGGGGTCCGGGCCAGCCGGACGCACTCGTTCCAGTTGCCCGCCAGGCCGAGGTTGACCTCGTTGCGCACGTAGCGGATCCGGGGGTCGTCGTACTCGGCGACCAGGTCCTCGGCGGGCTCCGGCCCGAGGTCGTCGACCACCAGCAGCTCCCAGTCTTCGCTCGTCTGGGCCAGCACGGAGTCGATGGCCTCGACCAGGAAGTCCCGGTGGGAGTAGTAGGGGATCGCGATGGTCAGCTGGGCGGCCCGGGACATGCCCGCGACCCTATCGAGCCAGCACGCGCCCGGCTCCAGGGCCAACCGCACCGACCGCCATGTCGGCCAGCATGGTGCGCATCTGCTCGGCCGGCAGCAGCGAGCTGTGGGGGGTGGAGTTCAGCAGCCCGAACAGGGCGTGCGCCTTGGCCTGCGCGGCGGGCTCGCTCAGCCGCGGGTCCAGCGCCCGGAGCTGGTCGGCCCACAGCGAGAGGTAGCGACGCTGCAGGTCGCGGACCCGTTCGCGGTCGGCCTCCGGCAGCCACGCCCAGTCCCGGCTCTGGACGACGATCAGGTCGGGGTGGGTGATGGCGAACTCGACGTGCCACCCCACCAGCGCCTCGAGGATCTGGGCGGGCTCGGCCGCGGAGTCGGACAGCTGCTGCCCGCGCCCCAACAGGGTCTGGGAGATCGAGACCAGCATCTGCGCCAGCAGCGCCTCCTTGCTGGCGAAGTGCTTGTAGAGCGCCGGCCCGCTGATCCCGCAGGCCGACCCGATCTCGGCCATGGTGACGCCGGTGAACCCGCGCGCAGCGAAGAGGCGGGCCGCCTCGTCGAGGATCTGGTCGCGTCGGTTCACGCGGCACACCCTAGTCGCGGGGCGCTGGCTCGTCGTGGAGTCTCGGGAGTCGCAGGACTCCCAGAGCAGGATGCGGTCAGGCGCTGTGGACGACGTGGTTAATGGTCGCTAACCTTGCCGCCATGAGCCTGCACGACCTCACCGCCGAGCTTCGCGAGCGGCTGGCCCTGGTCCGCCAGGGCGGCTCGCCGAGTGCCCGCGAGAAGCACCTGGCCCGCGGCAAGCTGCTGGTGCGCGACCGGGTCGACCGGTTGCTGGACCCGGGCAGCCCCTTCCTGGAGGTGGCTCCGCTGGCCGCGTGGGGGCTCTACGGCAGGCCCGGCGACGGTAGCCCCGACAGCAGGCCGGACGACAACGCGGTGCCCTCGGCCGGGCTGGTCACCGGGATCGGCCGGGTCGCCGGCCGCGAGGTGATGGTGGTCGCCAACGACGCGACCGTGAAGGGCGGCACCTACTACCCGCTCACGGTCAAGAAGCACCTGCGGGCCCAGACGATCGCGGCCGAGAACAACCTGCCGTGCGTCTACCTGGTCGACTCCGGCGGCGCCTTCCTGCCGATGCAGGACGAGGTCTTCCCCGACCGTGAGCACTTCGGCCGGATCTTCTTCAACCAAGCCAACCTGTCGGCGCGCGGGATCCCGCAGATCGCCAGCGTGATGGGCTCCTGCACTGCCGGCGGCGCCTACGTGCCGGCGATGTCGGACGAGACCGTCATCGTCAAGGAGCAGGGCACCATCTTCCTGGGCGGTCCGCCGCTGGTGCAGGCCGCCACGGGCGAGGTGGTCACCGCCGAGGAGCTTGGCGGTGGCGAGGTGCACGCCCGCACCTCCGGGGTGGTCGACCACCTGGCCGAGGACGACGCGCACGCGTTGGCGATCGTGCGCTCGATCGTGGAGACGCTGCCCCCGCGCGTGGGGTACGACGTCGCGGCCCGGCCGGCGTACGAGGTCGCCGAGGTCGAGGCGCCGCACGAGGACCCCAGCACCCTGTACGACGTGGTCCCCACCGACACCCGCACCCCCTACGACGTGCGCGAGGTGATCCGCCGGGTGGTCGACGGCAGCCGGATCCACGAGTTCAAGAAGCTCTACGGCGAGACCCTGGTCTGCGGCTTCGCCCGCATCCACGGGCATCCGGTCGGCATCGTGGCGAACAACGGCATCCTGTTCAGCGAGTCCGCGCTCAAGGGCGCGCACTTCATCGAGCTGTGCAACGCCCGCAACATCCCGCTGGTCTTCCTGCAGAACATCACCGGCTTCATGGTCGGCCGCGAGTACGAGAACCGCGGCATCGCCCGCGACGGCGCGAAGCTGGTCACCGCGGTGGCCACCAGCGTCGTACCGAAGTTCACCGTGGTGATCGGCGGCTCGTTCGGCGCCGGCAACTACGGCATGTGCGGCCGCGCCTACGACCCGCGGTTCCTGTGGATGTGGCCGAATGCCCGGATCTCGGTGATGGGCGGCGAGCAGGCGGCCTCGGTGCTGGCCACGGTGCGAAGCGACCTGACCACGCCGGAGCAGACCGAGGCGTTCAAGGCCCCGATCCGCGAGCAGTACGAGACCCAGGGCTCGCCGTACTACTCCACCGCGCGGCTGTGGGACGACGGGATCATCGACCCCGCCGACACCCGCCGGGTGCTCGCCATGGGGCTGGCGGTCGCGGCCCAGGCGCCGGTGCCGGCCCCCTCCTACGGCATCTTCAGGATGTGATGGCTGTGCCTGAGTCACGACCGATCCAGACCGTGCTGATCGCCAACCGCGGCGAGATCGCCCGGCGGATCATCCGCACCTGTCGCCGCCTCGGGCTGCGGGTGGTGGCCCTGCACACCGACACCGACCGCGCCGCCCTGCACGCCCGCGAGGCCGACGTGGCGGTCGCGGTGGGCAGCTACCTCGACATCGACGAGGTGGTGGCCGCGGCCGTGGCCGCCGGCGCCGACGCGGTGCACCCGGGCTACGGGTTCCTCTCCGAGCGGGCCGAGTTCGCGGCCGCACTGGACGCTGCCGGCATCACCCTGGTCGGCCCGTCGGCCGCAGTGATGGAGCAGATGGGCCGCAAGGACCGGGCGCGGGCGATCGCGGTGGCCGCGGGGGTGCCGGTGGTGCCCAGCTACGAGGTGGCCGACGACCCGGCCAGCTTCGCCTACCCGGTGCTGGTCAAGGCCGCCGCCGGCGGTGGCGGCAAGGGGATGCGGGTGGTCCGCACCCAGGCCGAGTACGCCGACGCCGTGGCCGCCGCCCGCCGCGAGGCCGCCGCCGCGTTCGGCGACGACACCCTGCTGGTGGAGAAGTACGTCGAGTCCGGGCGGCACATCGAGGTGCAGGTGCTCGGTGACACCCACGGCACCGTGGTGCACCTGTTCGAGCGCGACTGCTCCACGCAGCGCCGGCACCAGAAGGTGCTGGAGGAGGCGCCGGCGCCGACCATCAGCGAGCAGGTGCGCGAGTCGGTCACCGCCGCGGCGGTTGCACTGGCCCGCGAGGTCGGCTACACCGGCGCGGGCACCGTGGAGTTCCTCTTCGACAACGCCTCGGACCAGGCCTACTTCCTGGAGATGAACACCCGGCTCCAGGTCGAGCACCCGGTCACCGAGCTCGCCGTCAGCGTCGCAGGCCGGTCGCCGGACCTGGTTGAGCTGCAGCTGCGGGTGGCCGCCGGCGAGCCGCTGCCCTTCACCCAGGCCGACGTCGCGATCACCGGGCACGCGATTGAGGCGCGGGTGTACGCCGAGGACCCGTGGGCCGGCTTCCTGCCGCAGGCCGGGACGGCGTCGTACGTGCGGTGGCCGGCCGGCGAGGGGGGCGGGTCGGCGGGCGGCCCCGCGGACGATGGCGGGGCGGCCGGGTCGGTGCGCGTGGACCACGCCCTGGTCTCCGGCTCGGTGGTCAGCACGTCGTACGACCCGATGCTGGGCAAGGTGATCGCCGCCGGTGCGGACCGGGAGCAGGCGAGACGCCGGCTGGTCGCGGCGCTGGACGAGACCGCCGTCCTCGGCCTGACCACGAACGCCGGGTTCCTGCGCGCGCTTGTCGCCAGCCCGGAGTTCCGCGACGCCGCCATCGACACCGCCTGGCTGGACCACTCGGAGCCGGCCCGCCCCGACCAGGCGATCCCCCTGGTCCTGGCCGCCTGGGCCGAGGCCGCCCACCACACCCGGGACGCCGGCGCCGGCCCAGTCGGAGCGGACCCGTTCGCCGCCGACGGCTGGCGGCTCGCGGGCGACCCTGCCCCGATCCGCGTCGAGCTGGAGGGCGACCCGCTGGTCCGGCTCACCGGCCCGGGGGTGGGCGAGGTGCACGGCTTCGGCGTCCGCGAGGTCGAGCGCTCGCGGCTCGGGCCTGGGGAGACGTGGCACCTGCAGCTCGAGCTGAGCGGCCCCGAGCTCAAGCCCGAGGACGGCACGCGGCACTCGGCGTACGTCTCCTCGGCCCGGCACCAGGTGGAGGTCGCGCACCGCGGCCAGCGCTGGGTCTTCGAGCGCCCCGACGTGTTCGGCGACCACGTGGCCGCCGCCGGTGACGGCACCCTGGTCGCACCGATGCCGGGCACCGTGCGCGAGGTCCGGGTGGCCGTCGGCCAGCAGGTGTCCGAAGGCGAGGTGCTGGGCATCATGGAGGCCATGAAGATGGAGCTCGCGCTGCGGGCGCACTTCGACGGGCAGGTGAGCGAGGTGGCCGCGGTCGTCGGCGCGCAGGTCGCGCTCGGCGCGATCCTCTTCCAGGTCGACCCGGCGCGCCCGGCGCCCGAGCTGGCCGCGCCTCCGGCGCCCGCGGACGTCATCACGGAGGAGCCCCATGACCAGCGTTCGTGATGACGTACCCGAAGGGCGTCATCAGGGAGGAGCCCCATGACCAGCGTTCGTGATGACGTCTCGGGGGTGAGCGGGCGGCCGCGGGTCACCGTCTACGAGGTCGGCCCCCGCGACGGCCTGCAGAACGAGCAGGGCGTCGTGCCCACCGAGGTCAAGGCCGAGTTCGTCACCCGCCTGGTCGCCGCCGGGTTGCCGATCGTCGAGGCGACCAGCTTCGTGCACCCCAAGTGGGTCCCGCAGTTGGCGGACGCCGCCGACCTGATGGTGCTGCTGGCCGACCGGCTCGGGGACACCGCGCGCGAACTCCCGGTGCTGGTGCCCAACGAGCGCGGCCTGGACCGGGCCCTGGAGCTGGGCTGTCGGCACGTGGCCATCTTCGGTTCGGCCACCGAGACCTTCGCCCGGCGCAACCTCAACCGGGGTCTGGACGAGCAGTTCGCGATGTTCGAACCGACCGTACGCCGCGCCCGCGACGCCGGCCTGGACGTGCGGGCCTACGTCTCGATGTGCTTCGGCGACCCGTGGGAGGGCGCCGTGCCGGTCGCCCAGGTGGTCGAGGTCGGCAAGCGGCTCTTCGACCTCGGCGCCAGCCAGCTCAGCCTCGGCGACACCATCGGGGTCGGCACCGCCGGCCACGTCAAGGAGCTGATCGCCGGCTTCGTGGCCGCCGGCATGGCACGCGACCAGCTCGCCATGCACTTCCACGACACCTACGGCCAGGCGCTCGCCAACGCCTACTCCGCGCTGCAGGAGGGGATCACCACCTTCGACGCCAGCGCCGGGGGGCTCGGCGGCTGCCCGTATGCCCACAGCGCCACCGGCAACCTGGCCACCGAGGACCTGCTGTGGATGCTGCACGGCCTGGGCTTCGAGACCGGGGTCGACCTGGACGCCGTGGTCGCCACCAGCGTCTGGATGGCCGCCCAGCTCGGTCGGCCCAGCCCGTCGGCGGTGGTGCGCGCGCTGGCCGACGGCTCCGGGTCGACCGGCACCGGAGGGGTGGCACAATCCCCGGCATGAGCCGGGCCGTCTACCTGCACATCGGTGCCCCCAAGACCGGGACCACGTACCTGCAGGACCGGCTGGCCCGCAACGTCGCCACGCTGGCCCAGCACGGGGTCACGATCCCGGCGAAGCGGTTCGTGCCCGCCGACCTGTTCCACTTCCGCGCCGCCCTGGACCTCCTCGGCCAGGACTGGGGTGGCAACCCCGGGCACGCCGACGGCGCCTGGGACGCCCTGGTCCGCCAGACGCGCCGGGCACCGGGCACGGTGATCGTCAGCCACGAGATCCTGGCCCCGGCCAAGCCGGACAAGATCGCCAAGGCGATGAACGACCTGGCCGGCGCCGAGGTGCACATCGTCTACTCCGCCCGCGACCTGGGCCGGCAGCTGCCGGCCGCCTGGCAGGAGAGCATCAAGCAGGGCCGCAAGTGGACCTTCAAGCGGTTCCTGACCAAGGTGCAGCGCAAGGAGACCTGGTTCTGGCGGGCGTTCGACCTGCCGCAGGTGCTGAACAACTGGTCGGCGAAGCTGCCGCCCGAGCACGTGCACGTGGTCACCGTGCCGCACCACCGCTCCGGCAACGTGCTGTGGCAGCGCTTCGCCGAGGCGTTCGGGATCGACTCCTCGTGGGCGCCCCTGGACAGCGAGCGCGCCAACCGCTCCCTGGGGATGGCCGAGACCCAGTTGATCCGCAAGCTCAACCGGCGTCTCGAGCTGGGGGTACGCCGCGAGGCGACGTACGACACCCTGATCCGCGAGATGCTCGCCCAGGGCGAGCTGGTCAACCGCCGCTCGATGCCGGTCACCCTGCCGCCGTCGCGCTACGACTGGGCCGAGGAGCAGGCGGAGCTGTGGATCGACTGGATCCAGGGCAGCGGGGTCCAGGTGGTCGGCGACGTGCAGGACCTGCGGCCCCTGCGCCCCAGCGACCCCGAGGAGCTGTGGCAGGACCCGGACAAGGTGCGCGCCCGGCCGCAGCTGTCGGCGGCGATGGACGCCCTGGCCGCGATGACCCGCGAGGCCGCCGCCCGCTCGGAGTCACCGGGCCTGATCGGCCGCGCCCGCGGGCTGCGGGGCCGATGACCGCGCGAGCCTGGGGCTGGGTACGCCACCTGCGCGCCGGCGGCACCACGCCGTGGGCGCAGTGGCCGGAGGGCCCCGAGGGCGACGCGGAACCCGCTGGCCGGGTGATCCCCGGCGCCCAGCAGCTGGAGCTGCTGCGCCGGCTCAACCAGGTCGGCGCCCCCGGCCCGGAGCTGGCCACCCGGGTGCTGGAGGCCAGCGCGCCGGGTCGCGGTCGGCCCGACCTGGAGCTGGTCGGCGCCGCGCACGACTCGCGGTTCGGCGCCCGCCCGGTCGACCCCGGCGACCTGTCCGAGGACGAGCTGGTCCGGGTCGCGACCCTGCTCCTGGCCGAGGACCTGGTCGCGCTCGGGCCCGTGCCGCGCCGGCCCGACGCGGTGCCCCGACCCTGGCGCCGCCGCTACCGGCTGGTGGGCGACCCGCTGCTCAGCGACCCGGTACGCCGCGAGCTGATCGCCCGCGGCCACGGTCCCCGCCCCGGCGGGGTGATCGTGGTGCTGGGCACGGACCTGCCCACGATGCTGGCCGACTTCTGGACCGCGCGGTGCTTCGCCTTCGGGCAGGGCTCTCTGGGGCTGGGCGCGCAAGGGCTGGGCGCGCACGGTGTGCCGAGCTGGCCGGAGTGGCTGGAGTCCTGGCGGGCCCGGCAGGGAGTGCCGACCCGCATCGACCTGCCGGGGGTGGCGCGCACCTGGGTTCAGCGGCGCGGCAGCCGGCAGCACGTGCACGTGCTCACCGACCCTGGGCAACGCCCCGACGTACGCGAGCTCCTCGGCGTACGTCGGCTGCCGGCCCCGGTCCGGCCCTCGGCCGAGGCCGCGGAGCTGGCCCGGCGGCTGTCGATGGCGCTGGGCCTGATGGTGACCCCCGCCCGCCGGGAGCTGCTGCTCACCGAGGGGCTGATGCCGCGGCTGCCGAGCACTGAGCTGTCCGCGCTGTCCGGGCCGGCTGGGTCGTCGAGCGCAACCGGATCAGCGGCCCCGCCGGTCGTGCCCGACGAGCACCGGGACTGGGTCCGCCAGCGCGGCGAGCGGATGTCACGTCGGCTGGTGCGGGCTGGATACGCTGAGCTGCCGATCGGCCCCGGACTCGAGGACGGGTCGAGTGAGGCCGACCCCTCGGGCGGGTCCGGCGGATCGGGCGACGTACTGTCCCTGGCGATGCGGATGCTGCTGGGCGACTGGAAGGGCCCCCTGGAAGGAAAGCCGGTGAAGTGGTGAGCCGAAAGCGCGTGTTGGTGCACGTCGGCACCCCCAAGACCGGCACCTCGCACCTGCAGGACGTGCTGTTCCGCAACCGCGCCGTGCTCGCCGACCACGGGATCTGCTACCCCGCCGAGCGCTTCGACTCCCACTTCCTGGCCGCCCTGGACCTGATGAAGCTCAACTGGGGTGGCCTCGAGCTCGAGGCGGTGGGTGCGTGGGACGCGCTCGCCGAGCAGGTCCGGGCCTGGCCGGGCACCTCGATCGTGAGCCACGAGATCCTGGCCACCGCCTCGCGGATGCAGGTGGACCGGGCGCTGAGCACCCTGACCGGCGACGGCCCGACCGACGCTGGGGACGTCGAGGTGCACGTGGTGCTCTCGGTGCGCGACCTGGTGCGGCAGATCCCCGCGGAGTGGCAGGAGAACGTCAAGCACCGCAGTGCGATCAGCTACGCCCGGTTCCTGGAGACCATCACCGACCCCGAGCGCGACAGCCGGATCGGCACCTGGTTCTGGGGGGTGCAGGAGATCCCCGACATCGTCAACCGGTGGGCCGCGACGCTGCCGCCCGAGCGGGTGCACCTGGTCACCGTGCCGGCGCCCGGCGCCCCCCGCGACGAGCTGTGGCACCGGTTCAGCCAGGCCTTCGGGCTGGACGGGATCGACCTCGACCTGACCCCCGAGCGGGCCAACCCGTCGCTCGGCGTCCCGGAGACCGCCCTGCTGCGCCGGGTGAACCGGAAGTTCGCGCCGCGCGTCGACCCGGCCGACTACCGACCGCTGGTGCGCGAGCTGCTGGCCCACCAGACCTTGTCGCGGCGTCGCCGCTCGGATCGGCTGACGCTGCCGCCGGCGCTGCACACCTGGGCCCAGGAGGTCTCCGGCACCTGGATCGAGGAGATCCGCACCCGCGGCTACGACGTCGTCGGCGACTTGGACGACCTACTCGGCCCACCGCCGCCCGAGACCTGGTCGGACCCCGATGCCCCGGCCGAGGCCGAGGTGGCCGGCGCGGCGGTGGACGCGATCGGCGCGCTGCTGATCGAGGCCGCCCGGCTGCGTGAGGTGGAGGGTCGACTCACCCACGAGCTGGCCGAGACCCGCGCCGCGTTGGACCGCTCCTACCTGCGCCCGACCTACCGGCTGCGGGAGAAGGCCGTGCACGCGCTCGAGCACAGCGGCGTCGGCCGCGGGCTGCTCGCGCTCTACCGTCGGGCGCGGGGCAGGAGCTCGCGGTCGGCGTAGCGCCCGGCCCGCCAGGTGGAGTAGCCGTCGGCTCCGGCGCCGACGATGCCGCCGACCACCGGCACGCGCTTGGTGGCGACCATCACGAGCCGGCGTCCGGTCACCTTGGAGATCAGGAAGGTGGCGACCTCACCGGCCAGCATGGTGCTCAGCTGCGCGTCGTACGCCGGGGCGGTGGCCAGCGCCATCGGCGTACCGGGCAGCTTCTTGCGCTTGATCAGCGGGTTGACCAGCTCCTCGCCGAGTAGGCAGGCGAGGATCGCGTTGCGGACCTTCGGGTCGGACAGGTCGTGGCCGCGCAGGTGCGCGATGCCCGCGATCATCCGGCACTGGATCAGGGCCAGCCCGGTGACGTTGGCCGGCAGCGTGATCGGGGCGGTCACCAGGCCACCGATGTTCGTCACGAACCCCTGGGCACCGGCCAGCCGCACGTTGTTCTCGATCACCTCGTGGACCGCGCGCTCGACGTTGCCGTGCTGCTCGGTGAGCTGCTTCTCCGCGGCGCGGGCGGCGGGCGGCAGCGGCCCGACCCCCTCGATGGCGTGGTGCAGCGCCTCGAGGACGGCCTTGGTGGTGAGGTCCGGCGCCAGCCGGCCGATCCGCGGGGCGGCGTAGGTACCGAACGACTTGGTGATGCCCATGCGCACCAGCCTAGGCGGCGGGGGGCTAGTTTGGTGCGGTGCCGGTCAACCCCCCAGCCACCCGCTGGCGGCTGCCGGAGGGCCTGTGGAACCTCGGCAGCCTCGACCCGGACGACGACCTGGTCGCCGTGGGCGCGGACCTGGCGCCCGGCACGCTGCTGGCCGCCTACTCGCGGGGGCTGTTCCCGATGCCCTCGACGCCGGATGCGGCCGGTCCGCCGTACTGGTACTGCCCCGTGCGCCGCGGGGTGCTCCCGCTGGAGGGCCCGAACAGCATGGTCGTCTCGCGGTCCCTGCGCCGCTCGGCCCGGAGCATGGAGATCCGGGTGAACACCGCCTTCGAGGAGGTGATCGAGGGCTGCGCCGACCCGCGTCGGCCCTGGGGCTGGATCGACCGGGGCGTGGTGGCCGCCTACACCGAGCTGCACCGCCTCGGGTGGGCGCACTCGGTCGAGGCCTGGCGGGGCGGGGAGCTCGTCGGCGGCCTGTACGGCGTCGCCATCGGCGGGCTGTTCGCCGGCGAGTCGATGTTCTACCGGGCGACCGACGCCTCCAAGGTCGCGCTGCTGGGCCTGGTCGAGCTGCTGCGCGACGAGCACGCCGAGCGCCGGGTGCTGGATGTGCAGTGGCGCACCGACCACCTGGCCACGCTCGGGGTCGTGGAGCTGTCCCGCGAGGAGTACGCCGCCCGGTTGCGGCGGGCCCTGGACGCCCCGCTGCCGCGCGCCTTCGAGAGCTGAGCCACCTGGGCCCCAGCAGGGCGGGGTCGGCCAAGCGTGACCGGACCGTTAGGTGATCGCCGATGCGCCGGCCGGTGGCGATGAGGCACGCTGTGCACCATGACGTCCGCCGCCCCGATCGCGCCCCGGCTGCGGAACGGGCTGCGTGTCGGGCTGCTGATCGGGCTGCTGGGCGCCTGTGGTGGCGAGGAGGAGCCCGAGACCCCCGAGGTGTCGGTCAAGGACGCCTACTGCGCGGCGTACCGGGAGTTCTTCGACAAGCGCGCCTCGCACGGCCCGGACGTGAGCGAGCAGGAGGTGCTGGCCACGCTCAAGGCCTGGGGCCGGGACCTGAAGGAGATCGGGATCCCCGAGGACATGCCCGCCGACGCCCAGGCCGGCCACGACATCTGGGTGCGGCTGATCGGCGAGGTCGGCGACGACGCGGGGCAGGCCGACGTGCTGGCCCTGGAGCAGGGTCTGACCAAAGAGGAGCTGACCCAGGTGCAGGCGTTCTCGGCCTACAACGACCAGACCTGCCTGTCGGTGAGCTCGGCCTCGCCGGAGTAGTTGGCGCCGAGACGGAGTCAGCCGAGAGCCACTTTCCCCGCGGATATGTCTTGCAGTGCATACGCACAGGAGTGCATAATGTGGGTCTGTGGAGGTGCACCGGTCGCAGCAGTTCGCGCGTTGGGTCAACGATCTGGTCGCGCGAGCGAAGGCGGGCGACGAGCAAGCTCTCAAGGTGGCCCAGCACGCCTTCGATGAGCTCACCTACCTGAGGAACCTCGACGCCGAACCCACCGAAGACACCGCAACCCTCAAGAGAGTCCGCCAGTCCAAGAAGTACCCCGTCTGGCGACTGTCCCACAGATCGACCAGTGGAAACGCGAGAACGGAGGTAAGCGCCATGAGTGACCGCCGCATCCCAGAGGACGCGCCCGGCGGGTTCGCGCCGGCCGACGACGTCTTCGCCGCCTTGGAGTCCATTCCCGGACTGCACGACAATCAAGCCGCCCGTGACTCAGCCCGCGACCAGATGGAACGCGCCCACAAGATGGGTCTGTCCATGATCCGTAGGGCCGCCGAACTCACACAGACCGAAGTCGCCGACCGACTCGGCGTCAAGCAGACCTCCGTGTCCCGCCTCGAAGCCCGCCCGGACATGCTCATGTCGACTCTGCGCAACTACCTCGACGCGGCCGGAGCGGAGCACCCCCGAATTGTCGTCACCATCGCCGGCACCGACTACGAAGTGGACCTTGAAGCGTTCGCGTGAGCGGCGGCCCTACTTGAGCAGCCGCGACATCCGGCGGTCCGCGAGCGGCTTGCCGCCCGTCTGACAGGTCGCGCAGTACTGCAGGCTGGAGTCGGCGAAGCTGACCTCGCGCACCGCGTCCCCGCAGACCGGACAGGGCTGACCGGTGCGGCCGTGCACGGCCAGGTTCGACTTCTTCTCGCCCTTCAGCTCGCTGGCGGCCAGGCCCTCGCTGCGCTGCACCGCGTCCCCGAGGGTGGTCTTGATCGCGTCGAAGAGCACCGCCAGCTCGTCGTCGTCCAGGCTGCTGGCCGGCTTGAACGGCGACATCCGGGCCGCGTGCAGGATCTCGTCGGAGTAGGCGTTGCCGATCCCGGCGATGGTGCCCTGGTGCCGCAGCACCCCCTTGAGCTGGGCGCGCCCGGCCTCGGTGAGGATGCCGCGCAGCACCTCAGGCGTGAACTCCGCGGCCATCGGGTCGGGTCCGAGGCGGGCGATGCCCTCGATCGTGGCCGGGTCGTTGACCACGTAGACGGCCAGGCTCTTCTTGGTCCCGGCCTCGGTGACGTCCAGGCCGGCGGTGCGCCCCTCCTCGTCCTCGTCCAGCACGATCCGCAGCGCCAGCGGGTTCTTGCTGTTCGGCCGGGCCGGCAGCGCGGGCACCACGTCGCGCCACCGGATCCAGCCGGCCCGGGCCAGGTGGATCACCAGGTGCAGCCCGCTGGCCTCGATGTCGAGGAACTTGCCGTGCCGCCCCACCCGCTCCACCAGGGTGCCGTGCAGCGCCGACAGCGGCGGGTCGAAGGTCTTCAGCGCGTTGAACGCCGCCAGGTCGATCCGGGTGATCGCGCGGTCGCGCAGGCGGCGGTCCAGGTCCGCGGCGAGCGCGTGGACCTCGGGGAGCTCGGGCATGTGCCAAGTATCAATGAGCCCAGCTCAGCGCGCCGTCTGCCACAACCCCAGCAGGTTGCCCTCCGGGTCGGTGAAGTACGCCGCGAAGCCCATCTCGCCGACCTGCTGGCGACCCGTCACGGTCGCGCCACCGGCGCCCTCGATCTGGGCCAACGCCGCATCGATGTCCTCCACGGCCAGCGTGAGCACCGGGCCGCTGACCGCGCCCTCGCGCTTCATCATGCCGCCGTCGATGAAGCCCGGCTCGGTGGGGCCGTTGTCATCCGTCGGGCCGGTCAGGGCGAAGTGGTAGTCCATCTCGGGGATGGCCTGGATCTCCCAGCCGAAGACCTCCCGGTAGAAGGTCGTGGCGCGATCTTGATCGTCGTACGGGACTTCGAAGTGGACCACTCGTGCTTGCATCCGTTCACCCTGCACCCGGCCGCGGGGTTCGACAAGGGCCGACGACACTCGCGCGCCCCTCGCGCCGGAAATCTAAGGAATCGGCTAGAGAGCCCGATACCGTCACATCGTGGACCCGATCCGTAACCCCTACGCGCCCGGCGCCGGCCAACGACCCCCCGAGCTGGCCGGTCGCGACGAGCACCTGCAGGCCTTCGACGTGGTGCTCGCCCGGGTCTCGGCCGGTCGGCCCGAGCGCTCGCTGGTGCTGACCGGGCTGCGCGGGGTGGGCAAGACCGTCCTGCTCAACGCCCTGCGCTCGGCCGCGGTGCGCAAGCGCTGGGGGACCGGCAAGCTGGAGGCCCGCCCCGACCAGGGCCTGCGCCGCCCGCTGTCCGGGGCCCTGCACCAGGCGGTCCGCGAGCTGGGGCACCCCCGGCCCGACGAGGCCGACCACGTCCTGGGGGTGATCAAGGCGTTCGCCCAGCGCGAGGCCGGCCCGGCGGCCAGGCTCAAGGACCAGTGGAGCCCCGGGATCGACGCGCCGGTGGTGCGCGGGCGTGCCGACTCCGGCGACCTGGAGATCGACCTGGTCGAGCTCTTCACCGACGTCGGCGGCCTGGCCCAGGACCTGGGCAAGGGCATCGCGGTCTTCATCGACGAGATGCAGGACCTGGGACCGGTCGAGGTCTCGGCGATCTGCGCCGCCTGCCACGAGATGAGCCAGTCCGGGCTGCCGGTGATCGTGGTCGGCGCCGGGCTGCCGCACCTGCCCGCGGTGCTCTCGGCGAGCAAGTCCTACTCCGAGCGGCTGTTCGGCTACCAGCGCATCGACCGGCTCTCCCGCGAGGCCGCCGACCTGGCGCTCAGCGCCCCGGCGCGGGACGAGGACGCCGGCTTCACCCCCGAGGCGCTCGAGGCCATGTACGCCGTCACCGGCGGCTACCCGTACTTCGTGCAGGCCTACGGCAAGGCGGTCTGGGACCTGGCGCCGAGCTCACCGATCACCGCCGCCGACGTCGCGGTGGCCGCCCCCGAGGCCGACTCCGAGCTCGCGGTGGGCTTCTTCGGCTCGCGCTACGAGCGGGCCACACCGGGGGAGCGGGAGTACCTGCGGGCGATGGCCGACTGCGCGGTGGCCAGCGAAGCGTCCGGTGCCGACGCCGTGGAGTCGGTGCCCACCGCGGAGGTGGCCGCGATGCTCGGCAAGCGGCCCCAGTCGCTGTCCCCGGCGCGGGACTCGCTGCTCAAGAAGGGGCTGATCTACTCCGGCGAGCGGGGCCGGATCGCCTTCACGGTGCCGCACTTCGGGCGGTACCTGCGCGAGCACGCGTAGCCGCCGCGATGACGCCCGGGGCCCCGTAGCCGGACGTTCGGAGCGCCCGCCTCCTACGGACGGGTAACAAGAAATGTCCGATCGGTCATGTCTGGGTAAAGACCGACATGTTCACACTGGACCCAGCCTGAGGTCGTCTTAGCCTCCGGACATGCTCAATTCCGCACTCGTGTCCTCCGGGCCGTACTGGCAGCTCGTCGAGTCCGCCATGTCCAGCTCCGAGGCGACGATCCACCTGGCGCACCTGCGCTGCGTCCAGGGTGCGCAGGACTCGGTCGGCACCCTCTTCCTGACCTCCCACCAGGTCCTCTGGCGCGCGGTTGACCCGCGAATCCCGGAGGGGTCGGAGTTCCAGATCGCCTTCCCGGACCTGCTCGGAGTCGAGCAACCCGGTCGGCTCGCGGCGTTCCGCGCCTTCCGCCTCGTCACCGAGGAGGATGGCCGCCCCGCCGACACCTACTTCTTCCCGCACTCCAAGAACGAACCGGACCGGTTGCTGTGCAACCAGATGTGCGAGCAGATCGAGTCCGCCTGGTTGGGCTGGCGGGAGCAGGGCGCACGCCGTCCGGCGTGAGCCTGACTCAGCCCTCCAACGTGCCTCGGGCCAGGCTCCTGCCCGAGTGCACGGGGTCGCCGTCGTCGGGCTCGTAGGAGATGTCGACGATCCGGTAGCCCTCGTCCAGCAGCCGCTTGGGGAACTCGAAGTCGCCCGACTCGCCGTTGCTCAGCAGGCCGAGCGCGACCATCCGGGTGCCGTCGAGGTTGATCAGCCAGACCTCGCGGATGCCCTTCGGCGCCCCTAGCCCGGCGGCCTCGACGTGCAGGACGACCCGGTCGCCGTCGCGGCGTACCTGCGCGGAGCCGCGGTCGGCGGCCTCCTCGTCCAGGGAGGCCAGCGCCGCCGAGCTGAGCACCTCGGGCTGCGGCGCGGGGCTCTCCTCGGCCGCGCCGGGGGCCAGCGCGTAGCCGACCCCGAGCCCGGCGATCAGGGTGACGGCGGCCGCGAGCCCGGCCAACCACGCGGGTACGCCGCGGCGCCGGGTCTCCTGGTCTCGACTGAGCTGCCGGACGGCCGCCGCATCGCCAGCCTCCTCCGCGGGCTGGCGAGCCTCGCCGCCGGTCTCCGCGCTGATCGCCTGCCATACCCCAGGCGGGGGGGCCAGCAGCGCCTCGTCGGCGCCGTCTCGAGCCAACGCCAGCGTCGCGCGCAGCGACGCCACCTCGGCGGCGCACTCCGCGCAGCCGGCCAGGTGCGCGTGCACGGCGTGCAGCTCGATGGCGGACAGGTCCGCGGTGTCCTCCAAGGCGAGCGCGGCGAGCACCTGCGGGTCGGCGTGGTGACCGCTCTCGGGTGAGTCGGCGGGGCTCATCGCGCACCTCCTCCGAAGGCTCGTGGTGGGTCGTCGGGCAGCTCCGCCAGCGCGCTGTGCAGGGTCTCGCGCAGCTGCAGCAGTCCGCGGCGTACGTGGCTCTTGACCGTGCCCAGGGGCAGGCCGGTGCGCTGGGCGATCTGGTCGTGGGTCAGGTCCTCGTGGAACGCCAGCCTCAGGATGGTACGCCGCGGGTCGGGCAGCTCGGCCAGCGTCTGGGCGACCACGAGTCGCTGCACCAGAGCCTCGACGTCCTCGCCGGCGGGTTCGCCGCCGGGCCCCTCGCCGTCGCTCACGGCCGCGACCGCGGCCACGGCGCTGACCCGACGCGCGTCCCGGGCCCGCTCGGCGAGCCGGTCCGCGATCCGGTGCCGGGTGATCCCGACCAGCCAGGCCGGCAGCGCCTGGTCGGTGGCCACCAGCGCGTGGCGGCTGCGCCACGCGGCGATGAAGACCAGCTGGGTGACCTCCTCGGCCTCGTGGGCGCTGCCCAGGGCCCGCAGCGCGATGGTGTGCACCAGGCTCGACCAGCGCCGGAAGATCTCCTCCAGGCACCCGTGGTCGCCTGCCTGCAGCCCGGCGGCCAACTCGCGCACCGACCGCTGGTCCGAGGCAGCGGCCGGCCCCTCGTTGATCACGGAGCACACCGTAACCGAGCGCTCCGAGCCGGGGCTCGACCGCAACCTCGGGCGCCTCAGAGGTTCAGCGGGCGCAGCACCCGGTCCACCACGTGGGCGACCTGCTTGTTGCCCTTGTTGACGTCGACGGCGATGACGCGGGCGTCCCGGTCGTCGCGGTCCCGGTCGCGCAGCTTCACGACGGTCCCCTCGTGGTTGTTGCCGATCCGGACCTGGACCTTGCCGCCCTGGGCGGTGGTCAGCTTGGCCTTGTGGGCCTTGAGCACCTTGGAGCTGGTCAGGGTGGCGCCGGGCACGACGTGGTAGAGCAGCACCTGCTCGATGGTGTCCACCCCGGCCAGGTCGACCAGGGCGCCGAACAGCTTCTCCTCGCTGCGGATGGTCTTGCCGGTCAGGTCCTTGGCGAGCAGCCGGAAGGCCTGGTCGGTCGGCACGAAGGCGGTCACCCGCACCGAGCCGTCGGCGAGCACGGCGACCGGCGAGTCCGGCTTGGCGGCCACCACGGCCAGGGCCGCCTCGGTGACGATGTCGAAGTCGTGGCGGTCCTTGTCGAACTGGTCGCCGTCGGCGGTCAGCACGGAGACCAGCGGGTCCTGGCCAGGCGCTGCGCTGGCGGAGACGGGGGCCGCTGTGGCCGGCACGGCGAAGGCGCAGGTGGCGGCCGCGAGGCTGGCGGTGAGTCGCTTCATCAGGCTCTTCCTCTCGAGTGGGCGACACCGAGGCGGTGTCGCTGTGCCCCCTTCTCCGCCCCGAGGCCCGGTTTGGATGCACCCCGGCGCAAGAACCTGGTCGTGGGCCATGATCGGGGGCATGAGACCGCAGGTCGTCGCCCATCGAGGCGCCAGCCACGACTTGGCCGAGCACACCCTGGGCGCCTACCTGGCGGCGCTCGACGACGGCGCCGACGCCCTGGAGTGCGACGTACGGCTGACCGCGGACGGCCATCTGGTGTGCGTGCACGACCGCGACCTGCGGCGTACGGCGGCCTCCGAGGGCCTGGTCTCCACGATGAGCCTGGCCGAGCTCGACGAGCTGGACTTCTCGTCCTGGAAGAACCCGTGGGCCGACTTCGACGACGAGGCCGTCGAGCTCGACGCCTCGCTGGGCAAGGTGCTGACCCTGCGGTCCCTGCTGGAGACGATCCGCGACTACGACCGCCGCGTGGAGATCGCGATCGAGACCAAGCACCCGGTGCGCTACAGCGGCCTGGTCGAGCGTCGGCTGGTGGAGACCCTGGACGAGTTCGGCTGGGCCGGCCGGGGGTCGCCGGCGCGGGTGATGAGCTTCTCCTGGACCGCGCTGCAGCGGGTGGAGCGGCTGGCCCCGGAGCTGGACGTGGTGATGCTGATCGAGAAGGCCCACCACTGGCCGATGCTGAAGCGGGTGATCGCGCCGGGCTGGAAGGTCGGCCCCGGGATCGGCGAGCTCAGGGACCACCCGAAGCTGGGCCGCCGGCTGATGGCCAGCGGCCGCGACATCCACGTGTGGACCGTGAACACCGCCGAGGACCTCGACCTGTGCCTGTCGCTGGGGGTCAAGGCGGTGATCAGCGACCGGCCGCGGTACATGCTGCGGCTCCTGGCCGGGCAGTCCGGCTAGCGCTGTAGGTTCGCCTGCATGTCCAAGAAGTCGCGCGCCCGCACCCGCTCCGCTCACGACCAGGCCGAGGCCGGCCCGGCAGCAGAAGTCGGCCCGCGGCAGCCCTGCCCGTGCGGCTCCGGCAAGCGGTACAAGGCCTGCCACGGCGCCGGGGGCTCGGCGCCGGCACCGTTCGTGGCCCGGCCGTTCGAGGGCATGCCGTCTGAGTGCGACGTGATCGCGCTGCGCGAGCTGGTGCCGGCGGCCACGGCGCCGCTGCGGCTGAAGGACGGGGACCGGGAGGTCCGGCTGTGCAGCCTGCTGCCGATGGTGGCGCCGGCGATGGTGCGCGACTCCGGCGCGGTGTGGCTGGGCCTGCAGGTCCAGCACCAGTACGGCGACCCGGCGCGCGACCTGGGCGCCGTACTCGAGGCGGCGCTGGCCCAGGCCGAGGAGGGCCGTTCGGGCATCGTCGGCCTGACCACCGACCCGGGCCCGGGTCCGCGACTGCAGGACCTGATCGCCGACGAGCCGCTGGAGATCACCGTCCACGATGGCTTCGGCTACTGGATCGACGACGTGACCGAGCGCGACGCCTCGATGGAGGCGGCGCTGGAGCAGGCCAACGGCGCGGCGAGCCCGACCGCGCGGCTGACCGGCGTGGAGGCGGCGTACTGGACCCAGATGGGGGCCAAGGAGCACCTGCGCTGGGTGATGCCGCACGACGAGGACGCCCTGCTCACCGCCCTGGCGCGCCTGCACGCGGCCGGTCAGGACTCGGTCGCCGAGGACTCCCGGCTGGTGGGGATGTTCCGCGCGCACGGCCTCCTGGCTCCGGTGTGGGACCTGCCGCTCGGCACCGGCGCCGAGGTGCTGGAGGGGCCGGCCGCGGAGTTCCAGAAGGCACTGGAGGCGGCCCTGGCTGACGACAGCGACCTCACCTCCGAGCAGCGGGCCGCCCGGTCCGGACTGGCCAACCGGCAGGTCACGATTCGGTGAGCTACGGCCGCTCCGGCCGCGCTTTCGACGGCCTAGATCGATCTAGAACATGATTTCACCGGGACAACCCCGCGAAATGTTGTCCGAGCTGGTTTCTCTGCCGTAGGTTTGCTCCGCCCGGTCGTTGTCGTATCCCCCGTCGACAACGGCCGGGCTTCTTGATTGCCTCCACTTCCGCGCACGAGGCACGGGACCACGTGGTGAGATGGGCCATGGACCTCAGCACCGACACCCTCTCCGGGATGGCGGTTGCCCTGGGAGTCGGGCTGCTGATCGGGGTGGTGCGCGAGCGCCGGCGCATCGACAGCACGGTGCACCAGGCGGCCGGGGTCCGCACGCACGCGCTGCTGGCGTTGACCGGTGCGGTCGCGGTGGTGATCGACCTGCGGCTGCTGCTGGTCGCGGTCGGGGTGGTGGGCGCGCTGGCGATGGTGGCGTACTACCGGGCCAACGACGGCGACCTCGGGCTGACCGGTGAGATCGCGATGCTGCTCAGCCTGCTGCTGGGTGGCCTGGCGGTGCGCGACGCGGTGCTGGCCTCCGCGCTGGGCGTGGTGGTCGCCACGCTGCTGGTCACCAAGAAGCCGCTGCACCGGTTCTCTCGGGAGCTGCTCAGCACCACCGAGCTGGAGGACCTGCTGCTGCTCGGCGCGGCCGCGCTGGTGATCTGGCCCCTGCTGCCGGACCGGACCCTGGACCCGTGGGGGGCGATCAACCCGGCGACCATCTGGAAGTACGTGGTGCTGGTGATGGCGATCGGGGCCGCCGGCCACGTCGCGCTGCGGGTGGTCGGGGCCAGGTGGGGCCTGCCGATGGCCGGGTTCTTCTCCGGGTTCGCCTCCTCCACCGCGGCGACCGCCGGGTTCGGGCAGCGGGCCCGGCTCACCCCGGCGCTGCGGATGCCGGCGGTGGCGGCGGCACTGCTGTCCAACCTGGCCTCGCATCTGCTGTTCGTCGTCGTGGTCGGGATCGGCTCCATGGCGCTGTTGAAGGCGTGCGCCTGGCCGTTGGCCGGTGCCTGTACGACGCTGCTCGTCGGCGGCGGGGTGGGCATGATCCGGGCGCCGCGGGACGAGGCCCAGCTGCCCGACGAGCCGTCGGCCCGGGCCTTCAAGCTCAGCTGGGCGTTGACCTTCGGCGCCGTGATCACCGTCGTACTGCTGGTCGCGGCCTGGCTGCAGGAGGCGATCGGCGACAGCGGCGCCCTGCTCGCGGCCGGGATCGCCGCCTTGGTCGAGCTGCACGCCGCGGCCGCCACGGTGACTCAGCTCTCGGCGACCGGCTCGCTCTCGGTCGAGGCGGCGCGCTGGGGCATCATCGGCCTGCTGGCGGCCAGCGGGATCGTGAAGTCGGTCGTCGCGTTCACCGCCGGCGGGGTGCGGTACGGCGCCGGCGTCGCGGGGGTGCTGGTCTCCTCGGTGGCGATCGCCGCAGCGCTGGTCATCGCCCTCCCGGTCTGAGCGAGGACCGAGACACCGGGCAGCTCATGCACCGCGGGCCGCCCCGGCCCGACCCCAGCTCGGACCCGGCGATCCGGATCACTTCGATGTCCGCCTGCTCCAGCCTGGCGTTCGTGACCTCGTTGCGCTCGTACGCCACCGCCAGCCGGGGCGCCAGGGCCAGCGTGTTGTTGCCGTCGTCCCACTGCTCGCGCTCGGCGGTGACCGGGTCCAGCCCGGTGTCGATCTGCAGCAGCGCGTCGATCTCCATCGCCTTGGCGGCCGCCACCAGGAACGGCTCCGGCCCGGTCACCTCGAGCCGGCCCGGCTCGACCTGCGTGACGGCGTACGCGCGCAGGGAGTCGGCGACCTTGGGGTACATCACAATCTTGTCGACGTCGACCATCGTGCAGACGGTGTCCAGGTGCATGGTGGCCCGCTCCTGGGCGATCGGCACGGCCAGCACCGTGTGGGCCAGCTCCGCGCCGAGCAGCTCGGCGGCCAGCCGTTCGACCCCGGCCGGGGTGGTGCGCTCGCCGACCCCGATGGCGATCACGCCGGGCGCGAGCAGCAGGACGTCGCCGCCCTCGACGTTCTCCCGCTGCCGGCCGTGCAGCAGGGCGGTACCGGTGAACCGCGGGTGCCGGGTGTAGATCAGCTCGGTCAGCCGGCTCTCCCGGCGCCGGGCCGGCAGGGCGAGCGAGGTGATCGCGACCCGGTCCCGGATCCAGACCGAGGAGTCGCGGGTGAACAGCAGGTTGGGCAGCGGGTCGATCAGGAAGTCCTCGGGCGCCAGCAGCGAGGTGACCAGCCCGAACCCGCCGCGCACCTCGTCGTTGCGGACCCCGGCGGTGAGGAACAGCGCCAGCTGCTCGGGGTCGAGGTCGTGCAGGAAGCCGGTGAGGTACGCCGCCATGGTGTCGCCCAGGTGCCGGGCGTTGGTGACCCCGTCGATCGCCTGCTCCCGCGCTGTCTCCTCGGCCAGCGTCTGGGCGAGCAGCTCGGCCAGGTAGAGCACCTCGACGCCCCGCTCGCGCAGCGCGGCCGCGAAGGCGTCGTGCTCGTCCTGCGCCCGGCTGACCCACGGGATGCCGTCGAAGAGCAGCTTGTCGTTGTTGCGCGGCGTCAGCCGCGTGAGCTCCGGGCCGGGCCGGTGCAGCAGCACGGTGTGCAGCGTGCCGACCTCGCTGTCGACGCCGTGGGTGGGGGACATGCCGGGCAGCCTAGTGCGCAGTCGGCCAGCGCTCAGGTGGGCTAGTGCCCATCGACTAGCGCTCAGCCGGCCAGCAGTTCGTAGCCGGACAGGCCGGCCAGCAGCAGGCAGACGCCGGCCCCCAGGTAGTGCAGCACCGACAGCTTGACCCGGGCCAGCAGCACCCGGCCCACGATGACGGCCAGCCCGGAGACCGCGAGCAGCGCGCCCCAGGCGCCGATGAAGACCGAGACGGGGTCGTCGTACTTGGCCACCAGGGATAGGGTGAGCAGCTGCGAGAGGTCGCCCCACTCGGCGGCGAAGAGGACCAGGAACGAGGTCAGCACCACCTTCGCGCCGTGCGTCTCGCCGCGGGCGGCGGCCTTCTCGGCGTACTCCTGCTCGGTGTCGGCCTCGCCCTCGTCCGCCCCTCGGGCCTCGCGCAGCAGCAGCGCGGCGCCGATCAGGAACATCACCATCGCGGCCCCGCGCACCACGTCGTCGGGCAGGAACGACGCGGCCTTGCCCAGCGCCACCGCGAGCCCGGTCTGCACCGCGAACGCCAGCGCCACCCCGAGCCACACCAGCACCGGGCGGAACCGGGTGCTCAGCACCAAGGTCGCGATGAAGGTCTTGTCGGGCAGCTCGACCACGAAGATGGCCGCGAAGGTCAGGGCCACCACCAGTGGATCCACGGGCACAGGCGGAAACCTACCTGGCTGCGCGCGGAACAGGAGAGCGCGCCCGTACGTTCATCTAGTGGTCTGGCTCTTCGGCCAGGGAAACACCCGGCAGGGCACCCCTGCCAGCTCAGCACACGCAGGAGAAACCGCGATGGCATTCAGTGACGACGTCAAGGCCAAGATCGACAAGCTCGAGCTCGAGCGACAGCTCAAGGACCTGGTCGACGAGACCGAGTCGGCGGTGAACTCGGCGGTGGAGTACGCCGGTGGCGTGGCCTACGAGCGCCGCGACGAGGTCGACGGCTGGCTGGGCAAGGCCGGCACGGCGATCAACGAGAAGACCAAGGACCAGTACGCCGACAAGGTGGAGAAGGTGCACCGCAGCGTGCTCACGGGTCTGGACAAGCTCGCCGCCCATCGTCGGGTGGGGGAGCCGGTCGCCGAGCTCGAGTTTCCCACCGACGGCCCAGCTGATGGTCCGGCCGGCGCCAACTGAGCGTTGTGCCGCGGGCACACCTCACTCGTACTTGCCCGTCGACGCGTTGTACTTCGAGCCCACCAGGCTGCGGCCGCTCGAGGTCACCAGGTTCTTGGTGATGTCGTCGACCCGCACCCCGCCGCCGATGATCCCGGCCGAGACGCTGTTGTCCAGACCCTTCATGGACTGGTAGTAGCTCTTGATCAGGACCGGGTTCATGACGGCCGCGGCCGGGTCGTAGGCGGCGGTCGCACCGCCGCCGGGGCCGAACGTGGCGCCGCCCCCGGAGCCGAAGGTGCTGGCCGTGACGCTGACCGCGCCATTGCCTGCGACAGTGGCCGGGGCGGGCGGGTTCAGCAGTCGGATCATGGCGTGGACCAGTGACTCCGCGGCCCGGATCTCGCCTGCCCGCACCTTGATCTGCACCGCGCAGGAGAGCAGGTCGACGACCGCCTGCAGGACGACCTTTTCGGCGGCCTCCAGCTCCGCGCCCAGCTCGGCCGCGAACGCGCTTCCGCCGGGCAGGTTCCAGGCGTGGATGCCCGAAACGTTGCCGACGATGGCCTGCGACTGACCGGCGATCTCCTGGGCTCGGTGCTCCAGTTCGGCCGGGTCGATCCAGATCGTGGTCATGTCAGATCCCTCCAAGGTGGGCGGTCAGGGCCAGCTGCTGCTCGACCAGCGCCGCCTGGCGCAGGAGCCGCTCGGCGCCGGCCTGCATCCGGGCCACCCCGGCGCGGACGGAGTCGGTGCTGCACGCCATCGCGCAGCGCCAGTCCTGGGCGGCGGGGCCGGCGAAGGTCATGGTCGCCACCGACTGGTCCAGGTGGTCCGCGATCCGGCCGATGTAGTCGGCGCGCAAGGCCAGCAGGTGGGCGAGGCGACGCAGCTCCGCGGGGTCCCCGGGGCTGGTGGCGACAGCGTTGGTGAGGTACACGGCTGCTCCTGGTCTGGTGGGTTGGCAGCGATCTTGGGCCGGGGCGCTGAGGTGGCGCTGAGGGCGCGGGACGCGGTCGCCGGCGCGGAGCCGGGGCGTAGGGTTCGCCCGCAGGCTTCACACCCAGAGGGAAGGCCGGATGAGCGTCACACAGGAGCAGCACCGGGCCGCGCGGCTCGGTGGGGTGGCGGTGCGCTGCCAGGGCGTGGTGCACCTGTACCGCACCTTCGAGGGCCACGACGTGGTCGCCCTGCGCGGGGTCGACCTGGAGATCGCGGCCGGCGAGCGGGTCGCGTTCCTGGGGCCCAGCGGCTCCGGCAAGTCCACGCTGCTGCAGCTCCTGGGCGGGATCCAGCGCCCCAGTGCCGGCCGGATCTTCCTCGGCGAGGAGGAGATCTCCCGGATGGGCGAGCGCTACCTGGCCCGGATCCGGTCCCGGAGCGTGGCGACCATGCTGCAGGGCGCCACCCGCAACCTGCTGCCCTACGCCACCGCCCGGCAGAACATCGCCTTCGCCCGGCTGGGCATGGACGGCGCCGAGCGGCGCGAGGCGCTGCTGGACCGCGAGCTGCTCGGCCGCGTCGGCCTGGACGAGCAGGCCGACCAGCCGGTCTCCACGATGTCGGGTGGCCAGCGGCAGCGGCTCGCCCTGGCCTGCGCGGTCTCGACCGGGCCGCGGCTGCTGCTCGCCGACGAGCCGACCAGCCAGCTCAGCCACGCCGACCGGGACCACGTGCTCAACCTGATCCACTCGGTCGGCGACGACTTCGGCACCACGATCGTGGTGGTCACCCACCAGCCCGAGGTCGCCGCCACCTTCGGCCGCACCGTGACGATGAAGGGCGGCCGGGTCGGCGCCGAGGGCCGGGACGGCTCGGAGTACGTCGTGGTCGGCGCCGACGGCGTCCTGCACCTGCCCGCCCAGGTCTCCGCGGAGTGGCCGCAGGGCACGCTGGTGCGGATCGAGGAGGACGGGCCCGACCGGCTGGTCATCACCCGTCCCGGCGAGGCCGACCTGTGACGGGCCAGCCGGTGACCGGCGGCGTGCAGGTTGACGCGATCAGCTACCAGCCCCCCGGCACCCGCCTGCTGCTCGACGACGTCACCCTCACCTTCCCCGCCGGCCAGGTGACCGCGCTGTCCGGGCCGAGCGGCTCGGGCAAGACCACCCTGATCTCGATCGCCGGCGGGCTGCTGGAGCCCACCACCGGCTCCACGTCGTACGCCGGCCGGTCCCTGTGGACCGGCAACGGCGACCCCCGCCCCGAGGTCGCGTTCGTGCTGCAGGTCTACGGCCTGGTGCCGATCCTGTCCGCGCGGGAGAACGTCTCGGTCGCGCTGCGCGCCCGCGGCATCGCGCCCGCCGACGCCGACGAGCAGGCCGAGGCCGCGCTGGCCCGGTTCCACATCGCCGACCTGGGCGACCGGCAGGTCGAGGAGCTCTCCGGCGGTCAGATGCAGCGGGTGGCGTGCGCCCGCGGCTTCGTGGTCGGGGCCGAGGTGCTCTTCGCCGACGAGCCGACCTCCGAGCTGGACGAGGGCAACCGCGGCCTGGTGCTGCACGAGCTGCGCGCCGAGGCCGCCCGCGGGGCGGTCGTGGTGGTGGCCACCCACGACCCGGCCGTGGTCGAGGCCTGTGACCGGCACGTCGCACTGGACGAGGGCCGGCTGCTGACGTGAGGGTGCAGCTGACGTGAGGGTGCTGCGAGCGGCGTGGTCGCGCCGCGGCACGCTGGCGACCCTGGTGGCGATGACCGCCGTCGTGGTGGCCGGGTCGCTGGCCTCGGTGCTGCTCGCCGACGCCGCTGGCACCGATCGCTGGCTGGCGCTGCCGCTCCTGCTGCTCGGGCTGGTCGCGGTGCCCGAGACCGCGCGGGTGCTCGCCCAGCGGCGGCGGGAGGAGATCGGGCTGTACCGGCTGCGCGGCGTACGCGGGCTCCGGCTGTTGGCGGCCCTGCTGACCGAGCCGCTGCTGGCGATCGTGGTCGGCGCGGCGCTCGGCGTGGTCGCCGGGGTGCTGACCGCGGCGGTGACGGCCCGCTGGCTGCTCGACCTGGACCCGCCGGGCTTGACCAGTCAAGCCGCGCTCGCCGTGGCCGGCGTTTCGCTGGCGGTGCTGCTGGTGGTGGCGGTGGGCACCGCCGCCGCCCTGCGCGAGCCCCTGGTGAGCCAGGTGAGCGGCGTACGCCGGCCGCGCCGCGCCACCACGCTCGGCCTGTTCGGCAGCGTGCTGGTGATCGTGGCGGCCGCGGTGGCGGCGTACCGCTCGGGGACGGCGGACGACCCCGACGCGGTGGTGCTGCTGGGGCCGGCGCTGTTCGGGCTGGCCGCCGGCCAGGTGACGGTGTGGCTGCTCACCCGGGCCGCCGCCGGGCGGCTGGGCGGCGGTGGGCTGCCGGCGTTCCTGGCGGTACGCCGCCTGGCCCGGTCCTGGGATGTGGCCGCGCCGCTGCGCCTGCTCGTGGCGGCCGGGGTGGTGGGCGTGGTCAGCCTGACCGGGGCGCTCGCGGTCAACGACTGGGTCGAGGACTCCGCCCGGGTCGGGCTGGGCGGCGAGCGGTTCGTGGCGCTGGAGGGCGGGGCGCTGTCGGCGCTGTCCAGCAGCCGCGAGCTCGACCCCGAGGGCGAGTACCTGATGGCCGCGATGGTGGTCGACAACGACGACGACGTGCTGGACCGGCGCGCCTTCGTGGACGCGGCCCGCTACGAGTCGGTGGTGGGCGACTTCCTCGACGGCACGGGCGCCCAGCCGGTGCGCGAGCTCGCGCCACCCCTGGCGTCCGGGGCCGAGCCGCGGGTGGTGACCGGCGACCGGCTGACGCTGCGGGCCGAGCTGCTCGAGGGCACGGCCGCGGGCCTGCTGCGAGTCATCGTCACCTACGTCAACGACCAGAACTTCACCGCCGAGGCCGAGCTGCGGGGCCGCCTGCGCAACGGGCCGCTGACGTTCACCACCGAGGTCCTCGACTGCGCGGGCGGCTGCACGCTGCGCAGCATCGAGGTCGCGCGCCTCTTCTCCTTCATCGCCTGGAACGGGCAGGACATCGAGGAGCCGTCCCCGGGCCCCGACCTGAGCCTGCTGCTGTCGAGCCTGGTCCTCGAGGGCGGCGAGGGCGGCCAGAGCGACCAGGGCGACCAGAGCGACCCGAGCGGCGGCGGCATCGACCTGCTGGAGACCGTCTTCGTGCCGGCCCCGGACATGCCGGAGGACATCTTCGGCTACCGGCGCGACGCCCAGCGCGACCGCGACCGGCTCCTGGTCAACCGGCCCGACGGGCTGCAGATCGACGAGGTCAGCCTGCTGGTCGTCCCCGAGGACGCCAGCTGGCCGCTGCCGGTGGTGCTCGCCGGCGCCAGCGACCCCGGTCGCACCGTCCGCACCCCCGGCAGCGAGGAGCGCCGGGCCGGCGAGGTGCACACCGCCGACGCGCTGCCCTTCCTCGGCACCCGCGGCCTGCTGCTCGACCTGCCGGCCGCGCTGGTCGGCGACGCCCCCGCGGTGCCGACCGCGCGGATCGGCGTGGTCGTGGCCGAGGACACCCCAGCGGCCCTGGTGACCGAGCTGAGCGCCCTGCCGGGGGCCGAGGTCGTCCGGTTGGCCGCCGCGCGCGAGCAGATCGCCGCGGAGTCCGGCGCCCGCCAGGCGAGCGTCTACCTGGTGATGGCCGGGGCGTGCGCGCTGATCGCCCTGATCGCGCTGGTCTCCTCGGTGGCCCGGCAGCGCGGCGAGCACCGGCGCGACGTCGCGGCGCTGCGGGTGGTCGGCGTACCGCGGTCGGTGGCCCGCGCCGCCGGCCGACGCGAGGTGTGGCTCCAAGCGCTGCTGGCCGCGGCGGGCGTGGCCGGTGGCGGCGCCCTGGCGGTGTGGCTGCTGCTGGAGCAGCTCCCGCTGCTGACCCGGTCCTCCAGCGCGCTGCCCATCGACCTGTCGGTCGCCTGGGTGCCCCTCGCGGTCGCCGCCGCGTTGGCCGCGGTCGCGGTGCTGGTGGTCAGCTCCCGGGGCCGGGACGTGCCCGAGCTGGCCACCCGGCCGGCGCGGCTGCGCGAGGAGACCGGCGTGGGGGTGACCCAGTAGTGGACTCGTCCCAGTTCGGCACGGCGGGCATGGTCGGCACCATCCTGCGCGGGCTGCGGGCCCGCGCCCTGCTCAGCGTCGGCTCGGTGCTGCTCACCGCCCTGGCCCTGGGCTCGGCGGTGCTCGGCCCCAGCTTCCAGGTCGCGGTCACCAACTCCTACGCGATCACCCGGCTGGCCCAGGCGCCGGTCGCGGCCACCGGGATCAGCCGGGTGTGGACCCCCGACTCCGCGGGCGACCCGACCGCCGCGGCCCAGCAGGCCGCCGCCGACGTCGCCGGGTTGGACGAGGGCCCCTGGCACGACCCGCAGGCCACGCTCATCTCCACGTCCTTCAGCGCGCTGCGCGGCGTGGTCACCTTCTGGGCGCGCGAGGACGCCTGCGAGAACCTGGTCCTGCAAGGCCGCTGCCCCGAGGCGCCCGGCGAGGTGCTGATGCTGGCCGCGGACGCCGAGCAGGTCGGCGCCGAGGTCGGGCAGCCGCTGCGGCTGGACATCTTCGAGCCCGCAGAGATCGAGGGCCAGTACCAGCGCCCGCCGATCCGCGAGGTGCTCGTGGTCGGCACCTACTCGACCCCGGACGAGACGGGGGAGGCGTTCTGGTTCGCCCCGCTGCGCCTGACCAGCACCCCGGAGCGCACCACCCTCAACGGCGGCTACACGCCGTACGCCCCGGCGCCGCTGATCACCGTGCCCGAGACCTTCACCGGGCTCGAGCCCGGCCAGTGGGCGGTCGGCGTCGACACCCGGCTCCAGGTCACCCCCGACCTCACCACGGCCGAGCTGGACCGGGCGGTCGCCAGCGTGACCGCGCTGACCGAGGAGCCGCAGGCGGTGGCCGGGGGCACCGTCGTCTGGGACCCGACGTTCTCGGACCTGGAGGCGGTCGACACCGAGATCCGCGCCCAGCAGGCCACCGCCCGGGCCTCGATCGCCCCGGCGGTCCTCTCGGTGGTGCTGGTCGCGCTGGCGCTGCTGATGCGGCTGCTGGGCGCGGCCAGCGAGATCCGGATCCCCGAGCTAGCGCTGGCCTCGCTGCGGGGGCTCTCGGCCCGCCGCCTGTGGGCGCTGGGGATGGCCGAGCCGCTGCTGGTGCTGGTCGCCGCCGTTCCCCTGGGGCTGGCCCTGGGCGTGGCGATGGCGTACGGACTGGCGCGGTGGTGGCTGCTGCCCGACCTGCCGGTGCCGCTGCCGCCGGCCAGCTTCGTCGCGGCCGCGGTGGTGCTGGTGGCCGCCGTGCTGGTCGCGGTGGTCGCCGTAGGCGTGGTGGTGCGGACCTCGCTGGCCAGCGCGCTGACCGGCGTACGCCGCCCGCGCGCCGCCCGGCCCTGGCAGGTGGTAGCCGAGCTGACCCTGGCTGCCCTCGCGATCGCGGTGCTGGCCAGCCGGCTGCTGGGCGGTGACCAGCAGGACCCCGACGGCACCGACCTGGTGCTGCCGGTGCTGCTGGCCGTGGTGGCCGGGCTGGGCACCGCGCGGCTGGTCGCGGCCGCGGCGACCTGGTGGTCGCGGCACAACACCGGCAGCCGCTCGCTGAGCGGCTTCATCTCCTCCCGGGCGATCTCGCGGCGCAGCGAGGGCACCCTGGTCATCCTGCCGATCACCGCCGCGGTGGCCGTGGCGGTCTTCGGGGCCGGCGTCCACGACTCGGCCGCCACCTGGCGGGCCAGCGTCGCGGCCACGGTCGCGCCGGCGCACACGGTGTGGAGCTCGCCGCTGCCGCTGCGTGAGACCGTGGAGCTGACCCGGCGCCTGGACCCGGACGGCGAGTGGGTGATGGCCGCCGCGTCGGTGGCCAACCCGGGCGCGAGCTTCTCGGTGGTCGACGCCTCCCGGCTGGCCCGCGTCGCGACCTGGCCCGAGTCGTGGAGCCCCGGCACCTCGGTCGAGGAGGTCGCGCGGCAGATCACTCCCGACGGCGTGGTGCCGACGCTGACCGGGCGCCGCTTCTCGATCACCGTCGACAACCGGGCCGAGACCAGCAAGCCGTTGGCGGTGGAGCTGCGGCTGGGCAGCCGCGCGGGGCTGCCGCAGCGGGCCTACCTGGGGCCGTTCCCCACGGGCGTGCACACCCGCTCGGTGCGGCTGCCGGAGTGCCGACGGGGGTGCCCGCTGGAGGGGATCTCGGTGGCCGGCGGCGCCGGGACCACCATGGACATGGTCGGCAGCGTGGTGCTGCGCGACCTCGCCGTCGACGGCACCCCCGTCGAGGGCGTGGGCACGGCGGCCGGTTGGGTCCCCTCGCCGGACTCCCAGGCCAGGTCGGCGATCACCGACCTCACCGTCGGGGAGGCCGACCTCGAGCTGCTGCTGGACTCCGCCGGGTCACCGGCGATGGCCCGCCTGGTCGCGGCCGCGCTGCCCGCCGAGCGGGTGGTGCTGCGCGGGGTGGACGTCGGCGACGAGGACATCGAGACGCTGCGGGAGGGCTACGGGTTGGTGCCGGTGCAGCCGGTCGGCACTCTGGAGGGCACGCCGTTCCTCGGTCCGCGCGGGCTGCTGATCGACTACACCTCCTTCATCACCGACCGGCCGGTCTACGACAACCTCAACAACGTGCGGGTGCTGATGGCCGAGGGCGCGCCCGCGGCGCTCTCCGACGAACTGGCCGCGCAGGGGCTGAGCGTCGAGACCACCTTCGACGAGCAGCGGCAGACACTGGACCAGAGCGCGTACGCGCTGGCCCTGCGGCTGTACGCCGTGGTGGCTGCGCTGGTGATCGTGATGGCGCTGGCGGGCCTCGCGGTGAGCACCGCGGTCCAGCTCGCGGACCGGCGGCGGGACGCCGCGGCCCTGCGGGTGGTCGGGGTGTCGCGGCGGGCGGTCGCGGTCGCGGTGGTGCGCGAGCTGCTGGTGGTGCTGCTCGGGGCCGCGGTGGCCGGCGTGCTGGCCGGGTCGCTGGCCCAGTACGTCGTGCTGCGCACCATCACCCTGGGCTACGTCGAGGGCGTGAGCACCCCGCACCTGATTGCCGAGATCGACCCCTGGCGGCTGGTGCTGCTGGCGGCCGCGTGCGCGCTGGTGCTCGGGGCGGTCTCGGTGGTCTTCGCGCTGCTCACCGTGCGCGGCGCCCGCGGGTCGACACTGCGCGAGAGCGCACGATGACACTGCGCGAGAGCGCGCGCTGACAACTCACAGGTCGATGGCGCGGTTGACCCACACGTCCCGCACCACCATGCCGACCTTCAGGTAGAGGTCGAGGGCGCCCGTGCGCGAGTCGGTGCTCAGCTCGAACCTGGTCGCGCCGTGCTCGGCTCCCGCCGCGAAGGCGTCGACCAGCAGCGCCTGGGCCAGGCCCCGGCGGCGCTGGTCGCGGCGTACCGCCAGCCGGTCGACGTACGCCATCGGCGTCTGGCCCACGTAGTCCTCGGCCATCACCACGCTCGCCACCCCGACGACCGAGCCCGTCGGATCGGTGACGACGCGCAGATGCCACGGCTCGAAGCCGGGCCGCCCCGGCACCGATGCGGCGAAGTCCTCGAACGGCTCCCGGTCGCGCACCGACCACTCCAGGAACGCGTCCTCGATCACCGTCCACACCTCGCGGTACTGATCCGGCGAGGCGACCGCCGACGCGTACCCGGCGGGCAGCTCTCGGGGCTCGATGCGCGTGCCGGCCGGCAGCTCCAGCACCCAGGAGTTCCAGCGCACGCGGTAGCCCAGCGACTCCAGCAGCCGGTCACCGAGTGAGCCCTGCGGCACGGGCATCCCGACCACCGAGCTGCCCCGCTGACGACCGAACCGCTGCATCTGCTCGGCCAGCGCGGTGCCGAGGCCCCGCCCCGTGTAGTCCGGATGCACCGAGGCGTCACCACGGTCGGGGGAGGTGAGCTCGACGTAGCCGACCAGCCTCTCGCCATCGAAGACTCCGAGTGAGTTGGCCCCCAAGTCGTGGCTGGGGCGGGCCCAGTCGGCGACGATGTCGGCCTCCTCGATCTCCACGACGCCGAGGTCGGCAAGCTGCTGAGCCGCCATCACCTCGAAGACCGCGCGTGCGTCCGCGGGTTGCAGGGGTCGGCTGGTGAGGCCATCGGGTAGCTGCATCCGGCGATTGTGCCTCGCACGACACTCCCATCGCCCTTCATTTATCGGGGCTCTTCATTTTCGGCGCCGGGGGCGCTACCTTGCCTGTGGGGGGCTTGCGCCGTTCGTTCCTTGGCGGGGTGCGGCGCGGAGAGTCCGACGCGGTGGGCTGTCTCGGGATGATCCGAGACGAGTGGTCGGCAAATGGGAGCGACATGAGTGGCAAGAGCGTGGGGTCGGGGGCGCATGTGCCCTTGCAGCGCAGCCAACCGAACTCCTTCGACCACCAGCTGCGGCAGGCCATCGCCGAGCGCGCGGTGACGCTGAACTGGCTCTACCAGTCCCTCGCGATGCGCGGTACGCCGGTCAGCATGGCCACCCTGATCGGGTGGCGCGCCGGTCGGCTGCTGCCGGACAACGACCAGGAGCTGGCCGTCGTGAAGGTCCTGGAGAGCCTGCTGGAGATGCCGAGCGGGTCGCTGCTCTCCTCCGCGGAGGACCCGCGACCCTCGACCGCGCGGCGTTCGGGCCTGGTGCCCGAGGCCTCGGCCAAGGGTCGGCAGCAGATGAGCGGCGCGGCCCGGGCTCGGGCCGCGCTCGGCTTCGAGCAGGGCAGCGGGCTGTTGGAGCGCCACCTCGAGCTGCACCTGGAGCTGGACGAGCGCGGCGTGGAGCGCTGGGTCACCCAGCGCACGCTGTGGGTCGCCGAGCGCGACGGTGTCTCCGCGTTCCCGGTGGTGCTGCTGGTGCCTACCCCGGTGATCACCCGAAGCCGGGTCGAAGCCCTGACGGGCTGCCGGGTCGGACCGGAGTACACCGATCTGGCCGACGGGCTGTTCGCCACGACGGTGCTGCTGGACCGGCCGCTGCGCAAGGGCGAGACCGCGGTCTCCGAGCACCGCACCTGCCTGCCGGCCGACGTGACCCCGGAGGACTACTACATGCACCGGGTGCTGCACGAGGTCGACGAGCTGGAGGTCTCGGTGCACTTCCACCCCGACCGGGTGCCGCGCTCGGTCCGCGCGCTGACCAAGGCCGAGGAGGCCCCGGAGGCGCTGCGGTTGGTCGAGCCGACGGACGGCACCGTGCACCACGAGGTGCGCAAGTTCGGGCCCGGCGCGGTCGGCTTCCGCTGGACCTGGTGACCTGCGCGGAATGACCGCCCGCCCCGCGGTGGCACTACCGTGGCTGCATGAGCGTGGACACCCCGGCCGATGAGGCCACCCCCCAGACGCCGAGTTTCGCCGAGCTGGGACTCGACGCCCGGGTGCTGAAGACCCTGGCTGAGGTCGGCTACGAGTCGCCCTCGCAGATCCAGGCCGCGACGATCCCGCCGCTGCTGGCCGGGCGCGACGTGGTCGGGCTGGCGCAGACCGGGACCGGCAAGACGGCGGCGTTCGCGCTGCCGATCCTGTCCAACCTCGACCAGGGCCAGAAGGCCCCACAGGCGTTGGTGCTCACCCCGACCCGAGAGTTGGCCCTGCAGGTCTCCGAGGCCTTCGAGCGGTACGCCGCCCACCAGCGCGGCGTCCACGTGCTGCCGGTCTACGGCGGCCAGGGGTACGGCGTCCAGCTGTCGGCGCTGCGCCGCGGCGTACACGTCGTGGTCGGCACGCCGGGCCGGATCATGGACCACCTGGAGAAGGGCACCCTGGACCTCTCGCAGCTGCGCTTCCTCGTCCTTGACGAGGCCGACGAGATGCTGAAGATGGGCTTCGCCGAGGACGTCGAGACGATCCTGTCGCAGACCCCGGAGACCAAGCAGGTCGCGCTCTTCTCGGCCACGATGCCGGCGCAGATCCGGCGGATCTCCAAGAAGCACCTCGACGACCCGGTCGAGGTCACGGTGCGCAACAAGACCACCACGGCCGCCAACATCACCCAGCGCTACCTGATCGTCAGCTACCCGCAGAAGGTGGACGCGCTGACCCGGATCCTGGAGTTCGAGAACTTCGAGGCGATGATCGTCTTCGTCCGGACCAAGAACGAGACCGAGACCCTGGCGGAGAAGCTGCGGGCCCGTGGTTTCTCCGCGATGGCCATCAACGGCGATGTGGCCCAGGCGCAGCGCGAGCGCACGGTCAACCAGCTCAAGTCCGGCAAGCTGGACATCCTGGTCGCCACCGACGTGGCCGCGCGAGGCCTGGACGTGGAGCGGGTCAGCCACGTCGTGAACTACGACATCCCCACCGACACCGAGTCCTACGTGCACCGGATCGGCCGCACCGGCAGGGCGGGGCGCAGCGGCGACTCGATCGCCTTCGTCACCCCGCGCGAGCGGCACCTGCTGCGCGCGATCGAGAAGGCGACCCGGCAGCCGCTGACCCAGATGGCCCTGCCGTCCGTGGCCGACATCAACACCTCGCGGCTGGCCAGGTTCGACGACGCGATCACCGCCGCGCTGGGCGAGCAGGAGCGGATCGAGTTCTTCCGCGAGGTCGTCGGGCACTACGTCAACGAGTACGACGTGCCCGAGGTGGACGTCGCCGCCGCGCTGGCCGCGGTGATGCACGCGGAGCAGCCGTTGCTGCTGGAGCCCGAGCCGGAGCCGGTGCGCCAGCGGCGCGAGGACCGTCCGGCGCGCGAGGGCCGCTGGGAGGACCGGCCGGGCCGCGGCGACCACGCCGGACGCCGGGACCGCGGCGACCACTCGGGGGGCAGCCGCGTCCGGCCGCGCCGCGAGGGCGACTCCGAGCTGGTCACCTACCGGATCGCGGTGGGCCGGCGGCACCGGGTCGAGCCGCGGCAGATCGTCGGCGCGCTGGCCAACGAGGGCGGGCTGAGCCGGGGCGACTTCGGCAAGATCGACATCCGGATGGACCACTCGCTGGTGGACCTGCCGGCCACCCTGCCCGAGGGGGCGTGGGAGGCGCTGCGGGGCACCCGCATCTCCGGCAAGCTCATCGAGCTCTCCAAGGACACCGGTGCCCCGCGTCGAGGAAGCGACCGGGGCCGCTCCCGCTGAGTTGGTTCAGGCGGGTTGACTCAGGCGGTCTTGATCGCCGAGATGTCGAACTCGAGCTTGATCTTCTCCGAGACCAGGAGACCGCCGGTCTCCAGGGCGGCGTTCCAGGTCAGGCCCCAGTCCTTGCGGTTGATGGTGGTGGCACCCTCGAAGCCGATCCGGGTGTTGCCGAACGGGTCCTGAGCCGAACCGGTCTCCTCGAACTCGATGGTGACGGGCCGGCTGACGCCCTTGATGGTCAGGTCGCCGGCGATGGTCCACTCGGATCCGTCGCGGCTGACCGAGGTGGAGGCGAAGCTGAGCTCGGGGTAGGTCTCGACGTCGAAGAAGTCGCCGGAGCGCAGGTGGCCGTCGCGGTCCGCGGAGCGGGTGTCGATGCTGGCCGCGGCGATCTTCAACTTCACCGAGGAGTTGCCCGGCTGGGCGGTGTCGACGTGCGCGGTGCCCTCGAACTCGCCGAACTGGCCGCGCACCTTGGTGACCATGGCGTGCCGGGCGGTGAAGCCGAGGCGGCTGTGGCTGGCGTCGATCGCGTAGTCGCCGGAGATATCGGCGATGGCCTGGGTGGAGGCACCGAAGGTGCCAGCGTCGGGGGTGTGAGTGGTCTGCGTCATGGGAGGAGCCCTTCAGATAGTGGTTGAGAGTTCAACTATCCAAACGAGACCGGCCCCTCCTCCATTCCCGGGTCCGGAGACGACCTTGTGTGATGTGGGTCACATCGAAGGCCCGGGTGTCCCCACCCATCTACCCCAGACAACGCAAGAGCGATGGTCCGGAGGGCTACTCCGGGACCACCGCTCCAGCGTGGACCGTTGCTGGTCAGGCCGCGTGCCAGCTCGCCCGATCGACCGGCTCGTTGGCGCTCCAGCGCGCCTCAAGGTGCACGCGACCCTGGGTGTCGCGCACCTGGACCCAGCGAAGTGTGAGCGGCGTGCGTTGCACGCTCATCTGGTCTGCCATCTGGACACCTCCCGTTCACCTGATGTTCACCAAGAGTAACAGATCTCCACTGGCACTCCACCGAAGTGCGCAGATCGCGCCCACTTTCCCCACTTGCTTGCTCTGCAAGCGGGCGTGTTGCGACCTCACCCTCCACATCGCCTGAACGCCCCCGCGCCGTACTCGGCAGTAGTCACTCCTTCCCCTTGACAGGCGTTCGCCCTAATGTGACTTGCGCCACATCGCGCCCCTAAGGAGCCCTCGCATGTCCGGATCTCGCCAGCTGTTCCGTATGCCCGCCCGCAGACTCTTCAAGCCCATCAGGGCCGCCGCCCTCGGCGCCGCGCTGGTCGCGGCCGTCACTGCGCCGCTGCCAGCTCAGGCCGCGCCTCCGTCGTATGTCGCCCTGGGCGACTCCTACTCCTCGGGCACCGGGACCCGGACCTACCTCTCCGACGGGACCTCCTGCCAGCGGTCCACCTTCGCCTACCCGTCCCTGATCGCCGCTGCGCGCGGCTACACGCTCAACTTCCGGGCCTGCTCCGGCGCCAAGATCCCCGACGTCACCAGCACCCAGCTCAGCGCGCTGTCCTCGACCACCAACTACGTCTCGATCTCGGTCGGCGGCAACGACGCAGGGTTCGCCGACGTCCTCACCGAGTGCGCGAAGCCCTCGTGGCTGGGCAACTGCGACGGCAAGATCACCACCGCGCAGAACTACATCAAGAACACCCTGCCCACCTCGCTGAACACCCTCTACACCTCCATCCGCGCCAAGGCCCCGAACGCCAAGGTCGTGGTGGTGGGCTACCCGCGGATCTTCAACGGCGAGGACTGCAACGCCCTGACCTGGTTCTCGCCCGCCGAGGAGACCAAGCTCAACGCGACCGCGGACCTGCTCAACTCCAAGCTTGCCGCGGCGGCCTCGGCCCGCGGCTTCTCCTTCGCCAACCCGACCACCAGGTTCGTGGGGCACGCGGTCTGCGACAACCCCGAGTGGCTCAACGGGCTCTCCAACCCGATCTCGGAGAGCTACCACCCGAACAAGACCGGGCACTCCAGCGGCTACACCCCCGAGGTCAGCGGGCTGCTCACCGGCGCAACTCTGGCGGTCACCCAGCAGGTGCTGGCGGCCTCGGCCGCGAGCGCCGACGCGCTGACCCGGACCCAGCTGAAGTACGCCGAGGCCGACCGTCGGATCGAGCCCAAGGTGTTCTCCATCCCGGACCTGACCACGCCGCAGGCCAAGGCCGCCGCGCGCAAGGCCGGCATCGACCTGGAGCAGTGGCTGGCCAACCAGCGCTGACCCGCTGACTCAGTAGGCCCGGGTGAGGCCCGGCCCTCCGCGCACGCATGGCAGAGGGCCGGGCATACCCCCATGTGACGCCCGGCCCTCTTGCCGAGCACGGTAACCCGGC
>ERZ1645187.405-NODE-405-length-42218-cov-37.137585_pt1 | contig 42218 bp, 37 predicted proteins | sample MGYA00575352_ERZ1645187 | MGnify/ENA primary metagenome ERZ1645187 (study PRJEB40837, sample SAMN11349314) | freshwater sediment metagenome | isolation source: river sediment | host: Sediment | place: India: Wazaribad , New Delhi | collected 2017-02-21 ... | reverse complement strand
GGAGGAGGCCCTGGCCCGCTTCCCCGAGATGGCTCCGCAGTACTTCGCCGCCATGTGGCTGGGCGACCCGCTGGCCGATGCCTTCGTGGCCGACTTCGCCCGCCTCGGGCACGGCCGGGCGATGCGGATGCTGCGCACCGCGTGCCGGGACGGGATCGCCGCGGTGCCCGAGGCGCCGGAGTCGCTGCGCGCGCTCTTCGCCCAGCTCGACGCCCCGCCCGAGTGGGTGGACCTGCGGGCGATCGACGCGGCGTACCGGCACATCGGGCGCTACACCCGGCAGGCGGGGATCGTGCTCGGCGCGGCCTCCCTGGTCAGCGGCTACGCCAACTCCGCGGCCTCCCGCCCGCTGCAGATGACCGGGCGCTACATCGAGAGCGCGGGGATGCGCACCATCGAGGTCGGCTCCTGGCTGGTCGAGGCCAGCGCGCAGGGCGGTCTGCAGCGGTACGCCGCCGGGTTCGAGCTCACCGTGCGGGTGCGCATCATCCACGCCCTGGTGCGGCACGCCCTGAGCCACGACCCGAGGTGGGAGACCCAAGCCTGGGGGGTGCCGATCAGTCAGGCGTACATGGCCTACACCCTCATCGAGTTCTGCCTGATCCCGCTGCGCGGCATGGCCGCGATCGGAGCCGCCTACCTCCCGCACGAGGTCGAGGGCTACTACGCCCGCTGGCGCTACATCGGGCACCTGCTGGGGATCGAGCCGGAGCTGCTGCCCCGCACCGAGGCCGAGCAAGAGGCGCTGGAGGAGATCTACCTGCTGACCCGGCCCGAGGTCGACGACTACTGCCGGGACCTGGTCGCCTCGATCAACCGCGAGTTCCTGGTGCCCGAGATCGAGCAGCTCCTGCCCAGCCCCAGGCTGTACGCCGCGGCGCCGGCCGTGGTGCACGGCCTGGAGCGGGTCTTCCTGGGCGATCAGATCGCCGACGAGCTCGCCATCCCCGACACCCGGGTCAAGCACGTGATCCGCGTCGCGGGCCCGGCGCTGGGGGTGGTCAACCGCGGGCTGGACCTGATCCCCGGCAGCCGCACCGTGCGGACCAGCCTCGGGGAGCGCTACCGGGTCAAGCAGGACGCGCGGCTGCGGGCCCGGTACGCCACGCACCACGACCTGGTCGACGCCGCCCCCAGCGGGCAGCCGCACCCGGCCCGGGAGCAGCCTGGACAACGCAGTTAGCCGGGCGAGTCCGGCTCGGCCTCGTCCAACCCCTGCTCGATCGCATACCTGGTCAGCTCCACCCGGTTGTGCATCTGCAGTTTGCGCAGGGTGTTCTGCACGTGGTTCTGCACCGTGCGGTGGGAGAGGAACAGCCGCTCGGCGATCTGCTTGTAGCTCAGCCCCTTGGCGACCATCCGCAGCACCTCGGTCTCCCGCTCGGTGAGCTCCGGGGACCCGGGCTGCGGTGCGGGGTCGGCCATCCGGCGGTACTCCCCCAGCACCAGGCCGGCCAGGCCGGGGGTGAAGACCGCCTCCCCCTCGGCCACGCGGCGTACGGCGGCCAGCAGCTCGGCGCGCGACGCCGACTTCACCAGGTAGCCGGTGGCCCCGGCCTTGACCGCCTCCAGCACGTCGGCCTGCTCACCGGAGGCCGACAGGATCAGTACGCGCGCGGCGGGGTCGTGCTCGAGCACCGTGCGCGTCACCTCGACGCCGGTGGGTGCCGGGATCTGCAGGTCCAGCACGACCACCTGCGGGCGCGCGGCCTTGAACCGGGCCACCGCCTCGCTGCCGGTCGCCGCGACCGCGACCACGTCCATCCCGTCGGCCTGCAGATCGCGCTCGACGGCGTCGCGCCACATGGGATGGTCGTCGACCACCATGACCCGGATCGGCTGCTCTGACACAGCACGACCATAGTGCGAAACCCGCCCCCGGGCGGGCCTCACAGCCGGCGGTAGCGGCCGCGTCGGTGCACCAGCGGGTCCTCGTCCTGGCCCAGGTGGACGGCGTCGAGGGTGAGCGTAACCAGCCGGGACCAGCCGACCTCGGCCTCGGACTCCAGCCTCAGCCGCGCCCAGGTGCGCGAGCCGACCAGCCGCGGGCCGTACTCGTCGGGCTCGAACTCCGCCGCGGCGAACGGGCCGCCGGGCGCCGGGGTGAGCCCAGCGAAGACGTCGGCCAGGTCGCGGTGCTCCCACCCCAGCAGGTGTACGACGCCCCGCCCGGTGCGCGAGAGCGCCGCCACGAGGTCGGAGTCGGGGTCAAGCAGCGCCAGCACCCGCGCGGGCTCACCGCCGGCCACCATCAACGAGGAGACGCTCAAGCCGGCCCAGCCCTGGTCGTCGCCAGAGGTCCACAGGGTCACGGCACCACCCAGCCGACCACGTAGGCGACGCGCCGGGTCGCGCTCGGGCTCGGGCGTGGCGAACGGGTGGCCGCTGTGGATCGTCACGGCACGGCCGCCACGCTGGGCACCATCAGCTCCCACTCGGTGCCCTGCGGGCCCGAGGTCACCGTCGCGGTGCCCCCGACCTCCGCCAGCCGGCCCACGATGCTGGAGGCGACCCCGAGGCGGCCTTCGCGGGCCGCCTCCTCGAGCCGGCCCGGGCCGATCCCCGGGCCCTCGTCGCGGACACTGAGGATCACGCCGTCGGTGGTCGACTCCAGCAGCACCCAGGCCGGGGCGTCGAGACCGACGTGCAGGCGCACGTTGTCCACGCACGCCCGGGCGGCCGCGACCAGCGCCTCCACCTGGGCCTGCGGTAGGGGCACCACGACCCCGGGCGTCACCACGGTCACGCCGCTGGCGGCCAGCGACTCCAGGGCCACGGCCAGGTCGCGCACCGCGGGGCCGCCGCTCGCGGCGCGACGACCCATCGCATCCGGGTGGCTGATCGCGTCCTGGGACCGGATCAGCGAGCGCAGCGCGGACTCCTGCTCGCCCGCCATCCGGCCCAGGTCGGCCCACTGTCCCTGCGCCTCGAGCCCGCGGCGCTGCACCAGGCTCAGCACCTGCAGCACGCCGTCGTGCACCGCGCGGGCCAGACGCGTGCGCTCTGCGGCAGCGGCGGCGGCGCGCTCCGCCGCGGCCCGCTCGGCGGCCATCTGCTGCAGCGAGGCGACCATGTAGCCGACCACCGTGCCGCCCAGCAGCAGCAGGAAGATGTTGCCGTAGTTGGCCTGGGTGATGTGGCTGCGGATCGCCAGGTCCACCGCGGTCAGCAGCCCACCCGCCACCAGCCCGCCGCGCCAGTGCCAGTGCACCGCCCAGGCCAGCAGGGGTCCCATCACCCAGAAGCCCGGCACCGTGGCCTGGAAGTCCTCCCCCTTGAGCCAGGGGGTGGCGGCCATCGCGCTGAGCGCGACCGCCAGGTCGGCCACCAGCAGAGTCGTGGTCCGGCGCGCGGAGTCCCGGTAGCACCACAGCGCGAACGCCGTCCAGCAGACCAGCAGCGCGACCACGCCCAGCGAGGTGACGGGCCGGTCGAAGTTGCCCCAGCGCCACGCGGTCAGCCCGATCAGGTTGACCGTGGTGATGATGCGCAGCACCGCGAGCGCGTCGTACAGCCGGTCGGCCACGGCCACCATCGCCGGGTCCGGGTTCGGGTCCAGCCCCAGGCCGTGCTGGGCGCGGCGAGCCTGGGGCATGGCGCTCAGGAGGCCTTCTTCGCCTCGGCCTCGGCCTCGGCGAGCCGGGCCGCGGCCTCCCGCTCGGCCTTCTTCGCCTCCTCGTCGGCCTTCTTGGCCTCCTCCTTGGCGCGGGCGGCGTACTTGTCGACGTACTCCTGGCCGGAGAGCCGCATGATCTCGTACATGATCTCGTCGGTGATCGAGCGCAGGATGTAGCGGTCGTTCTCCATGCCCTCGTAGCGCGAGAACTCCATCGGCTCGCCGAAGCGGACGATCGGCCGGGTGAAGGACCCGTACTTCTTGCCGGGCGGGGCCACGACGTCGGTCCCGACCACCGCGACCGGGATCACCGGCGCCCCACTCTCCAGGGCCAGCCGGGCGACCCCGGTCTTGCCCCGGTACAGCTTGCCGTCGTGGGAGCGGGTGCCCTCGGGGTAGATGCCGAACAGGTCCCCTTCGGCCAGGATCGCCTTCGCCGAGCGGAGCGCACCCTCGGCGGCGTTCCCGCTGGTGCGGTCGATCGGCACCTGGCCGGCGCCGCTGAAGAACTTCTTCTGGAACCAGCCCTTGATCCCGGGGCTGGTGAAGTACTCGGCCTTGGCCACGAACGTCACCCGGCGCTGCAGGGTCAGCGGCATGAACAGCCAGTCGGCGTACGAGAGGTGGTTGCTGGCGAGGATGGCCGGGCCCTCGGCCGGGACGTTCTCCAACCCGGAGGTCTGGGGTCGGAAGATCAGCCGAAGAACGGGCCCCAGCGCGATCCACTTCAGAAACCAGTACAGCACGACGGGAGCCTAACCCGTGGTCCCTGGTTTGCCGATGAGCGCGGATGCTCACTCCGGCCTGGTGCACAATGCCCGCCATGGCCATTCACCCCCTCGCCCAGCCGCTGTCCATCGCCGCCCGCCCCAAGCGCACGGGCGGTCGCAAGATCGGCGTGCTGCTCTGCCACGGCTTCACCGGCTCGCCCGCCTCGATCACCCCCTGGGGGGAGGCGGTGGCCGGCCATGGCTACGCGATCGAGGTGCCCCGGCTGCCCGGCCACGGCACCTCCTGGCAGGAGTGCAACAAGACCACCTGGGACGACTGGTACGCCGAGGCGACCCGGGCCTTCGAGAAGCTGGCCCAGGAGAACGAGGCCGTGGTGGTCGGCGGGCTGTCGATGGGTGGGGCGCTGATGCTCCGGCTGGCCGCGGACCAGGGCGAGCGGGTCAGTGGCGTGGTGCTGGTCAACCCGGCCGTCAACACCACCCGCAAGGACGTGCTGGCCCTCCCGGTGCTCAAGCACCTGGTCGGGTCCTTCCCCGGGATCGCCAACGACATCAAGAAGCCCGGGGTGGAGGAGCACGGCTACACCCGCACGCCGCTCAAGGCCGCCCACTCGATGATGAGCCACTGGCCGAGCCTGCGCGAGGACCTGCCGCGGATCACGGTGCCGGTGCTCTACTTCAAGTCGGCGGACGACCACGTGGTCGATCCCTCGTCGCTGGCCATCATCAAGGCGCGGCTGTCCACCACCGACTTCACCGAGCGCACCCTGGAGCAGAGCTACCACGTGGCCACGCTGGACAACGACGCTCCGCTCATCTACCAGGAGACCGCGGACTTCGTGGCTCGGGTGACCGCCTGACCCGCCCCCGGCTAGGCTCGTTGAGGTGACCTCGCGAGATGAGGACGACGCGTGGCGGGCCATCGTCGAGAACTACGGCGACCGACCGCGGCTGGACACCGCGAGCGCCCCGCCGACGGAGCCTGAGGGCGCGCCCGACGGCGGATCGGGCGTGCCGTTCGACCCCGAACTGCACGCGCCCGCGGAACCCGAGGTTCCCGCTTTCGAGGAGGACGACCTCCTCGAGGAAGAGCGCTTCATCCCGCTCCCCCTACCCCCGGCGCCGGTCCTCTCCCCCGCCCGTCGGGCCGCCTGGGCGGCGGTGCTCGGCGCGCCGCTGCTGCTGATGGTGACGGCGTTCTCCGGGTGGAACCCGCCCACCCTGGTGTCGCTGGCCATGGTGGGGGCCTTCCTGGCCGGCTTCGCCTACCTGGTCGCCAACCTGCCCGCCGAACCACCGGACCCCTGGGACAACGGCGCCCAACTGTGAGGCCTACTGCTGTGAGGCCTACTCCTGGGCCCCGCCCAGGACCCGTCGCCGGCACAGCACCGCGGCACCGATCAGGCCCGCCTCGGGACCCAGCGCGGCGGGCAGCACCGGTGGCACCACCCGATGGCTGGCGGCCACCAGGGAGCGCGACAGCGCCTGCCTGGCGGGCTCCAGGAGCCGGTCGCCGGCGGCCGAGACCCCGCCACCGACCACCAGCAGCTCGGGGTCGAGTGCGGCCACCAGGTTCGCCAGCCCCACCCCCAGCCAGTCCCCCACGACCGCGAAGGCCCGTCGGGCCACCAGGTCGCCTTGCGCGGCCGCCTCGGTGACCATCGGTCCGGTCAGGCGCGCGGGGTTGCCCTCGCACATCTGCTCCATCAGCGTCGGCCCCGGCTCCACGGACCCGCCCAGCCCGCCGGCCTGGCCGCTGGAGGTCGACGCGCCCAGGGACGACCTGGCCGCGCGCAGCAGCGCGTTGCCCGAGGAGTACTGCTCCCAGCACCCCTGCCCACCGCACTCGCAGGGGGCGCCGTCCGGGACGACCTGCATGTGCCCGAACTCCCCGGCCATCCCGCCGGCGCCGCGGACCACGCGGCCATCGAGCATCAGCGCGCCGCCGATGCCCGTGCCCATCGTGACCAGCACCACCGACCGAGCCCCGCGAGCGGCGCCGTACTCGGCCTCGGCCACCAGCGCGCAGGTGGCGTCGTTCTCCAGCACCACCGGTGTCCCCCAGTGTTCGCTGAGCCGGTCGCGGACCGGGTCGGACCGCCACGGGAGGTGCGGCGCGAACACCACCCGCTGACCCGTGGCGTCGACGAAGCCGGCGGCGGCCAGCCCCACCCCGGCGAGCGGGGCGCCATCGGCGGCTTCGAGCACGGCCTCGGTCAGGGCGTCCTCCACCTGCCGCGGCTCGACCGAGCGTCCCGGGGTGCTGCGGCGCGCGACCCGCCCCAGCGACCCGTCCTCGCCCACGACGGCGGCGAGCACCTTGGTGCCCCCGACATCGACCCCGACCCAGACCGGCGCCCCGTTCCTGGGTGACTGGCTCATGGGTGCCCGCTCATGGACACCTGGCGAGGTCCGCGGCGCCCACCACCCCGGCCACCGGGCCCAGCTTCGCGGGCCGGATCTGGGGTTCAGGGAGCAGGCCACGACCCGGCTGATGCTCGCAGAACGCCGCCCGCAGCGGCGCCAGCAGCAGCTCCCCGGCCGCACTCACACCCCCGCCGACCAGGACCACGGCCGGGTCGAGGATCGCGGTCAGAGACGCCAGCCCCTCGCCCAGGTGGCGGCCGACCTCGGCCAACCGCGCGATCGCGAACTCGTCGCCGGCCCGCGCCAGCTCGGTGATCACCGGTCCCGTGATCCGGTCCAGGGAGCCCGCACTGGCCACCAGGGCGGCCGAGCCGGCCCGATCCAGGGCCGCGGCCTGCTGGGTCTGGCGGACCAGCGCGCTCCCCGACGCGTAGAGCTCCAGGCAGCCACGCGCCCCGCAACCGCAGGGCAGGCCGTCGGGGACCAGGCGCAGATGACCCACCTCGCCGGCCACGCCGAACGCGCCACGGTGCAGTCGGCCGTCCAACACCACGCCACCGCCCACGCCGGTGCCGACCGTCAGCAGCAGCAGGTGCTTCACGTCCATCCCCGCGCCGAACCGGTGCTCGGCCCAGGTGGCGGCGTTGCCGTCGTTCTCCACCACGACCGGCAGCCGCAGGCGCGACTGGAGGGTCTCCCGCAGGGGCACCGCCGCCGGCCACGGCAGGTTGGCCGCGTACAGCACGTGCGCGCGGTCCCGGGCCACGTGGCCGGCGACGCCCACACCCACCGTGCTGACCTCGTGCTCGGCCGCCAGGTCCGAGGCCAGCTCGACGATGGCCTCCTCCAGCCCCTCGGCGGTGTCCGGGGTGGGCACCTGCCGCAGGTCCACCACGGTGCCGTCCCGACTCACGACCCCGCCGGCGATCTTGGTGCCACCGACGTCCAGCCCGATCCCGTGGCTCATGACGGGTCGCCCTGGTCTGCCCCGTCAGCTGGCTCGTCGGCTGGCGAGCCGTCGGCGACCTCGATGTGCTCCACCTCAGTGGCACGCGCCGGGCTTCCCGGTGACGGAACCTGGGTGGCCAGCAGGGCGGCGGCGGCCTGCGCCGCCGACGAGGCGGCCGACGCCAGGTGGGCCTTCACCTCCGGGCTGAGGCCGCGCATCACGTGCACGGTGCGGCACACGGGACACACGGTGCACTCGGCCGAGCCGGTCGCCAGGTGCTCGTCGAGGTCGCTGAGCGTGGCGCTCAACTGCGAGGCGATCGAGTCGGCTCCCTGGCCGATGTCCGCGCGCTGTTCCCGAGCCCAGTCGGACAGGGCACCGAACAGCCGCGCGGCCTCCAGGCCCAGCGAGCCGACCTCGGCTTCGCCACCCTGATCCGGCCCGCTCTGATTGGGCCCAGCCTGATCCGGCCCGTGGTGGTCTTCGCCCGAGCCGCTCACGACCGCACCCCTTCGTCCGCTGAATTCTCCTCTGAGAAGTTCACCTGCAGCCTGCCACCCTCCACGCGCGCTCCGGCGACCCGCAGCCGACCCAGGGCCGAGGGCAGGGTCAGGGAACGACGATACGGTCCCACGGTGATGATCAGGTCGTCGCCTCGACGGGCGAGATCGACCTGAGCACTGCTGGTGTGCGGGAGGTTCAGCGACAGCGCGGCACCCCCGGCCGTCCTCGTGATGCGGAACGCCGGCTCGGCGCCCGAGTCGGCGAACGGGTCGGCGTCGCCGTACAGGTCGTGAGCCAGCTGCGCGAGCTCATCCAGGCCGCGGGGCTCGTGCGCCTGGTACTCCGAGCGCCACAGCGGCAGCGGGTCGAAGGAGTCGACGACCTCCGCCATGACCTCGGACTGGGCCCGCACCCAGCTGTGCCGCCAGGAGTCGCCGGCGTCATCGGGGAAGACCCGGTTGGCCACCACGCCGTCCACGGTGTAGCCGAACAGGCACAGCGTGGTCCAGGACCGCCGCGCCTCGGCCAGCACCACCCGCTCGGGGGTCAGCACCAAGCGCACGCTGGCGCCGGGACCGGACAGCAGAGACCTGACCTCGTCGAGCTCGGCGTGCAGTCGCTCGATCGCGTCGAAGACCGAGTCTTCGGGCATGGGCACCCCGGCGGCCCTGGTGAGCACCGGCTTCAGCGCCTTGACGACGCGCCGCTCGGTCGGGAAGACCCGGCGCATGTACCACCCGAGCGCTTCGGGCATCGCCAGCAGGCGCAGCGTCTCGGCGGTGGGGGCACAGTCGACCACGACCAGGTCCCAGTCCCCGGTGCGCACCTGCTGCCTCAGCTCCAGCAGCGCCAGGACCTCCTCGGCCCCGGGCAGCACCGTGAGCTCCTCGGCCGCGACCGGGTCGACGCCGGCCACCTCCAACACCGAGAGCAGGTAGTTCTGGATCTCGGCCCACGAAGCCTCGAAGCGCCGTTGGGCATCGACCTGTTGGGCGAACAGGCACGGCGCGATCTGGGTCGGTTGATGGCCGATCTCGACGTCGTAGGTGTCGGCCAGCGAGTGCGCCGCGTCGGTAGAGAGCACCAGGGTGCGCAGACCGCGAGCCGCGGCGAGCGCCGCGGTGCCGGCAGCCACTGTCGACTTCCCGACTCCACCCTTGCCGGTGAAGAGCAATACCCGCACGGCCTGAACCCGGACGTCTACAGCGACTCGACGCGCTTCTTCAGACCCTTCAGCGCCGCGTCGATCAGGATCTTCTCGCCCTTGCGCTTGAGCATGCCGATCAGCGGGATGGTGACGTCCAGCGCCAGGCTGTAGGTCACCTGGGTGCCGCCGCTGCCCAGGTCCTTGAGGTGGTAGACCCCGTCGAGCGCCCGCAGCAGCTTGCCCTCGGCCAGGGTCCAGGTCACCTGACGGTCGCCGTCCCAGACGTACTCGAGGGTGTACTCGTCCTTGATCGGCGGTACGTCGAGCGCGAAGTAGACCGCTCTGGCGCGGCCCGCCACGCCCTCGTGCACCACCTCGGCGGTGTGCACTCCCTTGGCCCAGGCGGGGTAGGACTCGAAGTCCGCGATCACGTCCATGACCTGTGCCGGAGGCGCGTCGATGATGATCGAGGAAGTGGTCTGCTCGGCCATTCCTGCCTCCAGTCCAGTCACCGTGATCGGCGCATTCCGCGGGGTCGCTCAGGCAGCGACCCTACCGGATCGTCGGCCCACCCCAGCACGGCGGTAACCTGCCCCTGATACCCCAGGAGGAGGGCCTTGACGTGCGTGAGTTCAGCACGCCCCTGACGACCGAAATCCCCGCCACGGGCAACCTCACCGACGACGTCGTCAGCAACGCGCGGCAGGCCCCGGACGCCGTGGTGTTCAGCCGCAACCCCGCGGCGGACCGCGCCCCCGGCCCCGTCGGCCCCAGCGGGCCGGACGGCGCCGGCGCCGAGGCCTGGGAGCCGGTCACCGCGGCGGAGTTCCTCGAGCAGGTGCGCGGCGTCGCCAAGGGTCTGATCCGGTCCGGCATCGGGCGCGGTGACCGAGTCGCGCTGATCTCCAAGACCCGGTACGAGTGGACCCTGTTCGACTACGCGATCTGGTTCGCCGGAGCCGTCACCGTCCCCATCTACGAGACCTCCTCGACCGAGCAGGTGCGCCACATCCTGGCCGACTCCGGCGCTCACGCGGTGGTCACCGAGACGGCCGAGCACGTCGAGCGGGTGGTCTCGATCCGCGCCGACCTGCCGCACGTCGAGCACGTCTGGTCGATCACCGGCGGCGCGGTGGCCGACCTGACCGAGGCCGGTCAGCCGGTGTCCGATGCCGACCTCGAGGAGCGGCGTACCAGCGCGCAGCCCGGTGACCTGGCCACCATCATCTACACCTCCGGCACCACTGGTCGCCCCCGCGGCTGCATGCTCACCCACGGCAACTTCATGTTCGAGCTGGGCGTGGCGGTCGAGGAGCTGGAGGAGCTGTTCAGCGAGGACGCCGCCACCCTGCTCTTCCTGCCCCTGGCCCACGTCTTCGCCCGGATCGTGCAGGTCGGCGCGGTGAAGAAGCGCGTGCGGCTGGGCCACAGCTCCGACATCAAGAACCTGGTCAACGACCTGGGGGTCTTCCAGCCGACGTTCGTGCTGGCGGTCCCGCGGGTCTTCGAGAAGGTCTTCAACTCCGCCAGCCAGAACGCCGCGGCCGACGGCAAGGGGCGCATCTTCAACCGCTCCGCGGAGGTGGCCATCGCCTGGTCCCGGGCCATGGACCGGGCCAAGGGACAGGGCCGCCCTTCATTGGCCCTGCGGCTGCAGCACGCGCTGTTCAGCAGGCTGGTCTTCACCAAGCTGGAGGCCGCTCTGGGCGGGCAGTGCCGGCACGCCATCTCCGGAGGCGCCCCGCTGGGTGAGCGGCTGGGCCACTTCTACCGGGGCATCGGGCTGACCATCCTGGAGGGCTACGGCCTCACCGAGACCACCGCGGCCCTGACCGTCAACCTGCCCGAGGCGCACAAGGTCGGCTCGGTGGGCCGCCCCCTGGGAGGCACCACCGTGCGGGTGTGCGAGGACGGCGAGCTGGTCTTCAAGGGCGGACAGGTCTTCGCCGGCTACTGGCTCGACGAGGAGGCCACCGCCACGGCGATCGACGCGGACGGCTGGTTCCACACCGGGGACGTCGGCGAGATCGACGACGAGGGCTTCGTGCGGATCACCGGCCGCAAGAAGGAGATCCTGGTGACCGCGGGCGGCAAGAACGTGGCCCCCGCCGTCCTGGAGGACCGGATGCGCGCGCACCTGCTCGTGGACCAGTGCATGGTGGTCGGGGACGGCCAGCCGTTCATCGGCGCCCTGATCACCCTGGACGCCGAGACGGTGCCGGTGTGGGCCGCCACGCGGGGCAAGCGCGGCACCCTGGCGCAGCTGATCGACGACCCAGATCTCCGGGCCGAGATCGATGCGGCCGTGGACGAGGCGAACAAGGCGGTCTCCCGGGCCGAGTCGATCCGCAAGTACGCGATCCTGGACGCCACGTGGACCGAAGAGGGCGGTCAGCTCACCCCCAGCCTGAAGCTGAAGCGGCACGTGGTGATGCGCGAGTTCCGCGAGGACGTCGACGCTCTTTACCTACCTTGACGAAAACGCGAACAAGACGCGGTACAGACCACTAGCGTTCGATCCGCAGTTTCCGTCACACACGCCACACGACTTCGGCACTGTGTGACGTCAGTCAACACCGCGGAATCACGGCTGAAGGGCAGCCGCGATCCTGACTTGAGGACCGGGAGGGTTCACCCCCATGGATCGACGCAAGCTCCTGCTGGTCGTGGCCGTCATCGTGGCTGCGCTCGGCACCGCACTCGTCTTCCTGTATGTCCAGGGCGCCGACAAGCGGGCCGCTGAGCAGTACGACACCGTCGAGGTCCTCACCGTCGTCTCGCCCATCGTCACCGGCGAGACCATCGAGGACGCCGCAGCGGCCGGGAAGCTGCAGCGGCAGAGCCTGCCGCGCAACGCCGTGCTGCCCACCGCGATCAACGACGTGAACGAGCTGGCCGGCCTGGCCGCCAACACCAACATCTACCCCGGCGAGCAGCTGGTCCCGGAGAAGTTCGGCGGAGTCGGTGACTCCGCCGCCCTGCCGATCCCCGAGGGTCAGGTCGCGGTCTCGGTGCAGCTCACCGACACCGCCCGGGTGGCGGGCTTCGTCACCGCGGGCTCCGACGTGGCGGTCTGGCTCACCGGTGCCAACGAGACCGGCGCCTCCTTCACCCGGCTGCTGCTGCCCAAGGTCACGGTCCTGGCCGCGGGCTCGACCAGCCTGGTGTCCACCACCTCCACCGACGAGACCGGCACCGAGACCACCGAGCAGCTGCCCAAGACCCTGCTCACCTTGGCGGTCGACCAGCAGCAGGCCGAGCGCCTGACCTTCGCCGCAGCCAACGGCGAGCTCTCCTTCGGCCTGCTCACCGAGACCAGCAAGGTCCAGCCCGGCCCGGGCGTCACCACCCAGAACCTCTTCCAGTAGGTCGACATGCCCATCCTTCTCGACGCAGACCCGGCCAAGGCCGCGGCGCTGCTGACTGTCCTCCCGGCGGGCACCCACCTGGTCGACACCCAGGACCGGCTGTTCAACTGGCTGGGGCACCGCGGCGACGAGTACGCCGTGGTGTTGGGCCCGAGCCTCTCGGTCGCCGAGGCCATGGAGACCGCGGACCGGCTGCGCACCGCGATGCCCACGGCCAGCGTGGTGATGGTCCGCGACACCGTGGACACCGAGGTGCTCACCAAGGCGATGCACGCCGGAGTCCGCGAGGTCGTCACGGCCAGTGACCTGGTGCAGGTCAACGCCGCCCTGCAGCGTGCCCACGCCCTGTGGGCCGCGTTGCGGGGCTCGACCAGCGCTCCGGCCCGCCTGGGCCGGGTGATCACGATCTTCTCCCCCAAGGGTGGGGTCGGGAAGACCACCATGTCGGTGAACCTGGGCATCGCGCTGATGAACGGCGGCGAGAACCGCGTCTGCGTGGTCGACCTGGACCTGGCCTTCGGCGACATCGCCATCACCCTGCAGCTCTTCCCGACGCACTCCATCGAGCACGCGATCGGGGGCGAGGACTCGATGGACTACACGTTCGTCGAGGAGCTGATGACCCCGCACGAGAGCGGCCTGATGGTGCTGGCCGCGCCCAGCCAGCCCGACGCCCGGGAGCGGGTCACCGGCGCGCTGGTCACCCGGCTGCTGCAGACGCTGCAGTCGCACTTCGACTACGTGGTGCTGGACACCGCGCCGGCGTTCGACGAGCAGACGCTGACCGCGCTGGACGAGACCGACGACTGCATCATCGTGGCCACCCTGGACGTGCCCACGCTGAAGAACGTCAAGGTCGCCCTGGAGACCCTGGACGTCCTGGGCGTCGCCGAGGGACACCGGCACCTGCTGCTGAACCGCGCCGACGAGCAGGTGGGCATCGGGTCGGACAAGGTCGAGGGCATCCTCGGCATGAACGTCGCCGTGCAGGTGGCCACCTCCCTGGACATCGCCAAGGCCACGAACGCCGGCCGGCCCCTGATGCTCTCCTCCCCCTCGCACCCCTCCTCCAAGGCGCTGAAGGCACTGGCCGACACGCTCATGGGCCACACCGCGGCAGCGCAGGCCGCCCCGGTACCCGCGCAGAAGGGCCGCGCGCCCAAGCCCAGCCGCCCGGAACCCGTTCCCGCCGCCGAGCCCACGGACTCCAAGCCCGCCGACAAGCGGGACGACGGTCCCAAGCGTTTCCGCATCAGCAGGAGATAACTCATGAGCAACCTCTCCGAGCGGCTGGCCGCACGTCGCCAAGCCGAGCAGGAAGCCGCCGCTGGGGTGCGGGGCATCCAGGACCCGGTCCAGGTCCCTATCGAGACCGAGAAGCCCGAGGTGCCGGCAGAGCAGCCGCCGGCGCGGTCGCAGTCCGCCTCGGAGTCCCCGCTCAACGACCGGCGCGCCCCCGCCGTGGACGCCCAGGGCGCACGGCGTGCCGCACAGGCGGCGACGGACCGGATCGAGGAGCTGAAGTCCTCGGTGCACGCGGAGCTGCTGCGGCAGCTGGGCCCGCAGCTCTACGACGCCAACCTGGAGCAGACCGAGCTGGACCAGAAGGTCCGCGCGGCCCTGACCGACGTACTGCAGAAGCAGGACAAGCCGATCAGCCACAGCGACCGGCTGCGGATCGCCAGCGAGATCAGCGACGACATCCTGGGCTACGGCCCGATCGAGCCGTACCTGCGCGACGCCGAGGTCTCCGAGGTCATGGTCAACGGCGCCCACAACATCTGGCTGGAGCGCAAGGGCCGGCTGACGCCGGCCGAGGCGGTCTTCACCGACGAGGCGCACCTGCGCCGCACCATCGACAAGATCGTGTCCCGGATCGGCCGCCGCGTCGACGAGTCCAGCCCCATGGTGGACGCCCGCCTGCCCGACGGCAGCCGTGTCAACGCCGTGATCCCGCCGCTGGCCATCGACGGCTCCGCCCTGACGATCCGGAAGTTCGCCACCGACCCGTTCACGGCCGAAGACCTGGTGCGCTTCGGCTCGATCAGCAACCGGACCAAGGAGTTCCTGGACTCCTGCGTTCGCGGGCGCCTGAACATCATCGTGTCGGGCAGCACCGGTGCCGGCAAGACCACCACGCTCAACGTGCTCTCCTCGTTCATCCCGCACGACGAGCGGATCGTGACCATCGAGGACGCCGCCGAGCTCCAGCTCAAGCAGGAGCACGTGGTCCGGCTGGAGTCTCGCCCGAACAACATCGAGGGCAAGGGTGCGGTGACCATCCGCGACCTGGTCAAGAACAGCCTGCGCATGCGCCCGGACCGGATCATCGTCGGTGAGGTTCGTGACGCCAGCGCGCTCGACATGCTGCAGGCCATGAACACCGGTCACGACGGCTCGATCTGTACCCTGCACTCCAACGGCCCGCGGGACACCTTGGCCCGCATGGAGACCATGGTGCTGATGGCCGGCATGGACCTCCCGATTCGCGCCATCCGCGAGCAGGTGGCCTCCGCGATCGACCTGATCGTGCACCAGACCCGCTTCAAGGACGGCTCGCGCCACATCACCCACGTGACCGAGGTCGAGCGGATGGAGGGTGACGTGATCACCCTCCAGGACATCTTCCTCTACGACCACTCCGCCGGCTTCGACGCCGAGGGTCGGGCGCTGGGTGGCCTGAAGTCGACCGGGCTGCGGCCGAAGTTCCTGGAGAAGCTGGCCTACAACAACGTCCACGTCGACCCGTTGCTGTTCGCGACCGAGAGGTTCTGATGCGCCTGCCTCGCCTGCTCGCGGCCCTGGGCTTCACCGCGGTGATCGCACTTCCGCTGCCCGCCCTGGCCGCTGACGACACCACCATCACCCACGTCGAGCCCAAGCCCGACGGCATCTCGGTGCTGGTCAACGTCCCCGCCGGGAGCAAGGTCGATCTCAACAGCGTCGCGGTCACCGTCAACGGCCAGGAGGTGCAGGCCACCGCCGCACCGGCCAAGGGCGAGTCGATCACGCGTACGACGATCCTCACCGTCGATGTCAGCAACTCGATGGAGGGTGAGCGGTTCGCGGCCGCCAAGGCCGCCGCGTCGGCCTACCTGACCACGGTGCCGAGCGACGTCAAGGTCGGCATCGTCACCTTCGCCGGCGAGGTCACCGAGGCCCTGGAGCCCACGGTGGACCGAGCGGCGGCCCAGGCCGTGCTCGACGGGCTGACCCTGACCCGCCAGACGCGGTTGTACGACGGCGTCCTGGCCGCGACCGAGATGGCCGGCACCGAGGGCCAGCGCAGCGTGCTGGTGCTCTCCGACGGCGCCGACACGAGCGACACCGAGCTCTCGGACGTCACCAACGCCATCGCCGAGTCCGGCGTGCTCGTGGACGTGGTGACCCTCGATGCCGGAGGCGGGCTGACCGAGCTGACCGCGCTGAGCACCGCCGGCAACGGCCGCGTGATCAGCGCGGACCCCGAGGCTCTGGAGGCGGCGTTCTCCGCGGAGGCCGAGGTGCTGGCGCGCCAGGTGCTGGTCAGCGCCACCCTGCCGCCCGACCTGGAGGGCACCGACGCCACCATCAACGTGGAGCTGACCTCGGAGGGCCAGGTGCTCACCGACGAGGTCTTCGCCCCGGTGCGGGTGGCCGACACGGGGCCGCAGAAGAACATGACGCTGCCGTCGGCCGACCGTGGGATGAAGATCCCCGAGTGGGGCAAGTGGGCCGCCATCGGGCTGGTCGGTCTCGGGCTGGTGGGCTTCCTGGCCGCGCTGCTGCCCGCGTTCGCCAAGAAGGAGATGACCGCCGAGGAGCGCGTCGCCCTGTACACCGCCGGCGGCGGGACCGGGCCGGGCGCCGAGCAGGCTCGCCAGAAGGTGGACCAGCTGGCCCAGGCCAAGGGCGCCGCCGAGGCGGTCCTGCGCCGCAACAAGTCCCTGGAGGACCGGATCGCCCGACGCCTGGACGCGGCCGACAGCGGACTGCGGGCCTCGGAGTGGCTGCTGCTGCACGCCGGCATCGTCTTGGTCGCGGGCCTGCTGGGCCTGGTCATCGGTGGTGGCGGCCTGCTGGTCGGGCTGATGTTCCTGGCTCTCGGCTTCGTGCTGCCCTGGTTCTACCTGGGGTTCAAGAAGCGCCGGCGGTTCAAGAAGTTCAACGCCTCGCTCCCCGACACCCTGCAGCTGATGTCCGGGTCGCTCGCGGCCGGTCTGTCACTGGCCCAGTCGGTGGACACGATCGTGCGTGAGGGCACCGAGCCGATGGCCAGCGAGTTCAAGCGAGTGCTGGTCGAGACCCGCCTGGGGGTCGGGCTCGAGGACGCCATGGAGGGCATCGTCGAGCGGTTCGACAGCAAGGACTTCGCGTGGGTCGTGATGGCGATCCGGATCCAGCGTCAGGTCGGCGGCAACCTGGCGGAGCTGCTCAACAAGGTCGCGGACACGATCCGGGAGCGGGAGTACATGCGCCGGCAGGTCCAGGCGCTGGCCGCTGAGGGCAAGATCTCGGCGTACGTGCTGGGTGGACTGCCGCCCGGCTTCCTGGCCTACCTGATGATCACCAAGCCCGACTACGTCGGCGTACTGTTCACCAACCCCATCGGGTGGGCGATGCTCGGTGGCGCCGGGCTCATGCTGGCGGTCGGGGCGTTCTGGATGAGCCGACTGATCAAGGTGGAGGTCTGATGATCCTGCTACTCGTGCTCGGCGGCCTGATGGTCGCGGTCGCCATCATGCTGGTGGCGATGGCGACCAGGACCACCAAGGAGGCCACCGGGGTCAGCCGCTCGATCGCGGCCCTGGAGGCCATGAACGACATGCCCAAGGAGCTCACCGCGGAGTTCGACCGCCCGTTCGCCGAGCGGGTGCTCGAGCCGCTGCAGGGCCGGCTCCTCAAGATCGGCCGACGGTTCAGCGGTGCGGACAGCTCCGAGCGGATCTACCGGAAGCTCGAGCTGGCCGGCAACCCGCCCGGCTGGAACGTCGACCGGGTGGTGGCGCTCAAGGTGGTCGGCGCGGTCGCCGGCCTCGCGGGCTCGTTCCTGTTCTCCTTCATGCTCGACCTCAGCGTGTTCAACCGGATCATGTTCGTCGCCGCCGGCACGGTGGTCGGCTTCTTCGGTCCGAACCTGTACCTGTACCAGAAGGGCTACGACCGCCAGGCCCAGCTGCAGCGCGACCTGCCCGACGCCATCGACCTGCTGACCATCAGCGTGGAGTCCGGCCTGGCCTTCGACGCCGCGGTCCAGCAGGTGTCGCGCAACACCGAGGGGCCACTGTCCGAGGAGTTCTCCCGGGTGCTGCGTGAGATGCAGATCGGCCAGGGCCGGGCCGCCGCCCTGCGTGGCCTCGCCGAGCGCACCAACCTCGACGACCTGCGCAGCTTCGTCGGCGCGTTGGTGCAGGCCGACGCCTTCGGTATCCCGATCGCCGAGGTGCTGCGAGTGCAGTCCCACGAGATGCGCACCAAGCGGCGCCAGCGTGCGGAGGAGAAGGCCCAGCAGGTGCCGGTCAAGATGACCATCCCGCTGATCTTCTGCATCCTGCCCACGCTGTTCGTCGCGGTGCTGGGTCCAGCCGCCATCACCATCATGGACAACCTGGGCTGATGTTGCCGCGCGCGGAGCGCCAGCAAGCGGGCCTGATCGAGGGCACGCGGGCGTTCGTGCTGCTCATGGTGGCAATGTCCATCGTCTGGAGCCGTGAGGTTCAGGCGCTGGGCGGCCTGTTGGCGCTGGCGTGCGTGTGGGTGGTCGCCTCGGTGATCCTGCGCACCGGGGTGCCGATCGTGGTCGCCTGCCTGATCGAGGCCACGGCGATCGGCGTGCTCGCCGGCATGGTCTTCGACCATGCCCCGGCGGTCCTGGCCGGACTCGCGGTGCCGCCGTTCGTCCACGGGTTGAGCCGCGGCGTCTGGGGCGTCGCGGCGTCGCTGGGCGCCCAGACCGCGAGCCTGGCGCTGGTCATGCTGCTGCGCGGCACCGCCCCGGATGCCTCGCAGGTCGCCGATATCTTCACCTGGATGGTCACCGGGCTGGGGCTCGGCCTGGTGGCCAGCTTCTTCATGGCCTCGGAGCGCCACGACGACGGCACCGCGGCCTACCTGGAGGCAAGGCTGCTGATCAACGAGCTGAACGACCTCTCGGCCAAGCTGCGTGGCGGACTGGACCCCACCAGCATGGGCGGGGCGATCCTCGAGACGGTCAGCGCCGAGCTGCCCTTCGAGGTGGTGGTCCTGCACGTGCAGCGCGACAGCATCCTGTTGCCCCTGGTCACCCGATCCTCCGAGGACGCGGTGCAGACCGACGAGAACGAGGAGCTGGCGCAGGCCGTCTGGGACGACGGCAAGACCCGGGTGATGGGTCACGACGTCGCCTTCCCGGTCACCAGCTCCGGCACCCCGATCGCGGTGGTGACCGGTCGGCTCTCCGCGGGTCTGGAGCCCGACCCTGATGAGACCACCGCGCAGCTGGAGGCGCTGGCCACCCAGCTAGCCCCCAGCGCCCTGCGGCTGGACACCGCTCAGCTGTTCGCGGCCTTCCGAGACGCCGCCATGTCGGACGAGCGTCGGCGACTGGCCCGCGAGATGCACGACGGCGTGGCCCAAGACATCGCGTCCATGGGCTACGTGGTCGACGCCTTGGTCGGCTCGGCCGCCTCCCCGGAGCAGGAGCGGGCACTGCTGCAGCTGCGCCAGATGATCACCTCGGTGGTGGCCGAGGTGCGCCGCTCGGTGATGACGCTGCGTACCCAAGCCGGCTCCAGCGAGAGTCTGGGCGCCGCCATCGCCACGCTCGCCCGGCACCTGAGCGACGTCTCCCACATCCCGATCAAGGTGACCGTCGACGAGCGGACCAGCCGGCTGCGCCACGAGGTGGAGGCCGAGCTGCTCCGGATCGCCCAGGAGGCGATGAACAACGCGGTCAAGCACTCCCACGCCCACCTGATCGACGTGCACTGCCTGGTGCAGGCCCCGCACGCCGAGATCGTGGTCAGCGACGACGGCCGCGGCCTGCAGTCGGGGCGTCACGACTCCCACGGGCTGTCGATCATGCGGGAGCGAGCGGCCCTGATCGGCGGGGTGCTCGAGGTGCGCTCCAGCCCGGTCCGGGGCACCCGCGTCTCAGTCCGGGTGGGACAGCCCGGCGACCCAGCTTCAGCCGACTCCGCGCACCATCTCCAGAAGGATGCGATCGACGCATGACCACTTTCGACAACGACCCCACCACTGTGCTGTTGGTCGACGACCACGAGCTGATCAGAGCCGGGCTGGCTACCGCGTTCTCCCTGGACCCGACCACCCGGGTGGTGGCCCAGGCCGGCTCGGTCAACCAGGCGCTGACCGAGTTCACCCAGCACCGCCCCCGGGTGGTGGTCACCGACCTCCAGCTACCCGACGGAACGGGTCTCGACATCGTCCGGGCGGTGCGCAAGGAGGCCCCGGACACCGGGTTGGTGGTGCTCACCATGCACTCCGGAGACGAGCAGATCTTCGCGGCCATGGAGGCCGGCGCGTCCGCCTTCGTGGGCAAGGACGCGCCCTCCACCGAGGTGGTCAAGGCGGCCAAGCACGCCGCGATCTCGCCGCGCACCTTCCTGTGTGCCGGGCTCTCGGCGGCGATGATCCGACGGATGAGCGGTGAGACCTCCCGACTCTCGGATCGGGAGCAGGAGGTGCTGCGGCTCCTGGCGGACGGTCTCGCGGCCGGCCAGATCGCTTCCCAGCTCTACATGAGCGAGTCCACGGCCAAGTCCCACATCGCCCGCATCTACCAGAAGCTGGGCGCCACCAACCGCGCTCAGGCGCTGGTCACCGCGATGCGCAGCGGGCTGCTGTCGAGCATGAACCCCTCGGGTCAGTGACTCGTCTGCCGCTACCGATTCGCGCCGTCGGACCCGGCGTGATCCCGCGGCCTGGCCTCGCTGTCGCATCCACCCTGCGCCTAGTCCGAAATGACTAGGCAGACGTGACTGTTCTTCCGATCTCACGAATCCGCGTACTGCCCCAGGATTGTGTCAACGGATCAGGCGGATGCCTGCCGGACCACAATCGCAGAGCATTCACCCGGAAGGATCACACAATGCTTCAGTACCTCACCATCATGTTGGACGCCGCCAAGGCCAAGAAGGACGAGCGCGGCGCCTCCGCCGTCGAGTACGGCCTGCTGGTCGCGGGCATCGCGGCCCTGATCGTCGCCGTCGTCTTCCTGTTCGGCGACCTGGTGTCGGGCATCTTCGGCGACACCTCCAGCAAGATCGCCAACGGCTGATCTCAGTCAAGCCTTGACAAGGGCGCGGCCCAGCCCGGGCCGCGCCCTTGTTCATGCATCACCTCGGAGGTCGCCCAATGTTGACGTATCTGACCCTCCTGCTGAGCCTGCGTCATCGGGACCAGCGGGGCGCCTCGGCCGTGGAGTACGGCCTGATGCTGACCGGTGTTGCGGCCGTGATCGTGTCCGCCGTCTTCCTCTTCGGCGAGTCTGTCTCCAACCTGTTCGGCGACACCTGCGACACGATCGGCACCCAGATGACCGCGGACTGCGGCTGAGCTCGTCGCCTCGGGCCTGAAGGCCCGATCTCTCACTCTGGGAAGAGCCGCTCCGCGAGCGCAACCCGCTCGCGGACATGCGGGTGACTCCCCCACAACCACTTCGTCCAGACCGGTGGCTCCGGATCGGTCAGCGATCGCCGGGCCAGCAGCTGCTGCAGCGCCACGAACGCCACCGGGTCTTGAGTGGACTCCAACGCCCCGACGTCGGCGCGCGTCTCGACGCGACGACTCACGGCGTTCTGCACCGGTGCCACCGCCAGCGAGGCCAGCGTCAGCACGGCCACCAGCATCGGCACCGCGCTCGCGGGCAGGCCGGGTTCGTGCTCACCCCTCAGCAGCCGGCTCCGCATCCGTCCGCTGAGCGCCAGCCCCAGCAGGCCGGTCCCCGCCAACGCGGCCAGCGCAGCCATCGTCGTGCCCGTCAGCACGTCGCGGTTGCGGGCGTGCGCCAGCTCATGGGCCACCACGGAGACCACCTGCGGCTGCGTCGCGTCCACGAGCAGGGTGTCGTACAGGACGACTCGCCGGGTGCTGCCGATCCCGGAGACCCAGGCGTTCAGCGTCGTCGTGCGGCGAGAGGCGTCGGCGATCACGACGTCGTCGATGCCGACCCCCTGGTCCCGGGCCACCCGTGTGATCTCGGTACGCAGCTGGCCCGACGGCATCGGGGTGAACTCGTGGAACAGCGGCTCCACCACCACCGGGTAGACGAACGAGACAGCCACGGTGAGGCCGGCCAGCAGTGCGCCGGCGATGGCGGGCCACAGCCTGGGCCAGCGACGGGCACAGCCGAGCAGGACCAGGACCACGACGCCGGTGGAGACCACGGCCACCGCCTCGCCGAGCACGACGTCGGTGGCGTACTGCTGCCAGTCCTGAGTGGACAGACCGAACCGCAGTCGCAGCCTCCAGGAGGCTATCGACAGTGGCAGGGTCACCAGCCGCACCGCGAGGAGCAGCGCGGTGACCGCCAGCACCGACTGGCACCACCACGGTCCGGGGAGACGACGCACCAGGGCCGGCCCCAGTCTGGTGAGCCCGAGCACCGACACGGTGAGCACCGAGAGCAGCAGCGACCCCAGGCTCAGCAGCCGCGCCTGACGCGCATAGTCCTGGGCGCGAGCGACCTCCTCAGCGCTGAACAGGCTCTCGACGCTGACCGGCTCGAGCGCGGGCCCCGGCACGGGGTCCCACGGCACCAGAAGCACCATTCCAGCGGCCAGCAGGCATGCGCCCACGACCAGGGTCAACCAGGCAGCAGTGCGCGCGTCCGCGTCAGCCGGGGCGGACCGCACCGACGTAGGGCATCGAGAACACACCGTCCACCTTCACCCCGGCGCCGGGGTTGGCGGCGTGCACGATGAGCCCGTTGCCGATGTACATGCCGACGTGGCTGATCGGGCTGTAGTAGAAGACCAGGTCACCCGGCTGCAGGTCCGACTGGGAGATGCGCGGCCCGGACCCGAACTGGGCGCTGGAGGAGTGCGGCAGACCGACGCCGGCCTGGCCCCAGGCCATCATGGTCAGCCCGGAGCAGTCGTAGGCGTTCGGACCGGCCGCGCCGTAGACGTAGGCGTCTCCGACCTGGGCCATCGCCGCACGCACGGCCACCGCGGCCCGCCCGGAGGCCGGCACGCTGGACGGAAGCCTGGTGAAGCCACCGCGCGAGGCCGCCAACAGCCGCTCGCGCTCCTCGGCCTCGAGCCGGCCCAGGAGCTCCTTGGCCTCGGCGAGCCTGGCGTCGACCTCGGCCTGCTCCTCGGCGAGCTGCTCGGTGGTCTCCTCGATCTCGGCCATCCGCTCGGCCGTCGCCTCGTGGCGGATGTCGAGAGCCTCCACCTCGGTGGTGAAGGAGTCGAAGAGGTCGTTCTGCAGGTCGGTGAACGCCGACATCGTGGACAGCTGCGACAGGAACGCGCTGGGGTCCTCGGAGACCACGACCTGGCCGACGGTGGAGACACTCTCGCCCTGGTACTGGCGCACGATGGAGTCCTGCACCTGCTCCCGCACGACCTCGAGCCGGGCGTCCTGCCGCCGCTCGTCGGCCTTGAGCGAGTCGAGGTCCCGAGTCAACGCCTCCAGCTGCAGCTGGGCGTCGTGGTGGCGCTCCTGCGCCTGCTCGGCCTGGTGATAGAGCCGGTCGACCTTGGCCTGGACGTCCTTGATGTCCGGCTCGGCCTGCGCGGGACCTGCCACGACGAAGGCGGTCGCGACGATGGCAGTCAGTGCGAGGGTGGCCTTGCCTAGTCGCATCGGGTCGTGGCTCACGATCAAGCCATCTCCTTGTCTCAGTCCTAGGTCGCGTCCAGGCGCACATCCACGGGTGCCTGCCGCGTCAGGCTAGTCGCCCCAGACGGGCGCGTCCAAAATACGGCCGGACGTCACACGGAATTTACGCGGACTCGATCACGGGCCCAGACATCGGGTGCACCATCCGCAACGGTGGCACCAGCCCCCCCGCGGCCAGCACCTCCAAGGCGCTGGCGGCCTCGTCCTCCAGACACAGCTCCGGCGGCGGGCCGAGCAGCACCGTGACCACGCAGTCGTGGCAGGCCAGAGGGCGTACCACGCAGGTGTCGCAATCGATTCTCGTCGTCATGCCCCGGACTCAAGCAGGGCCCTCCGACATGCCCGACTCGACGCGCTCCGCTTCGGCGTGTCGGGCCACCAGCCAGGTGAGTCCGGCCACCAGGAAGTCGCCGATGGTGTGCAGCACCCGCGCCAGGATCGCCAGCGACGCCGCCCCGGCGACCCCCAGGGTGGGGGCGAGCACCAACAGGAAGACACCCTCCCGAGCCCCCAGCCCGGCCGGGGCGAAGGGCACCGCCACGCCGGCGACGTACCCCAGGGCGAAGGCGACGGAGATGGACGCCACCGCACGCGCGCTGGGGTCCGGCACCAGAGCCACCAGAGCCGCGCAGTAGCAGGTCCACACCGCGCTCATCACGGCCAGCGCGATGAGCACCTGGGCAGGGCCCCAGCGCAGCGGGCGGCCCGGTCCTGCCAGGCGCTCGCCCGCCCACCTGGTCAACGGGGCGCAGAGGGCGGTGGCGCCCAGCAGCGCGCCACCGACCACCAGGGCGACGCGGAGGGTCGAGGACACCTCGGTCCAGGCGCCCAGCAGGGCCACCACGAGGCCACCGGTGGTCACGTGCAGCACCAGGAACACCAGCGAGGCCGCCACCGTCGCCCGGGCCGGCACCCGGTGCGCGGCGGCCAGCTTCGCCTGTACGCCCAGGCTCCACACCGAACCCGGCACGTACTTGCCCAGCTGACCCACGAAGAAGATCGCCATTCCGGCCCGCCATGGCAGGGCGTAGCCGTAGCCGGCGAGCACCGTGCGCCACAGCAGGCCGGTCAATAGCAGCCCGGCGACGACCAGGACCTGCCCGCCGAGCACGCGCGCGAACGAGGTCTCCCGCAGCGCCGCCAGCACCTCCTCCCCCGAGCTCCCGAAGCCCCACCAGGCGCACCCGAGGACCACGGCGAGGAAGACGACCTTCGCCGTGGTCGACTCGAGCGCACGCTTGACGGAGGCTCGGTTCACCGGCGCTGCCTCACCGGGGCTGTTCGCCAGCGGCGATCAGCGCCGTTCGGGTCGGGTAGGGCAGGGACGGGGTGCGGCCGCGGGTCCAGGTGACCTCGAGCCGCGCGCCCTCGGCTGCGATGGCATCCCGGTAGCGCTCCCGGTCCACGTTGTCGAACACGATGAGCCCGCCGGGGGCCAGGTGGTCCAGCGCCCGCGCGAGGCACGCCTCCCGAGCCCGCCCGTCGATCACCACCAGGTCGTACAGATCGGGGCTCCGATCGATGGCCGCGACGTAGTCGGAGAAGTCCAGCCCCTCGTGACCGGGCTTGGCCGAGGGCACCGCGGGCCGCGTCGAGCCCACGGGGGGCACCACCAGCAGCCGGACGTGGTCGGGCAGGCGGCTCCGCATGCCGCTGGCCCACTCGGCGTCGTGCTCGATGGTGAGCACGGACCCGGCCCTGGCCGCCAGCCACACGGTCGAGGCCCCGGACCCCCACTCGAACACCCTGGCCGACTCCCGTGAGGACAGGTGCCGCTCCACCTGGTCGATGGCCTCGAAGGTCCACCACGGCACCCCCAGGGCCACCATCTGCTCCAGGTCGTAGATCGCGAACCAGGAGCGGACCCACAAGCCGGTGCGCGAGCGGGCTGCCCAGCGGTCGAGCAGCCCCATCACCCCCAGAAGCTCGAGCAGGCGAGCCACGGCACGCACGGCCGAGACGTAGAGGCGCTTCATCCGGATCCTTCCTGGGGTTGGCCGCGGCCGACAGCTGAGAGCCCGACCCCGAACAGTCTGACCCCCTGCCGACCGGCAGCGGCCCGAAGGGTGACGACCAGGCGACCTGAGCCGAACCGTCCCACCTGTGCTGCGGTCAGGGGGAAGGATCGCACGGCGCGCGAGCCGCGTACCCGTCCCACGACGCGGTTGTTGACCAGGACCGAGGCCCGGTGGGGGGCGTCGAGATCCAGGGACAGGACGTGCGCCGCGGTGGCCTGACCGGGCGGAAGGGTGAAGCCCAGGCTTCCGGATCCAGCGCTTCCGGCGTCACCCAGCAGCCAGATGCCCTGCTCCGCGGGGTGTGCGGTCCACCCCCCGAGGAGGTACTCCGAGCCCGTGCCGGTGGGGTCGAACTCGGCGCCACCGGACGGGTAGGGCTCCAGGACCAGGTCACAGCGGTACACCGCGCTCATCCGTTGCTCGGTGAGGTGCCGCGGCCGGGTGACGATGCCCAGTCGACGGCAGTTCTCACCGGGGTCTTCGTAGGTGCTGGAGACCGCCAGGAAGGTCTCGGCGACCGGCTCGGTGGCCGCGACCCGCTCCTGACGGAACGGCAGGATCGGGCTGATCACGTCGGTGCGGCAGTCTCTGCTGCGCTCCACCGGAGAGCGGCCGGCCTCGTGTGAGGCCCGGAGGTAGACACCGGAGGTGGTGGTCACCGGGGAGCAGATCACGAACTCCCCCTGGGGGATCTGCGGGACCAGCTCACGCACGCTCGTGCGCCAGTAGTCGTTGGCCCCGGCGGCCCCGAGCCCATCCACGACCACGCTGGCGTAGGCGTAGGAGTAGGGGAACATCCGCACCTGCACCAGCGTGGGCACCGCGATGGCGGCGCAGGCCAGCACCGTGGCCAACCGGCGCGGGCCGTCGTGTGGGGTCGCCAGCAGACGCCTGATCCCCCACAACAGCACCAGCACCACCGCCGGGGCGGCGAAGAGCAGCTGGCGCAGACCGTCGTACAGGTGTGACTGCCGCACCAGCGCCAGTGTGGGCAGCAAGAGCGCCTGGGCCAGCACCAACGTCAGCCGCGCCGGCTCCGGCTCGGCCAGGCCGCCCCACCGGCGCGTGAGTCCGGGACGATCGCCGCTGCCCGAGGCGCCACGACGGATGAGGCCGAGCAGGCCGATCAGGCCCATCGTCATCAGCAGCGTGGGCATTCCGCCGATCACCTGAACGGGGATGTACCACCACTGCCCAGGTCCCGCGTAGTTGGAGGAGGCCAGGGCCGACTCCCGCGGCCACACGGGGTCGGCCAGTGCTGCCGGGTAGAGCAGCGCCAGACCGACGACCGCTCCGATGGCGGGCACCAGCAGCTCCATCAGCAGCCGCCTGGGCTCCTTGCGGCGCACCAGCACCAGCGCAGCCAGGACCCAGGCCACCAAGAGCCCCGGCCAGATCCCCGGCCTGGTGCCGATGGCCAGCAGCACGCCCACCGAGATCGAGGCGGAGGCGGCGGACGAGGTCAGAGCCTCGCGCCGTCTCCGGCCGCCCGAACCGCGCACCGCGAGCATCAGCCCCAGGGTGAGCAGGGTGTAGCCGGTCGCGACCGGGACGTCCTTGAGGTTGAACATCGAGTGCCCGGTCCACATCGGCACCGCCAGCAGGGTCGCGGCGGCCACGAGCCCCCACCCCCACGTGCGCAGCAGCAGCCGCCCCATCACCGCGGTGGCGGCGACCCCGACCAGCCCGATCAGCGCCACGCCCAGGTGCCGCACGGCGTACGCCTCGGCGGAGGTGGAGATCACGCCGGCCGTCTCCTGGCCCGTGACCACGTTCAGGCCGTGCAGGAGCAGCGCCGTCACCGGCGCGTAGACGTAGGCATCGTCGACCCACTCCCCCGGCGCGCCGTCGTGCAGATCGTCGTCGAGTAGGAACCACCCCTGCTCGAGGAAGTTGCGTAGCCGCAACACGTGGAACGGCTCGTCGAACGAGACCCCGATACGCCAGGCACCCCACACCGTGACGACGGAGCCGACCGCCACCACGAGCGCCGAGACGACAAGCAAGGACCGTGGTGGAGCGGGGCTCACCCGGGCTCCTCGACCGTGGCCTCGAACAGCCGCACCCCGCCATCGGGGGTCGGGGCCACCAGGGTGACCACGAATCGGTCGCGACCCATGGCGGCGACCACCTCGGCCGGGACCAGGATCCGGTGCTGTTCGTCAGCGGCGGACAGCTCAGCGAGCTCGACGTTGTTGACCCGGAGCACCGTGCCCTCGGCCACCTCGGCCCGCACCGTGAGCTCCAGCGCACCCGCGGCCAGCTCGGGGTCCAAGGCGAACCCGAAGCTCCCGGCCTGATCGAGGAGCTCCACGCCGGGGCGCGCTCGGTTGCCGGTCCAGCCGCCCATCAGGTAGTTGGAGCCGTCCAGGGCCGAGAACGTGACCCCGCCCTCGGGGTAGGGCTCGAGCACCAGCTCACACCTGGCCACCGCGCTCATCTCCACGGTGCGGAAGTGCCGCGTGCGCTGCACGTCCGCGAGCTCGGTGCAGTTGCGACCCATCAGGTCCGGCCCGGTCCGCACGGCGATGAAGGTCGGCCCCACGGCGGCCAACGGGTCCACGTCGAAGCTGCGGTAGGGGGTCAACGGGCTGATGTCGTCGGTGCGGCAGTCGCGACTGCGCTCGGCCGGGACGCGTCCGGCGTGCCCGAGGTAGCGCATCGAGTTGCCGTTGACCACAGTCGGGGAGCAGACCACGAACGAGCCGTCGTCGGGCACCGCCTGCGCCAGCTCACGGGTGCTGAGGCGCCACGAGTCGTTGAGCGGGTCAAGCCGGCGGACGTCGACGATCACCGAGACGTAGCTGTAGCCCAGCGGAAAGAGGGTGGCCTGTACGAGGGTCGGCGCCACCAGTGCGACGCAGCTCGCCGCCAACACCAGGTGCCACGGTCGGCGGCTCGGGTTGCGTTGGGCGTTCTCCAGGGCAAACCGGATCGCCAGCACCAACATCACCGCGACGGCCGGGGCGGCGAAGAGCACCTGCCGCAGCCCCGTGTCCAGGTGCGACTGCTTGACGATGGCCAGGGTGGGCAGCAGCCACGCCTGATTGACCACCAGCAGCAGCCGCGCCGTCGTGGTCCGCCCCTGCATGAGCCGCCAGCCGTGGTCGGCCAAGGCGGCGAAGAGGCCGGCCAAGCCCAGCATCAGCAGCAGCAGCGGCATGGTCGCGATGACTTGGTTGGGGATGTACCAGGAGCTGCCGCCGACGGCGTACTGGCCCGAGGAGAGCGCCGACTTCAGCGGCCAGGCGGGGTCCAGGAAGACGGCCGGGTACAGCGCCGTCACCAGCAGCAACGCCGGCAGCACACCAGCGGCCAGCTCGGCCCAACGCCAGCGGTAGCTGCGACCCCCCTGCCCGAGCAGCACGCGGGCCAGGAGCAGCGCACCCACGATGGAGGCCAGCAGTCCGGTCCACATGCCGGGTCGGGTGCCCAGGGCCAGCAGCACGCCCAGGTTCATCGTGAGCGGGACGAGCGCCCGGTGTCGCCAACCGCCGGGCGTGGTGCGCAGGAGCCACAACAGAGCGAGCGTCACGAGGGTGTAGCCGGTGGCGGTGGGCACGTCCTTGATGTTGAACATCGAGTGCCCGGTCCACATCGGGAGCGCCACCAAGGTGGCCGCGCACACCAGCCCCCAGCCCCACGAGCGCAGGACCAAGCGGCCCACTGCGGCGGTGCCCGCCACCCCGATCAGTGCGATCACCGCGACGCCGAGGTGTCGCACCAGATAGGCCTCGGAGGTAGTCGAGAGGGCGCCCCAGGCCTCGTGGCCCAGGACCACGTTCGCCAGGTGCATCAGCAGCGCGGAGACCGGCGAGTAGACGAAGGCGTCGTGGACCCACTCACCCGGGCTGCCCTCCACCAGGTCGTCGTTCAGCAGGTACCAGCCGTGGTCGAAGTAGTTCTGCAGTCGCAGCACGTGGTAGGGCTCGTCGAAGGAGACGCCGACGCGCCAGGCGCCGGCCACCGTCATCACCACACCGGCCGCGAGCACCGCCGCGCTGACCAGTGCCAAGGCACGCGGCACCGGCAGGGGCGCGCCCCGGGGATCCCGCTCGCTCACGCCTGCGGGCCCGGTCCGACACCGGGGTTGCCGCGGTTGCGGGCGTGCACGATCAGCTCCGCCAGCAGCCCGAACAGCGCCAGCTGGAGGCCGACGAGGGTGAACAGGACGCCGGCCAGCAGCAGGGGCCGGTTGCCGATCGGCTCGCCGAAGATCTTGATGATGGTCAGGTACCCCAACATCAGGGTGCCGACCAGGAAGCAGAGCGCCCCCACCCCGCCGAACAGGTGCGAGGGACGGTTCTCGTACGAGAGCAGGAACCGCACCGTGAGCAGGTCGGAGAAGCCGCGCCAGAACCGGGCCAGGCCGTACTTGCTGGAGCCGCTCATCCGCGGGTGGTGCACCACCGGCTCCTCGGCCACGCGATAGCCGCTCTGGTGGGCCAACACGGTCAGATACCGGTGCATTTCGCCGTACATCATCGGCAACACGTCGCGGGCCACGTCCGCCCGCATCGCCTTGTAGCCGGAGTTGAAGTCGCGACCCGGAGTGCCCGAGAGCAGGTGGGTCACGCCGTTGTAGAGCTTGGAGGTGTTGCGCTTGATGAAGCGGTCCTGGCGCTGCCGACGGGCCCCGGTCACCAGGTCGGCGTCACCCTCGCGGATGGGGGTGACCAGCCGGGCCAGCTCGTTGGGCTCGTCCTGGCCGTCGGCGTCCATCATGACCACGACGTCAGCCCCGGCCGCCAGGGCCCGGGAGAAGCCCCGGTGCAGCGCTGCGGCCTTGCCCATGTTGCGACGCAGGGTCTCCAGCAGCACGGCCTCGTGCTCGGCCATCAGCTTCTCGACCACGGCTCCGGTGTCGTCCGTGGAGCCGTCGTCGACCACCAGCACCCGGCCCTCGGGGTCCACCTCGGCCAGGGCCTCCAGGATCCGGGGAACCAGGACCGCGAGGTTCTCGGCCTCGTTGAGAGCCGGCACCACCACCCACACCACGAGAGTCTCCCCATCGACGTCGAAACGGACCGCGTCAGTCTGGCACCAAGTCCGGGCAGGTGCAGGCGAAACGCCCGGTCAGGGCCGACTGAACAGCCCGGTCAGGGCGGTCGCCCACACCACCCGCGCTCCCGCTTGACGGGTGGTCGCCGAGAGGGCCTGGTCGCTGGTCACCACGACCACCACCCGGCCGACGGGCTCGGCGCTGACGAACTCCGCGATCACCTGGTCCGCGATCACTCCCACGGGGCTGAACACCACCCGCACCCCTCGGGGGGCCGAGGCCACCGGTCGGCTGGTCGAGCTGTGGGCGTCGAAGACCACGGTGGTCTCGGTTCCCGTGCGCGCGACCATCGGGGCCAGCGCGGCCAGCAGCCGGGTGCGCTGGGCCTCCAGGGACAGCGTCGGCCAGGCGGTCTTGCTCACGTTGTAGCCGTCGACGATCAGGTGCACCCGGGGCAGCGCGAGCAGATGCTCCAGCAGGGCCGGGCTGCCCGGCTCCAGGGTCCCGGCGACGCCGGACGTCGACACCCCCGGATCGGCCAGCTGCGCCTGCACGGCGTCGGCCGGCAGCTGGCTCAGCGGCGGCAGCGCCAACTCACGGCGCAGCCCGGTGGCGGCCTCCAGCAGGGTGTCCAGCAGCAGCCGGCTTCGCACGGTCGCCTCGTCCCGGCCGCCCTTGGACTCGCGGCGCAGCGCCTGCAGTTCGGCGCTGAGCTGGTCGACCTGCGCCCGCAGCCGACGTACCTCGGTCTCGGTGCGCCCCGCGGCCCGCTCCACGGCGGCCTCGGCCTGGTCCCGGGAGGCCGCGACGATCTCGAGCTCTGCCCGGGCCTCACGCGCAGCGCCGCGCGCGTCCGCCAGCTTGCTCCGCAGCGTGCTGATCTCGGCCCGCAGCTCCTGGGACTTGGCCCGGTGCTCGGCGCGGACCTCCCGCAGGCTGGTCTCGGCGAGCTCGACGCGCGCCCGCAACCGCAGCACCTCCCGATCCAGGGGCTCCTGGGGCGCCTGGAGCGCCACCTGCGCCAGGGTGTCTGACAGCTGCGCTGCCCAGTCCTGAGGACGCAGCAGCCAGAGCAACGCCCCGCGGTCCGCCAGGTCCGCCCCCGGGGCCGGGTCGGATTCGACCGCTGACGCACGATCGGCGAACCGAGCCCGGACCTGGGTCGCGGCCCGCTCACGGAAGGACTCGTCAGCCAGGGCACTCCCGATCGAGGCCCCGCCGGCGCGCGCCCGCCGCGCAGGGGTGAACGCGGCCACCTTCCGCAGCGAGGCCGGCAGCGGGGTGAGGCCGGGCAGGACCTCGGAGACCAGGGTGACGACCCGCAGCCGCACGACTTCGGGCAGGTCCTGGACCGGCGGGGCGTCCGGGTCGGACACCTGGGCCACCTACTTCTGAGTCAGCTGGTCTGCGGCGTCGTCGGCGGACTCGGTGCGACCCACGACCTCGATCGCGTCGTCGCGGCCGCACCAGCGGCAGGAGACCGACTCGAGCTCCTCGCCCTTGACTTCGGTCTCCTCGACCACGTACTCACCGGCCAGGTCGAAGTGCCAGAACTCCGTGGTGCGCCGGGTGCGGGTGACGTCGAAGCGGGTCAGGTTGCCGCAACCGCCGCACCGCAAGCGGGTCGAGGGTCCGGGCAGTTCTGCGCTCATCGGGTCGCCCTCCATGGGATCGAAGACTTCGCGGATCGCCTGAGATCTGGGATCCGTTGCTCGTCTCCACCCTAGACCGCGCGCCGTCCCCGGGATTGTCGGCGCCCATGCCTAGCGTCAGCAGACATGAGCAGCACCACGTCCTCCGCACCCCCCAGATGGGGCGCTCAGGGCAGCTTCGACGAGCTCGGGCGCCCGCTGCGCGACCTCACCTTCACGGTGGTGGACCTGGAGACGACGGGCGGGTCGGCCGCCGCCGGGTCGATGATCACCGAGATCGGCGCGGTGAAGGTGCGCGCCGGCGAGGTGTTGGGCGAGTTCCAGACGCTGGTCAACCCGTGCGCGGAGATCCCGCCGTTCATCGCCGTGCTCACCGGGATCAGCAACTCGATGGTGGCCGACGCCCCCCGGATCGAGTCGGCCCTGCCCGCCTTCTTGGAGTTCGCCGCCGACAGCGTGCTGGTGGCGCACAACGCCCCGTTCGACGTGGGCTTCCTGCGCCACTTCGCCACCCAGCAGGGTCGTGTCTGGCCGGGCTTCGAGGTGCTGGACACCGCCAAGCTGGCCCGACGGGTGATCACCCGCGACGAGTCGCCCAACTGCAAGCTGTCCAGCCTCGCCCAGGTGTTCCACGCCTCGACGACGCCCAACCACCGGGCGCTGGCCGACGCGCGCGCCACGGTCGACGTGCTGCACGGCCTGATGGAGCGGCTCGGCGGGCTCGGGGTGCACACGCTGGAGGAGCTGCAGACGTTCACCGCCAAGGTGAGCACGGCGCAGCGGCGCAAGCGCCACCTGGCCGAGCCGCTGCCACACGCACCCGGCGTCTACCTGTTCCGCGACGACCAGGCGCGGGTGCTGTACGTCGGCACCTCGCGTGACCTGCGGACCCGGGTCCGCAGCTACTTCACCGCGTCGGAGACACGGTCTCGGATGGGCGAGATGGTCACGCTGGCCGCCTCCGTCACCGGCATCGAGTGCGCGACGCCGCTGGAGGCCGAGGTCCGCGAGCTGCGGCTGATCGCCGAGCACAAGCCCAAGTACAACCGACGCTCCCGGTTCCCCGAGAAGGCGTACTTCATCAAGCTCACCCGCGAGGTCTGGCCCCGGCTCTCGGTGGTCCGCCGGGTGCTGGACGACCAGGCCGACTACCTCGGCCCGTTCTCCTCGAAGGCGAACACCGAGAGGGCGCTCGCGGCTCTGCACGAGGCCTTCCCAGTCCGCCAGTGCAGCGACCGGCTGCCGGCCGCCCCGGCTCGTTCGCCCTGTGTGCTGGCCGAGCTGAAACGGTGCGTCTCCCCGTGCGACGGCTCGACCGGGGCACCGGCGTACGCCGAGCTGGTCTCGCGCCTCCAGGAGTCGCTGCGCAGCGACCCGGGTCCGGTCGTCGACGCGTTGACCCGACGGATGGCCGGGCTGGTGAGCGACGAGCGCTTCGAAGAGGCCGGGGTGCATCGGGACCGGCTGGCGGCCTTCGTGCGGGCGGCGGCGCGCACGCAGCGGCTCTCCGCCCTGACCCGCTGCCCCGAGGTGGTGGCGGGCCGCCGCGAGACGGACGGCCGCTGGGCCGTGCACGTGGTCCGGTTCGGCCGGCTGGCGGCCGCCGGAGTCATCCCACCGCGGGTCGATGCCCGTCAGTTCGTCTCCGAGCTGCGCAGCAGCGCCGAGTCCGTCACCGGTGGTGCCGGGCCCGTGCCGGCGGCCACGGCCGAGGAGACCGAGAAGGTGCTGCGCTGGCTGGAGTCCCCGGGAGTGCGGCTCATCGAGGTGGAGGGCGAGTGGACCTGCCCGGTGGCCGGCGCGACCCGGCACCTGGCCCTGCACGACGCGGTGCACGCCTCCCGGTCGGCTCTGGTGCCGTTCGACGAGCAGCGTCTGCCCTCCCCGGTGCACCGCCCGGCTCGCTAAGGTTCGGCCATGATCACTGCCATCGTCTTCATCAGGACCGATGTGGCCCGGATCCCTGAGGTGGCCGAGGAGATCGCCGCCCTGGAGGGCGTCAGCGAGGTCTACTCGGTCACCGGCCAGATCGACCTGATCGCCCTGGTGCGGGTCAGGCGACACGAGGATGTGGCCACGGTGGTCGCCGACCAGCTCAACAAGGTCCCCGGCGTGAAGGAGACCGAGACCCACATCGCCTTCCGCGCCTACTCCCGCCACGACCTGGAGGCGGCCTTCTCCCTCGGCCTGGACTGAGCGCTTTCGGCACTGTTCGGCCACAATTCGGGCATTCGCCAGACACTGCTCTCCACGCGTCCTACCGTGCCGGGGAGAACGGAATCGTCGAGGTCGGACACCCAGTGGGTCTCGGCCGGCTGCTGGAGGGCCCACGTGTACGCCACGACTGAACGCGCCGGAGTATGGCGACGCCTGACCACCGCGATCCTGGCCGCGGCCGTCGCCCTCACCTTGACGGTGGCGGGCGGACTACCCGCCGCTCAGGCCGCCGACCCGCCCACCGGCATGATCCCATCCGGCACCGAGCAGGCCGGGCTGCCGGTGCTCTCCTGGGACCGGGTGCCCGATGCCACCGGCTATCGCGTCGAGGTGGCCGCGGACAGCTCCTTCGGGACCCTGCTGTGGTCCCAGAACACCGTGAACCGTCAGGCCGTCCCCAACGTCCAGCTGCCACGCAACCCCAACCAGGTCTGGTGGCGGGTCCGGTCGACAGTGGCGGGCGAGGCGAGCGCGTGGAGCACCACCTCGTTCACCATCAGCGGGGTTTCCGGGCCGGTCCTGCTGTCGCCGGCGCCCGATGCCGAACTCGAGCAGCCCGATGAGCCGGTCCTGCTGACCTGGAGCCCCGTCTCGGGCGCCTCGCGCTACTCGGTCGAGATCAGCACCGACCCGCTGTTCGTCGACGAGTCCCTCATCGACACCTTCAGCACCAAGGGCTCCTCCTACCTGGTACAGAGCCCCGGAGTGGCCACCCCGTACTACTGGCGCGTCCGCGCCGTGCTCGGCACCAACACCTTCACGCTGCCCTCGGAGGTGCGCTCCTACACCGTGCTCCCGCTCGACGACGCGGTGCGCACGGCTCCCTCCCCCGACGGCGCCGAGGTGGACGACGCCGTGCTGGACTGGCAGCCGATCCCCGGTGCCAAGACCTACGACCTGCAGATCTCCACCGACGAGAACTTCCTGAGCATCATCCACTCGGCGACCGGCATCACCGGCACCAGGTACGCCCGCCCCGAGACCCTGGGCAACGACGAGTTCTACTGGCGCGTGCGGGGCGCCAACGTCAACGGCCTGAAGAAGAACTTCGACCTCAGCCCGGTGTGGCGGTTCCAGCGCGCCTGGCGGGACCAGCCGGACTTGGTCTACCCGGCGAACGACGCCGTGGTCGGCGACCCGTTCTACTTCCAGTGGACCCCGACGACCCTGGCCAGCCGCTACGTCATCGAGATGAGCCCCAACGCGGGCTTCACCCCGGAGAGCTCGGTCACCCGGTGCAGCACGGTGAACACCACCTTCAACCCCATGCCGAACTGCTGGCCCGGCGACAACGGGTCGTACTACTGGCGGGTGCTCGCGATCGACGAGTTCAACAGCGACAACCAGGGTCCGCGCTCGGATCTGATCGCCTCGGAGGTCTCGCGCTTCACCTACCGCTCCGAGCGGGTCGCCCTGCTCACCCCGGAGGCCGGCGAGACCGTAACGGTGCCGACGCTGACGTGGGAGCCACGGGCCGGAGCGGCCATGTACAAGGTGACGATCACCGCCCTGAGCCCAGGGGCAAGCGGGGCCAGCATCGAAACCGCTGCGACCAGCTTCACCCCTCAGTCTCAGCTGCAACCGGGCAGCTACCGCTGGGACGTGCAGCCCATCTCCGAGGACGGGCGGATGGGCAGCGCCCTGATCCAGTCCAGCCAGCGCAGCTTCACCGTGGCCGCCTATGCGCCGACATTCCAGGGCACCCCGGATCCGCAGTCCCCGCTGTCGGGCACCTACAAGCGGTTCCCGACCTTGACCTGGACGCCCGTCACCGGCGCGAGCCACTACCGGATCCTGGTGCGGCCCTTCGGCGGGACCGGCTGGACCATGCTGGACGGCCAGTACTTCTACCACCGCGGCGAGGACACCGGCACCGAGTTCCTGGCCGCCGGGGAGTACGAGTGGATGATCGAGGCCTACAACGGCCCCACGGCCATCAGCAGCACTCCCCACGACGAAATCGCTCGGTTCACGATCGCGGCCCCCGACGAGGTGGCCGGGCACCGAGCCGCGCTGACCGGCACCGCCCTGGACAGCGGGGAGACCTGCGCCGCGACGCTGCCCGCGGAGTGCCAGAACCTGCGACAGACCCCAGTGCTGCGGTGGACGCCGGCCGACGACGCCGGCTACTACCTGCTCTACCTCTCCGACGACCGGGAGCTGACCGAGGTCCTGCCCAACTACCCGGTGAAGGTCTACTCCAGCCAGTGGACCCCACCCACGACCCTGGCCGACAGCCAGGCCGGCTCGGCGTACTTCTGGCACGTGCGACCCTGCGCCGCGGACGGCGTCTGCGCCCCGCTGGCCTACGCCGACCACGCCTTCAACAAGATGAGCAACCCGGTCGACCTCGGCACCGGACCGGGCATCACCTACCCGCTGACGGCCGGGTCACCGGCGGTTCCGGTGGTGCAGGACGACGTGACGCTGTCCTGGCAGGACTACCTGGCCTCCAACACCGCCGCCCCGCAGGGCGAGACCCCGCTGGTCACCAAGTCCACCACCGAGGCCCGCAAGTACCGGGTCCAGGTCTCCACCGACCCGACGTTCCAGACCGGGCTGCTGGACAACGTCGACGTCGACCAGCGCTCCTACACCTCGTTCGGCCAGACCTACCCCGAGGGCCCGATCTACTGGCGGGTGCACGCGTACGACGGCAACCAGCGGCCGCTGCAGTGGAGTGAGACGCGGACCTTCGAGAAGCGCTCCCCCACCCCGATCCTGGTGAGCCCCCTGACCGGGGTGGGCGAGACGGTGCCCGGCAACACCCCCCTGCGTTGGGAGGCGTTGTCCTACGCCGCCTCCTACCGGGTGGAGGTCTACCGCAACAACGACACCATGGCCCAGCCGGCCAACCAGGTGCTCGCGGCATCCACCACCCAGATCAGCTACGCCACCGATGAACCGCTGCCCAAGTCCGAGCAGCCCTATGTCTGGCGGGTGCGCCGGGTCGACGCGAAGAACCGCAACGGCGCGTGGAGCGACTGGGGCTCCTTCATGGTCAGCGGCACGGCCCCCGAGCTCACCGCACCGGCCGGCGGCGCCTACGTGCCGCCCAGCGACGCACTGTTCACCTGGCAGCCCACCGACGGCACCGCCAGCTACCGCTACGAGCGCCGACTGGTCGGGGCAACCTCGGCCACCGAGACGGTGAACACCCCGGCCACCGCCTGGGCCACGCCCACCAAGCTGGCCGACGGCAACTGGGAGTGGCGGGTGAGCTCACTGGACACCAGCGGCGCGGTGCTCGGCAGCTCCGCCTGGCGCGCGTTCTCGGTCTCCGGGACCCCCGTGGCCACCCTGAAGCCGCGGATCGAGGGGTCTGGGGCGGTCGGCTCGATCCTGGCCAGCCAGCCTCCGACCTGGAACCTGGACGGGGTCACGAACAGCTACCAGTGGCTGCGCAACAACAGCCCGATCGCGGGGGCCACTGAGGAGTCCTACACCCTCACCACCGCGGACCTGGGCAAGTCGATCAGCCTCCGGGTGACCGGCAGCCTGCCCGGCTACACCGACGGGGTGACCACCAGCGACCCGATCACGATCAGCGCCGGGCCGGCCCCGACCGTGGTGACTCCACCCACCATCAGCGGCTCGGGCCAGGTGGGCACCATGCTGATCGCGACGGCGCCGACCTGGAGCACCGATGGCGTGACCACCACCAACGCGTGGCTGCGCGACGGCGTGAAGATCAGCAACGCGACCGGGGCGACGTACGTCGTCACACTGGCGGACGTGGGCCACGCGATCAGGCTGCAGGTGACCGGCAAGAAGACCGGCTACGCCGACGCAGTTGCGGCCAGCAATGTGATCACCGGGGTGCTCGGGGCGGCTCTGGCCCCCTCGTCGCCGCCGATGGTGACCGGCAAGGGCGAGGTCGGCCAGACACTGACCGCGACCGGCGGCCTGTGGCCGAGCGGCACCAAGCTGACCTACCAGTGGCTGCGCGACGGCGCGCCGATCACCGGGGCGACCGGGACCAGCTACACCCTGGTGTCGACCGATGCCATGAAGCCGATCTCGGTGCTGGTCACCGGGAGCAAGTCCGGGTTCGCCAACGGCACCGCAGCCTCCGCGCCGGTCCAGATCGCCAAGATGCGCTCGGCCACCTTCGCCGAGCTCTCGGGCACCACGGTCAAGAAGGGCGCCAAGGTGATCATGAAGATCACGGTCAGCGTCTCCGGCCTCAAGGAGCCGATCGGCACCATCCTGGTCAAGGACCGGCGCAAGAAGCTCAAGAAGCTCACCCTGAAGCCGACCCACACCGGGGTCATCTCCTTCCGGCTGCCGCTACTCAAGAAGGGCAACCACCGGATCCGCGCCTTCTACCTGGGCACGCTGACGGCGATGGGCTCGAAGTCGAAGTCCATCAAGCTCGTCGTGAAATGAGGACGCCTGCGGAGGAGGCCCTGCCCTGGGGCCGACTCCACTAGGGTCGGTCCTCGTGACCTGGTTGACGGACCACTGGCTCGACCTGCTCGGGTGGGGCGGGAGCGCCCTGCTGGTCTACTCCCTGCTCCAGTCGAGGGTGCTGAGGTTCCGGGTGCTGAACCTGGCCGCCTGCCTGACGCTGGTGGTGTTCAACGCCCTGATCGACGTCTGGCCCATGGTCGCGATGAACGTCGTGCTCAGCGGGATCAACGTCTGGTTCATCGCCCGGCTGCTGCGCGACCGGCACGACGAGGGTGCCTTCACCGTGCTCCAGGTGCGCCCCGACGACGAGTACCTGCGCTACGTCCTGCGCGTGCACTCGGCCGACATCCTCACCTTCCAGCCCGACTTCGTCTGGGATCCGGCGCTGCCGAACAACCTCGCGTATCTGGTGCAGCGCGAGGACGAGACCGTCGGCGTGGTGCTGGTGCACGCCGAGGGCGACATCGCCCGGGTGCAGCTGGACTACGTCACGCAGCGCTTCCGTGACTTCTCACCAGGTGAGTTCGTGTGGCGGCGTACCGAGTCGCTGAAGGAGGCGGGCTTCCGCACCGTGGTGACGCCCCCGGACATGGTCGACCCGTACTACGACCGGCTGGGCCTTGGCTTCCGGCCCGAGGGCCGCTCTTTCGTGCTCGACCTGTAAGCCCCGATCTGCCACCGATCACCGACCAGTCATGGGAGGGTGTGCGGCGTGAATGATGAGGAGGTCGCGGCTCCACCCTCGCCGATCCTGATGGTCGTGTCGATGATGCTGGTGCTGGGCTCCTTCTTCGTCATCGCCTGGAAGATGGCCGCCCCGGTGGCCAACACCGACACCTTCTTCCACCTTCGGCTGGGTGCGGAGTTCCTCAACGGCTGGTCGCCGCGGGATCCGGGCAGCGTGAGCAGCTTCGCCACCGGCGACTGGGTGCCCAGCCAGTGGCTGGGTCAGATCGGTCTGGCCGCGTTCGAGGAGTGGTTCGGGCTCCCGGGGGTGGCCTGGCTCTCCGGCACGATCATCCTGCTGCTGCTGTTGGCCATCTTCCTGGTGAACCGCGCAGAGAGCTCGCTGCTGGTCGCCGCGGTCCTGCTGCCGATCACCGCGCTCGGCTGTGCGCCCGCGCTCTCGGCTCGGCCCCAGGTGCTCTCCTACCTGTTCACCCTCCTGACGGTGTGGGCCTGGCTGCGGACCCAGCGCACTGGGCGCGTCGCCTGGTGGCTGGTGCCGATGACCTGGCTCTGGGCGATGGTGCACGGCATGTGGGTGGTCAGCGTGATCACCAGCCTGGTGGCCATCGCGGGCCTGCTGCTGGCTCGCACCCAGGGCCGGCCGCCGTTGTGGAAGCTGGCGCTGGTGCCGGCGCTCTCGCTCCTGGCCGCCGGGCTGACGCCGGTCGGGCCGGCGATCTACGGCGCGGTGATCCGGGTCGGGTCCATCTCCAAGTACTACGGGGAGTGGGGGCCGACCGAGTTCACCAAGCCGGCCACGGCGTTCGTCGCCGGCATGCTCGTGCTGCTGCTGCTCATCACCCTGCGGTCGGGGCCGGTGGACTGGCTGCGGCTGATGCTGACCCTGCTGGGGGCGGGCTGGCTGGCCTACTCCAACCGCACCGTGCCGATCGCGGCCGTGACCCTGGCCCCGCTGTTGGCCGGCGCGATGGCGCAGGTGCTGCCGCGCCGCCGGCCGAGTCGCGCCGAGGTGCCCCTGGCGGTCGGCGGCTTCCTGGCCACGGTGGCCGGCCTGGCGTTGGTGGTGCCGCACACCTCAGAGCCGCCGCCCCGGGGTCCCAACGAGCTCACCGAGGCCGTGGACGCGCTGCCGGCGGGCACCGGGGTGCTCAACGAGTGGGACGAGGGCGGCTACGACATGTGGCTGCACCCGCAGCTGGACTTCGTGATGCACGGGTACGGCGACATGTTCACCGACGCCGAGCTGGAGCGGAACTTCGGCTTGCTCACCCTGCAGCCCGGCTGGGATGACGACCTCCGCGACCTGGGGGTCACCCATGCCCTGCTCTACAACGACGGGAAGCTGAAGTACGCCCTGGTCGAGCAGTTGGGCTGGGAGGAGCTGGTGGTCGAGGAGCCGGCGACGGCAACCACCGATGACAAGGCGCAGGACGAGGAGCGGCTGCTGAGCCTGCTGGTGGCCCCGGACGACTGGCCAACGCAGTAGTCACCGGCTACCCGGCGGTCGGCGGCTCACGCGGAGGCGGCCGCCGCCACCCACTGCTCCAACACGGCGCCGGCACTGCCCGAGTCGATCGAGTCCGCGGCGCGGCCGACCCCCGCGGCCAGCTGCTCGGGCAGCGGCGCCTCGGACTCGTCGTACACCGCGAGGGCCGCGCCCGCATTGAGCACGACGGCGTCGCGGACCGCACCCGGTTGCCCGGCCAGCGTGCTGCGCACCACCTCGGCGTTGTAGGCCGCGTCCCCGCCGCGCAGCGCCTCCAGCGTGCTGGGCTCCATCCCGAGGGCGGCGGGGTCGACGCTCCAGCGCTCCACCGCGCCCCGGTGCACGCTCCATACCGTCGAGGTGGTGGTGGTCGTCAGCTCGTCCATGCCGTCGTCCCCGCGGAACACCCAGGCCCGCACGCCGCGGCGGGCGAAGACCTCGGCCATGATCGGGGCCATTCGGGCGTCCGCGCACCCGATGGCCTGCGCAGCCGGCCGGGCCGGGTTGGACAGCGGCCCGAGGAAGTTGAACGTGGTCCCGATCCCGAGCTCGCGGCGGGGCAGGGCGGCGTGCCGCATCGCGGGGTGGAAGGCGGCCGCGAAGCAGAAGGTGATCCCCACCTGCTCCGCGATCTGGGCGACCCGGGCCGGGGGCAGGTCCAGGCGGATCCCCAGGGCCTCCAGCACGTCGGCCGAGCCGCACATGGAGGAGGCCGAGCGGCTGCCGTGCTTGACCACGGTGGCGCCCGCGCCGGCGGCCACGATCGCGGCCATGGTGGAGATGTTCACCGAGTTGCTGCGGTCGCTGCCGGTCCCGACGATGTCGAGCAGCCGGCCCGGCACCCGAATCGGGTTGCCGGCGGCCAGCATGGCCTCAGAGAGGCCGAGCATCTCCTCGACGCTCTCCCCCTTGGACCGCAGCGCGACCGCGAAGCCGGCGATCTGAACCGGGGTGGCCTCGCCGGAGAGCACCTCCTGCATGGCCCACTGCGCCTGGCTGGTCTCCAGGTCACGCCGCTGGACGAGCGCCGAGAGAATCTCGGGCCAACTGCTGTGCCCCATCGGTACTCAGGCGTGACTCAGGTCGTGGCGGGCACGCGCGCCTTGAGCAGCGCCGTCACCGACTCGGCCAGCTGAATCGGGTCGATGGGGTGAGGCACCGCGGCCTCGGCCCGCGACCAGGTGGCCAGCCACGCGTCCTGCGGACGGCCGGTGAGCACCAGGATCGGCGG
>ERZ1645187.404-NODE-404-length-42232-cov-249.808450_pt1 | contig 42232 bp, 40 predicted proteins | sample MGYA00575352_ERZ1645187 | MGnify/ENA primary metagenome ERZ1645187 (study PRJEB40837, sample SAMN11349314) | freshwater sediment metagenome | isolation source: river sediment | host: Sediment | place: India: Wazaribad , New Delhi | collected 2017-02-21 ... | reverse complement strand
TCAGAGAGGGCATTTAAAGCATTGCTTGGCTAATTGAACCGGACACCGTTGCGGCAGAGTACCTCATGGACTATATTTCCTTAGGGTGCGCCTTGAGACTTATCCCGGCCCCTGGTTCGCCAGGTTCGATCTTAGTTATCGGCTGGGAGATCCAAATCGGATAGGTGCTGAATCTTACGGAATTCTTGGTGTGGCGGAGCTCGGAATCGAGGGCCAGGGGTTTCAGGAAGGATATGAAAAGGTTAATGGTATTTCTGCGCATTGCGATCCTGCTCGCGGTGTCCTGGTTGATGTTCGCGCAAATCCCCTTGCACGTCATTGGCCAACCCGTCAACACCGGGTTGTTGCCGCACGCCAAGGAGGAATCCTTCTTCGCCGGTCTGGCGGACGCCACCGGGCTACCGTATTTCGGGCTGAATGGGTACGCCATCTCGCTGAAGAAGTGGCACCCATTCTCGGCGCGGGAGCAGGCGATCCTGCAAGGGGCCTTCGATGCCGATCTGGACGATCCCCTCGCGGGTGATTGGCGAGACCCCGGGAAAGCCTCACTCCTGAGAGAGTCAGCATGAAGCTCACGTCTCGCTTGCGCTTCGGCGACACCCATGCCTCACCGACGGCGCTACCGCTGCAGACCCTGTGGCTGCTCTCGGTGCTGGTCTTCCTGATCAATTACACCTTTGAAGTGCTCGATTTCAATCATCTGTACGAATCGCAGCAGTTCTTATTGGTCCTGACCCAACTGATCTTGTCCCTTTGGGCGCTGATTGAATGGGCGTTGCTGCGCAAGAGCCAGACGGCCCTGCCCCTCGCGGGTCTTGGTCTGGCCCTGAGCGCCCAGTTCCTGATCGGGCTCACCCGCTTTCCCCTCGGCTGGTTGCTGGAGAGCGGCTTGGCCCAGGTCGAGACCCCCCTGAGCCACTTCGATCTCGGCCTGGCGGTGGTGTATGTACCCCTCAATCTGCTGATGTTTCTGCTCATCAGCAAACTGCTCATCGCCGCCTTCGCTTTCACGGAACGCCAGCGGGCGGTCATGCTCCAGCGCGAGACCGCGACGCGCTTGAGCGCCGAGGAGGAGGTACGCACTCCAAGGGCGCAACTGGAGCGGACCGCTTACGAACTGACCGAAAACATCCCGGTCGGCACCTACACCATGGTGCTCCCCCCGGGGGGCACCATGGCCAAGTTCTCCTTCATGAGCCGGCGCTTCATCGAGTTGACCGGCCTTGATCGCAAGGCGGCGGCCAGCGATCCGTTGAAGGCCTTTGCCTGTGTGCATCCGGACGATTATGCCGCCTGGGTGCAACGCAATGCCGAGACCTTTGCCCGCAAGGAACCCTTCTTTGGCCAGACGCGGATCATTGTCCATGACCAGGTCCGCTGGATCACCGCCGAATCCCGGCCCCGGGCGCTGCCGGATGGCTCGACGGTCTGGGAGGGGGTGCTGATCGATGTCACCGAGCAGGTATTGGCCAAGCAGGCGGCCGATGAGGCCCGTCAGGCCCTCCAGGCCGCCAATGCGGAACTCCAGCGCCTCGCGACCACGGATCGCCTCACCGGGGCCTGGAACCGCACTTACCTCGAAGAGACCCTGGTCGCGGAAATGGGGCGCGCCGAGCGTTACCGGCAACCCTTGTCGCTGCTGATCTTTGATATCGACCATTTCAAGGCGATCAACGACACCCATGGTCACCTGGTCGGCGATGAGGTGCTGATCGAACTGACCCGGCGCGTCCGCGCTCATCTGCGCGCGGTTGATGTCCTGGCGCGCTGGGGGGGAGAGGAATTCGTGTTGCTGCTGCCCCATTGCGGGGCGGTGGAGGCCCGGCGGGTGGCGGACAAACTCCGGGCCCTGGTGGCTGAGCCACCCTTCCCGGTGGCGGGCCAGGTGACGGCCTCCTTTGGTCTGGCGCAATGGCAGCCCGAGGAGCCCCTGGATACCTGGCTCAAACGTGCGGATGATGCCCTCTACGCCGCCAAGGCCGCGGGGCGAAACCGGGTCCGGCTGGCGGAGTGAATGAAAAGTGATCCGCGCTGGCCACCGGTCATTGCTTCCCACACAGGAGATGAATTGTCCCTTCGCCGATCCCCTGCCTGTTAAAGGTCCCTATTTCCGATAGCATCGCGTTGGCCCGCGAGCAGGCCGGCTTGCCCACCCCCGCGGCTGGCGCGCTTGGGGCGATGAGGCCTTGCGGCACGGCACGGAACAACACTCCTGAACGGGGGCTGATGGGTATACTTGCCGCCGGCCCGGTTCAGGGTCGTTAACCGCCTGGAGGGAGTGGCATGACCCAGACTTATGTGGAGAGCGCCGCGGCGGCGCTGGTGGAACTGCGGCAACGGCGGCCGCTGGTCCACAACATCACCAATTACGTCGTGATGGATTTCTCCGCCAATGCCTTGCTGGCCATTGGCGCTTCCCCCGTCATGGCCCACGCCGCCGACGAGGTGCGGGAGATGGTCGCCCTGGCGGGGGCGCTGGTGCTCAACATCGGCACCCTGTCGCCGCCCTGGATCGAGGCCATGTTCGCCGCTGGCCACGCGGCCGGCGCCCGGCGTCTGCCCGTCATCCTGGACCCGGTTGGGGCCGGGGCCACCCGGTTGCGCACGGATACCGCCCTGCGGCTCCTCGACGAGGTCAAGCCGACCATCGTGCGCGCCAACGCCTCGGAGATTCTGTCCCTGGCGGCGGCGGGCGGCGCGACCAAGGGGGTGGACGCGACCCGCGGCGTGGACGAGGCCCGGGATACCGCCATCGCGATCGCTCGCCACGCGGGGGCGGTGGTGGCGGTCACGGGGGCGGAGGACTTCGTCACCGATGGCGAACGCCGGTTGCGGGTGGGCAACGGCCACCCCCTCATGGCGCGGGTGACGGGGACCGGTTGCGTCTGCTCCGCCCTGGTCGGCGCCTTTGCCGCGGTGGAACCCGACGCCCTGCGGGCGACCCTCGCCACCCTGATCGTCTACGGCATCGCTGGCGAGCTGGCGGCGGAGGGCGCTCCCCGGCCGGGCACCTTCCGCACCCGCCTCATCGACGCCCTCGATGCCGTCACGCCGGAGGAGGTGATGGCCCGGGCGCGGTTGACGGCTGAATGAACCCAACTTTTCGCAGGGGTACTTATGCCTGGCCTGACCAATGGGCTCTAGCGTGACCGGCGCTGAGATGTCGCGGCCCGTCGATTATTCCCTCTACCTGGTGACCGACCGCTGCCTGGCCTTGGGCCGGGGGCTGGTCGAGGTCGTCGGTGCCGCCGTGCAAGGCGGCGTCACGGTGGTCCAGATCCGTGAAAAGGGGGCGGGTACCCGCGAGTTTCTGGCCCTGGCCCAGGCGTTGAAGACCCTGCTGGATCCCCAGGGCATTCCCCTGATCGTCAATGATCGCCTTGACCTGGCCCTGGCCTGCGAGGCGGCCGGGGTGCATCTGGGCCAGGAGGATCTGCCCTGCGACCTCGCCCGCCGCTTGCTCGGGCCGGAGCGGTTGCTCGGGGTCTCGGTGAGCACCCCGGAAGAGGCGCGCCAGGCGGAGGCGGCGGGCGCGGATTATCTGGGCGTGAGCCCGATCTTCGTCACCCCGACCAAGCAGGATACCCCGGCGGCCACGGGGCTGGCCGGACTGAGGCTGATCCGCGCCGTGACCGCGCTGCCCCTGGTCGCCATCGGTGGCCTCTCCACGGCCAACGCCGCGGAAGTCATGGCGGCGGGGGCCGATGGCATCGCCGTGGTGAGCGCCCTGATGGCCGCGGCGGACCCGCGGGAGGCGGCGCGGGCATTGAGAAGCGCCATCGCGCTGCATCATTGCCGTTCCTGAAGCCGCTGGCTAACCCGGGATCAGGGCCTTGGCCAACGGCTTCAGCCGACAACCCCCGAGTGCTGGCCCTGATCCTGGACAAGACAAAAAGCAGCATGAGCGGGCCGAGATGGCCAGACCGGGGAGCCAGCCGCTAAGCGGCCAGAATGGCCAGGGTGGCCACTCCCGTTAAAGTTGGCGGGGAATATAAACGTAGGTGGCGGGGACGTTGGCGCCGACGACATCGAACCGCTGGGTGCCCCAATAGTTGCCCAGGTTGACGGTCTGACCGGCGGGATAGGTGCCGATCTTGACCTGGTTGCCGGTCACCTCGTAGCTGCCGCTGCCCGGCGGCATCTGCAAGCTGACCTGGCACGGTGAGGTGGCGCAGGTGCCCGTATCGCCGGGCTTGACAGTGATGCTGATGCTCCCCGAGGGGTCGTTGGGGGAAGAGGCGCAACCGCCGACCAGGGCGAGGGCGGTCGCCAGGGCGAAGCCCAGGACCGGCGTCAGGCCCCCTCTGGCGGGGGAAAAGGCTGCTTGGGCGCGGGCCAGGGCGGGATGCGAGGGATCTTGGGACATGGTGTAATTCTCGGCGCCAAGGTGAATGGTGCCCCCAAAGATAAGCGCATTCCTCCCGCGCGTCATCCGCGGCGGGGTGGGCGACCTGGGCCCTGGGTAACCGTCCAGTCCCCCTCTCCCCCGCCGGGGGGAGGGAGTAGGAGCAGTGGATTAGCTCCGGGGCTTGATGGGTCCCCAACCGTTGGGAAGGGACATCATGGACCACCACCAGCTTACGGCCGGCATCCACATGAGCAGGTTCGAGGCCATGAGGGCGGAATACATGGCGCGGTTTCTGGTTTGGGTGTCAGTCACGACGGATACTCCTCAAACGGCCTGGGATACAACATTTCCGGACTGTCCAATGGAGACATCATGCCAAAATGCCCTCCCCGGCGTTCTGACATGTTCTGACCTTTCCGTCCCGCCTCCCCTGATGATCGCTGGTCGGTCGGCGGGCAAAAAAAAGCCCGGCGGGGAGCCGGGCCATGAAGTCTCAAGATGAGAGAGACAAGGAGGAGTTGGTCAGGGACCGAAAAACGGGAGGGCGGAGGGGGACCGCCATCCAGCCTGAGATACCGCGCCTGAGTCCCATCAGGGACTTTCAGCGAATGAGTGCATCATGCCAAAAAGCCTGATCCGGTGTTCTGACAAGTTCTGACATGAACGCTTGGCGCGACAGGGTTCCTGATTGCTTGAGATGGCCATGGCCCCGCATGCGCGGGCCGGGATTCAGCGCGGTGCTGGTCCTGGGCCTGCTGTGCCTGAGTCTGCTGTCCCTGAGTCCAGTGTCCTTGAGTCAAGTTTCCCTGGCGACCGGGGAAGGGGCAGGGGTTTACCCCCGGGACCCCGCCGCGCCCGGCATCCTCATCGGCGACACCCGGCAAGGCATCGGACCCGTCAACCGGTTCGACTTGTTGGAGGACCCTGGCCTGAGTCTGGACCTGGATGCCGTCCTGGCCCTGCCGGACAGCCGCTGGCAAGCAAATCCCCACTCGGCTATCCAGGTCGGGTTCAGCACCTCCGCCTGGTGGGTGAGATTCAGCCTCACGAATCAGACCGGGCAAGACCAGCGCCGGGTGCTTCAGGTGGACTGGCCCTTGCTGGATTGGGTGGACCTATACCAGCTCCATGGCGCTGAGGTGGTGGGCAGTTGGCAGACCGGGGATCAGCGTCCCTTCGCCACCCGTCCCCTGGAGACCCGTGACTTTGCCTTCCCCTTGTACCTGCCGGCGGGCGAGACCCACCGGATCCTGATCCGGCTGGCCCTGAGTGACGGCCTGTTCCGACCGATCGGGCTGCGTCTCTGGGAGGTCCGGGCCTTTCAGACCGCCAGTCAGTGGGGCAATATCCTGGGGGGTGCCTACTGTGGCGCCCTCCTGGCCTTGCTGCTCTATCACCTGCTGCTGTTCCTTTCCACCCGTCACCGTAACTTCTTTTTTTACGCCCTCTACCTGGCCCTGATGCTGACCTGGAATCTGGGCCTGCTCGGCTATGGCTATCAGTACCTGTGGCTGGACCAGTCCTGGTGGAACAACCAGTTCCACCTGCTGCTGTCCTGGTTGGCCAGTCTGGGCGCCACCCTCTTTGTCGTCCATTTCCTGGAGACCCGCCGTCGCGCCCCCTGGCTGCATTGGCTCATCCTGGGGCTGACGGCGGTCATGACCCTGCCGGTCCTGGTCAAGGTGGCCAGCTATTCCGGCTGGACCCCGCATTTGCCGTCGCTCTATGCCGGCTATCTGTTCACCAGTTGGGTTCTGGTCCTGGCGTACCTGGTCGGGGGCGTCCTGGCCGTCCTTCAGGGCTTCCACCCCGCGCGCTGGTTCGTCCTGGCCTGGTCCTTCCTGGTCCTGGGGGTGTTGGTCAACGGACTGGGCTACCTCCCTGGCCTGATTCCCCGCAATCTCTGGACCGCGAACAGCCTGAATATCGGCAGCACCCTGGAAATCATCCTGCTGGCCCTGGCGCTGGGCAGTCGCTTCAATCTGCTGCGGGACGAAAAGCTGGCGGCGGAACGCCGGACGGCGGAGTTGCGGGCCGCCCATGCCGCGACCCTGGAACATGAGGTGAACGAGCGCACCCGGGAATTGCGCCAGGCCATGGCGCAGGTCCAGGCCGCCCTGGAACAGGAACGGCGGGTCCAGGCCGAGTTGCGTGAATTTCTGGCCACGGTCTCCCATGAGCTGCGCACGCCCCTGGCGGTCATCGACACCATCGCCCAGAACCTGGAGCTCGACGGTGAGCAGGCCGATGAGGAGACCCGCGCCCGCTACCATCAGATCCAGCAGGTCAGCGCCCGCATGGCGCACCTGCTGGACGGCTATCTCGACGAGGGGCGCTTCACCCTCCTGCGCCAGGGGGCGGAGCGGATCCCCTGTGACCCGCGGTTGCTGCTGGAGGATGCCGCCCAGGCGGCGCGGACCCTGGCCGAGGGCCACCCGTTACGGGTGGAAGCGGAGGGGCTGCCCCAGGCCTTCCCCTGCGATCCGGAACTGACCCGCCTGGCCCTGCGCAACCTGGCGGACAACGCGGTGAAATACACCCCGCCCGGGACCCGGGTGGTGCTGCGGGGCCAGCGCGCCGGCCGCCGGGCCAGCGATGGGATCTGGCTGGAGGTCAGCGACGAAGGGCCCGGTCTGGCCCCGGAGGCGCTGGCGGACCTGTTCGAGCCCCTGGTGCGCGGCCCTACGGCCGGCGGCAAGCCCGGGAAAGGCCTGGGGCTCTATCTCGCCCGGCGCATGATCCAGACCCAGGGTGGGACCCTGACGGTCACCAGTGAACCCGGCCAGGGCTGCCGGTTCCGGATCTGGCTGCCGGGGTGAGGTTGCGGACGCGTCGGGGATGGTCAGATGGTCTGCCCACCGCGCCTTGGTCAGAGCCGCTGGATGAGGGCGCCGAAGCTATAGCCGTGCCGGTATTCGGTCTTGAGGGGGAGCTCCTCACCGGATTCCTCCTGCCAGCGATGCCGAAGGCGGCTGACCAGCTTATCCAGTCGCCGCCGGTCATAGTCCAGCCAGTCGAAGCCCAGGGCCTCGACCAGGGTGCGCTGGGTGATGACCTCCCCAGGGTGGGCGCCAAGGAGATCGAACAGGGTCATCTCCGGCACGGAAAGGGGCAGGCTGAAACCGTCTGGCGCAATGAGCAGCCGCCGTTGGCGGTCGAGACGCCAGCCGACCCCCAGGCGGCGCAGCAGGGCGTCGATGATGGCCGCCAGTTCGACGAGCCGGAAGGGCTTGACCAGATAGTGATCGGCCCCGGCGGCCAGGCCCTGCAACCGGTCCTGGATCGCCCCCCGCGCCGTGAGCATGAGGATGCCCACCCGGGGATGCTCCTGGCGCAGGCGTTGCGCGGCCTCCTCGCCGCTGCCATCCGGCAGCATGAGGTCGAGGATGGCGATGTCCGCCAGGGGCATCAGGGGCCAGAATTCGGCCAGGGTGCAGGCCTGGACCACCTCATGGCCACGTTTGCTCAGGAACGCGGCCAGCTCCTTGCGCAGCAGGGTTTCGTCTTCGAGCAGGGCGATACGGGCCATGCCGGCATTTTACAGTAGAATGCCGGCCATTCGATTCGCGGGGGAGAAGCCAATGGAGATACTGCACGGCACCACCATTCTCTCGGTGCGCCGGGGCGGCCAGGTGGTCATCGGTGGCGACGGTCAGGTCAGCCTGGGGCAGACGGTGATGAAGGGCAACGCCCGCAAGGTGCGCCGCCTCTATAAGGAGCGGGTGCTGGCGGGCTTCGCCGGGGCGACGGCGGATGCCTTCACCCTCTTCGAACGTTTCGAGGGCAAGCTGGAGAAGCACCAGGGCCACCTGACCCGCTCCGCCGTCGAACTGGCCAAGGACTGGCGCATGGACCGCATGCTGCGCCGGCTGGAGGCCATGCTGTTGGTCGCGGACCAGACCGCCTCACTGATCATCACCGGGACGGGCGACGTGCTCGAGCCGGAGCAGGGGCTGATGGCCATCGGCTCCGGCGGCTCCTTCGCCCAGGCGGCGGCGCGGGCCCTGCTGGAGGCCACCGAACTGTCGGCGCGGGAGATCGTCGAAAGGTCCCTGCATATCGCCGCGGATATCTGCGTCTATACCAACCATAACCTGACCATCGAGGAACTGGGCCCGGCCTGACCCACCCCCGATCCTTCACCAGGAAGCCTTCCCCCATGTCGGACATCACCCCGCAACGTATCGTCGCCGAGCTCGACAAGCACATCGTCGGTCAGGAGGAGGCCAAGCGCGCCGTGGCCGTGGCCCTGCGCAACCGCTGGCGCCGCGCCCAGATCCCGGAGCCCATGCGCTCGGAGATCACGCCCAAGAACATCCTCATGATCGGCCCCACCGGCGTCGGCAAGACCGAGATCGCCCGCCGTCTGGCCAAGCTGGCCGACGCCCCCTTCATCAAGGTCGAGGCGACCAAGTTCACCGAGGTGGGCTACGTGGGGCGGGACGTGGAGTCCATCGTCCGCGACCTGGCCGACACGGCGGTCAAGATGGCGCGCCAGCGGGCCATGGAGGGGCTGCGCGATCAGGCCCAGGCCGCCGCCGAGGAGCGGGTGCTCGACGCCCTGCTGCCGCCACCGTCCAACTTCGAGGAGGACAGCCGGGGTGCCGGGGCCTCCAGCGCCACGCGGGAGAAGTTCCGCGACAAGCTGCGCCGGGGGGAACTGGACGAGCGCGAGGTGGAGATCCAGGTCAGTGCCTCGCCCATTGGCGTCGAGATCATGGCCCCGCCGGGCATGGAGGACATGACCAGCCAGCTCCAAAGCCTGTTCCAGAATCTGGGCCGCGATCGCACCAAGCGGCGCAAGCTCAAGGTGGCGGACGCCATGAAGCTGCTGCGCGACGAGGAGGCGGCCAAGCGCGTCAACGAGGAGGAGTTGAAGCTGCGCGCCTTGGAGGGGGTGGAACAGCAGGGCATCGTCTTCCTCGACGAGATCGACAAGGTCTGCCGGCGCTCCGACCACAGCAGCGGCGCCGATGTCTCCCGGGAGGGCGTCCAGCGCGATCTGCTGCCCCTGGTCGAGGGCTGCGCCATCTCCACCAAGCATGGGGTGGTGCGCACCGACCACATCCTGTTCATCGCTTCCGGGGCCTTCCATCTGGCCAAGCCCTCGGACCTGATCCCCGAACTCCAGGGCCGTCTGCCCATCCGCGTCGAACTCAAGGCCCTGAGTACTGAGGACTTCATGCGCATCCTCACCGAGCCCGACGATTCGCTGACGGAGCAGTACAAGGCCCTGCTGGCCACCGAGGGGGTCAATCTGGAATTCACGGCTGACGGCATCCGCCGCATCGCCGAGGTCGCCTGGCAGGTCAACGAACGCACCGAGAACATCGGCGCCCGCCGCCTGCACACGGTGCTGGAGCGGCTGCTGGAGGACGTCTCCTTCAACGCCGCGGAGATGGATCGGGTGACGGTCACCATTGACGCGGCCTATGTCGACCGCAATCTGTCGGAACTGGCCGCCAACGAGGACCTGTCGCGTTACATCCTGTGAGGCGAATGGGCTCGGGACAGTGAGTGATATCGCCCAGCCATTGGCGGCCTCGCGGATCGGGTAGCGTCCCTACCCCCTCATGAAGAACCCCTCATGCCCCCCGAGGTAACCCCATGCCCACCCCCACCGAGATCAATTTCCACCGCCAGTCCAAGGTCCTCGAACTGACCTTCGACGACGGTTCTCACTTCAACCTGCCCTGCGAATTCCTGCGCGTTTACTCGCCCTCCGCCGAGGTTCAGGGTCATGGCCCGGGCCAGCGGGTGCTCCAGGTCGGCAAGGAGGAGGTGAACATCGACCGCATCGAACCCGTCGGCAACTATGCCGTTTGCCTGCACTTCGACGACGAGCACAACACCGGTATCTACTCCTGGGATTACCTCTACCGCCTGGGCCAGAATCAGGAGGGGCTGTGGAAGGAGTATCTGGAGGAGTTGGAGAAGGCCGGTCAGCAGCGACGGAAGCCTTCCTGATCCCGCCCGCGCTTGCTGGACGCCTTCCTCGCCTTCTGGCGCCGCCACGGTCAGCCCTTGCTCGCCAGCGCCCCCTATCACGAGATCGCTCCCCACCTGGTGCGGATGGCCTTCCTGCACCGGGTCGCCAACGGCGAGGGCACCCTGGAGCGGGAGTATGCCATCGGCGCTGGCCGCGCGGACACCGGGCCGATGACCTTGAAACCGCCGTCAAGGCTAACGTCGCCTTCCTTGCGAACCACCGCCTGGCCCAGCAGATCCCGGATGATGGTGACGAAATCGGAATAGACCAGGTTCTAGTCCATGCCAAGCTTGCGGGCGAAACCCTGGACCGCTCAAGCGCTCGCCCCGCTACCTGGTCGCCTACGGCGACCGCGGTCTTGTTCGCCTTGGCCTTCTGCGCCGCCAGCTCGGTCAGGTAGTCATCGAGCCGAGTCAGCACGCGCGCTTGGTAGTCGAGGTCACGAAGGGGCATCGCGAGATCCACCCTCGGTCGAGTCGAGCAGGCGGGCGACTTGCGTCAGTAGTGCTTCCACCTCGGCGACGATGGCAAGACGATCCAGCGCCTCTTCCTCGTCGGGATCACCGGCTTCGTAACGGGCCTGAACCGCATAGGGCGTAAAGCGGTCGAGCTCTTGAAAGGCGTCAACCTCGGCGCCGCTCTGCCGCAGGAACGAGAGCAGCCGCGGAAGGTCGTGCGTCAGCGGATACCGCATGCCGCGCAAAGCGAGCCAGGCCTTGAGCGCTTTCTCTACTGCTTGTTGTGCATGGAAGCCGTATATCGAGTCCGCCACCTGCGGCAGATCAACCATGGCCGTTAGTGCGTCATGGTCCCGGCGGGCCATCTGGAGCATGGAGGCCGCGTGCTCAAGCATCGCCATACAACAGCCGTCCTTCGCGGCAGGCGCGTGCCGCCACATGATTGCGCTCGTCTCGCCAGCCCTCGATTTCGTCCCGGCTATAGAGCAGCAGATCCTTCGATGCCGGCAGAGCGCCGAGTGCCCGATACAGCCGCGCCGCCTCCTTGATCCGGCTACGACCGGGGCCGAACGGCTCGCGCTCGATAACCAGCAGGTCGATATCGGAATCTGGGCGCGCATCGCCACGGGCGCGGGAGCCAAACAGGATGATTGCCTCAGGATCGGCCTCACGCACGATGATCTCCACCATCTGGCGCAGCAGCTCGGGCTCGGGAAGTCCGTTGTCTTCCGGCCCGATATGGCTGTATGCCGGCGTTGTCGTGGTCCTCATCCGTCAGCGCTCCAGCCCGTCCTCGACGCCAACGGGGTTGCTAGACAGCCATTCCTGCATCATCGGGCTGTTGACGTTGTCGTTGTAGCACCAGCCCTCGTTGCCGGTGTTGTAGGGCGGGTCGATGAAGATGCAGTCCACCTTGCCGGCGTACAGCGGCAGCAGCGCCTTCAGGGCATGCAGATTGTCGCCGTGGATGATCAGACTGCCGTCGAGGCTCGGCGTGCCGATGGAGCGTCCCGCATGCGGGACCAGCGGGCGATATGGCACCGCCGGGTGATGGTTGTAGACGAACTCTTTGCCTTTGCAGAACTGTTGCGGCATGGCGAGCCTCGATCAGCGGAGGATTGCGTGTGGGCCGGTGGCCGCGCTCTGGGTGTAACCGGTGCCCGATCCGGTTCCGGCAGGCAGATATCAGGTTGGGGCGATTGTCTCATTGCCCTAGGAACCCGTCCAATTGGCACCGGCGGGTCGGAGCGCTCATGGCTGGCCGATGGCAATGTGCTCGTCGCTCACCCAGAGGAGGGAAGCGGCCCGTCGCGGCATAAATGTCGCAGCATAAAGCTTCCGTCGTTGGCCGCCTGGTCAGCCCGGCTGTTAGAGTAGGCCATGCTGCAAGTTACCCCAGACCTCTGGCTGCCGGAGTCCGATCTCGAAGAGCAGTTCATCCGCGCGCCGGGGCCGGGCGGGCAGAACGTGAACAAGGTTGCCACCGCCGTGCAACTGCGCTTCGATGCCGCGCGCTCGGCGGCGCTGGCGGAGGATGTGCGTCAGCGCTTGCTGCGGCTGGCCGGGCGGCGGGCGGATCGGGACGGCGTCATCACCATCGAGGCGAAGCGTTTTCGTACCCGAGAGCGCAATCGTGAGGATGCCCGTGAGCGACTGGCAGGCCTGATCCGGCAGGCCATCCATCGGCCCAAGCCGCGGATCGCCACCCGGCCAACGCGCGCCTCGCGTGAACGGCGGCTGGCGGCCAAGCGGCTCCTGGGCCAGCGCAAACAGCAGCGCCAGCGCTCGGATGAGGATTGATTTTCCCTGGTGTTGGTATGGGCTGGCCCGGCTTGCCTCTGGCGAGTCAGGGCCGGATACTATGCCCATGCCATACGCCTCCACCCTCGCCAATCATTTCCTCATCGCCATGCCCGGGCTGCGGGACCCCAATTTCTCGCGCACCGTGACCTACATGTGCGAGCACACGGACCAGGGCGCCATGGGGATCGTCATCAACCGTCCTCTGGAGATTCGCCTCGGCGAGATCCTGGAGCAACTGGATATCGAGGTCACGGACCCGAGCGTCATCGACACCCCGGTCTATCTGGGTGGTCCGGTGCAGACCGACCGTGGCTTTGTGCTTCATTCCGAGGGCGAGACCTACGACTCGACCCTCAGCGTCGCCCCCAATATCTGCGTCACCACCTCCCGGGACATCCTGGAGGCCATCGCCGCCGGCAAGGGGCCGGCCTGGCGACTCGTCGCCCTGGGTTACGCCGGCTGGGGCGGTGGCCAGTTGGAGCAGGAGATGGGTACCAACGCCTGGCTGAGCGGGCCGGCGGATAACGACATCATTTTCCGGCTGCCCGCCGGGCGGCGCTGGCAGGCGGCGGCCTCCCTGCTGGGGGTGGATCTCAATCTGATGAGCGCCGAGGTCGGCCACGCCTGAATGGCCAGCGGTACCCTGATCGGTTTCGACTTTGGGCCGCGCAAGATCGGCGTGGCCATCGGTCAGACCATCACCGCCACCGCCGCCCCCCTGACCACCCTGCGCAGTCACGACGACCGCCCCGACTGGCCGCGTATCGAGGCCCTGATCCGGGAATGGCAGCCGGAGGCCGCCGTGGTCGGCCTGCCCTTCAACATGGACGACACCGAGACCGCCATCGCCCCCCTGGCGCGGCGCTTCGCCCGCCAGATCCAGGGGCGTTTTGGCCTGCCGGTGCACCTGGTGGACGAGCGCCTGACAACCCTGGCGGCGCGCCAGATTCTGGGGCGCAAGGCGACCTCCCGCGAGGTGGTCGATGCCATGGCGGCCAAACTCTTGCTGGAGACCTGGTTAAGTGAGCGACACTGAAGTCTATGCCGATGCCGCGAACCTGGAGGCCGTCATCGCCCGCATGGGCGCCGCCCTGCAGGACAAGCTGACTCAGCGCGGCATCCTCGATCCCCTCATGGTCGGCATCCACACCGGCGGCGTCTGGGTGGCGGAGCGCCTGCACCGCATCCTGATGCTGGACGAGCCCCTGGGCGTGCTGGACATCTCCTTCTACCGCGATGATTTCAGCCGGATCGGCCTGCACCCCCAGGTGCGCCCTTCCCATCTGCCGGTGGAGGTGGACGATCGCCATATCATCCTGGTGGATGACGTCCTCCAGACCGGCCGCACCATCCGCGCCGCCCTCAACAGCCTTTTCGACTACGGGCGTCCGGCCTCGGTGCTGCTGGCGGTGCTGGTCCGTCGCGGCTGGCGGGAACTGCCCATCGCCGCGGATGTCACCGGCCTGGACCTCAAGCAGGAGTTGGATCGGGATGGCCGTCTGCAAGTCAAGCTGACCGGTCCCGAGCCCCTGGCCTTGGTCCTGGGGCGCCGTTCTCTGACCCCTTGAGCACTCCGTTTAGCCGTCCGGTCGCCAGGACCTGATCCCGGCGAGCGGGCGAGGTTGCCGCCCGGGCGACCGCGAGCGGAACGCGACCTGGAGATCTTCCAGGAAAGCGCCCGGGAAATCGCCCCAAAATTTCTTCCAGGATATCGCCTAAGCTAATTGCCCGACACCTCTCAGCAGTATCCCGTCGCCACCCATCATGCCTCCCCCGAATATCCAGCTCGACGATCACGGCCACCTCAAGCACTTCCTTACTCTGGAGGGGTTGAGCCGGGAGCTCCTGATCAAGATCCTCGACAAGACCGAGGGCTTCCTGGGCGTCGCCCGCCAGGCGGTGAAGAAGGTCCCCTTGTGCCGGGGCAAGACGGTCGCCAACCTCTTCTTCGAGACCAGCACCCGCACCCGCACCACCTTCGAGCTGGCGGCCAAGCGGCTGTCGGCGGACGTGCTGACCCTCAATATCGCCGCCTCCTCCACCTCCAAGGGTGAGACCCTGCTCGACACCCTGCGCAACCTGGAGGCGATGCACGTCGATATGTTTGTGGTGCGCCATGCCGAGAGCGGGGCGGCCCACTTCATCGCCCAGCACGTGGCCCCCGGGGTGAGCGTCATCAACGCCGGGGACGGACGCCACTCCCACCCGACTCAGGGCATGCTGGACATGTTCACCATCCGCCGGCACAAGGGGGATTTCGGCCCGCTCACCGTGGCCATCGTCGGCGACATCCTGCACTCGCGGGTGGCCCGCTCCCAGCTCGCGGCCCTCAGGACCCTGGGCGCCGGCGAGGTGCGCATCATCGCCCCGCGCACCCTGCTGCCGGCCGAGCCCGAATCCCTGGGGGCGCGGGTCTTCCATGATCTGCGCGCGGGGGTGCGCGACGCCGACGTGGTCATCATGCTGCGCCTGCAGCGCGAGCGCATGCGCGGCGCCATGCTGCCCAGCGAGCACGAGTACTTCCAGCTCTTCGGCCTCACCGAGGAGCGCCTGGCCACCGCCAAGCCGGACGCCATCGTCATGCACCCCGGGCCCATCAACCGCGGGGTGGAGATGGACTCCCAGGTCGCTGACGGCCCCCGTTCGGTGATCCTGGAGCAGGTCAGCAACGGCATCGCCGTGCGCATGGCGGTCATGGCCCTGTGCATTGGTACCCAGAACCGACTCGCGCAGGCCGACAGCCATGACTGAAGCCACCCCCAGCACCGCCCCCAGCGCTACCCCCAGTACCGGTACCGCCGCCGGTAAGGCCACCAGTACCGCCGCTAGTAAGGCTAGCATTATCGCTTCCGCCACCACTGCCCCCGGCATCCCTCCAGAATCCCCGCCCGAGCTGGCCCCCGCCATCGCCCTTGGCAATACCTCGGGCATCCCTCCGGCTATCGCCCCCGGCCTGGTGGCTAGTCGCGTCAGCATCCGCCACGGGCGGCTCATCGACCCCGCCAACGGTATCGACGACCTCCTCGATCTGCACCTTGCCGATGGCAAGGTCCTGGCGGTGGGCGAGGCGCCGCCGGGCTTCGAGCCGGAGCGGGTCCTGGACGCCACCGGCCAGGTGGTGTGCCCGGGTCTCATTGACCTCTGCGCCCGGCTGCGGGAACCAGGTCAGGAGCATAAGGGCACCATCGCCAGCGAGACGGCCGCGGCGGCGGCGGCCGGGATCACCAGCCTCTGCTGCCCGCCGGATACCATGCCCATCATCGACACCCCGGCGGTGGCCCAGCTCATCACCCGCACCGCGGCGCTGGCGGGCAAGGCGCGGGTAGTGCCCGCCGGCGCCCTCACCCAAGGCCTGGCGGGCGAGCAGCTCAGCGAGATGGCCACCCTGCGCCAGGCCGGTTGCGCCGTCATGTGCCAGGCCGAGAGTCCCATCATCAACACCCTGGTGCTGCGGCGGGCCATGGAGTACGCCGCCACCTTCGGCCTGACCGTCATCATGCGCCCGGAGAACCCCTTCCTGCGCGACAACGGCTGCGCCCACGAGGGGCGGGTCAGCGCCCACCTGGGGCTGCCGGGCATCCCTGAGGCAGCCGAGACGGTGGCCCTGGCCCGTGACCTGGAGGTGGCCAAGCAGACCGGCGCCCGGGTCCATTTCCGCGCCCTGTCCTGTGCCCGCTCCCTGGAGAAACTGGCCGCGGCCCAGGCCCGGGGCATCGCCGTCAGCGCCGACGTCAGCGCCCATCAGCTCATCCTCACCGAGGACGACCTGGAGGGTTTCAACAGCCAGTGTCACCTGAATCCGCCCCTGCGCACCGCTGCTGATCGCGACGCCCTGCGGGAGGCGGTCCGCACGGGTTTGGTGACGGCCGTCTGCTCCGACCATCAGCCCCACGAGCCGGATGCCAAGCTGGCGCCCTTCCCCAGCACCGCCCCGGGCATGGCGGCCCTGGAGACCCTGCTGCCCCTCTTGTTGCGCTTGGTCGCCGCGGGCGTTCTGGACCTGCCCACCGCCATCGCCCGGCTCACCTGCGGCCCCGCCGCCATCCTGGGTCTGCCCCTGGGTAACCTGGCCCCGGGGCGGGCGGCGGATGTGTGCGTCTTCGATCCCGAAGCCAAGTGGCGGGTGGGTCCCAAGACCTGGCTAAGCCAGGGGCGCAACACCCCCTTCTGGGGCGAGCGGTTCAAGGGGCGGGTGACCTGGACCCTGCTGGGTGGCCAGATCGTCCATGAACGGCGACTTTGAGGGGTAGGCCGCCGCGACACCGCGCGGTCAGCAGGCCGTCCGCCGTCGCCGCCCCAGCCCCTCTTGTCGGGTACCCCGGCTGATCTGCGTCTCATCGCGGGTACCCCGGTTGACCCACGTCGTGCGGTGTCCCTCCCGGTAGCCAGACCCCGTGATCTTCCTTCATCTTGAATGCGACCCAGCCCGAGCCCCCTCATGAGCGCTGCATCCCATCGCGATACCCTCTTCGTCGAGGAGACCGAGGTCCTGAGCCACGAGGCCTTCGCCGGCGACCAGTACCTGATGCGCCTCTGGTCTCCGGAGTGCGCCCAGCGCGCCCGCCCCGGCCAGTTCGTCCATCTCACTTGCGACCCCGCCCTGCCCTTGCGGCGGCCCCTCTCCCTGATGCGGGTCAATCCGCGGGAGAGCTGGATCGAGATCCTCTACAAGGCGGTGGGGGAGGGGACGCGGCTCCTGGCCCGGCGCAAGCCCGGCGACCGGATCAGTTCCATCGGCCCCATCGGCAATCCCTTCCAGGTCCATGCCGACCGGCCACGGCCCCTGCTCATCGGCGGCGGGGTGGGCATGCCCCCCATGGTCTTCCTCGCCGATAGCCTGCGCGGGACGCCCGGGTGCAAGCCCTTCGTCATCCTCGGTTCCGAGGTGCCCTTTCCCTTCCCGGCCCAGCCCAGTCAGTTCCTGGTTCCGGGCCTGCCGCCGGGGGTCATTGCCGCCATGCCCTTGCTGGACGACTGGGGGATTCCCAGCCGTCTCGCCAGTCTCCAGGGCTATCCCGGTTGCTTCCAGGGCTACGTCACCGACCTGGCCCGGGTCTGGCTCCAGGGCCTGGACGCCGAGGCCCTGGCGGAGGTCGAGGTCTTCGCCTGTGGTCCCCACCCCATGCTGGCGGCCGTGGCCGCCCTGGCCCGTGACTTCGACCTGCCCTGCCAGGTCTCCCTGGAGGAGTTCATGGCCTGTGGCGTCGGCGGCTGCGCCGGCTGTGTGGTCGAGGTCAGGACGCCCGAGGGGCCGGCCATGAAGCGCGTCTGCGTCGATGGCCCGGTGTTCGACGCCCGGACGGTGTTCTGATTCGCCTGACGATCAGCTTGGCCGGCCTCTTTATGCCCGCGCAAGCTCGGCGGTCCCCACGCCGCCCCCGCCCGGGTTGGAGGCGGTTCGTCAATGGGTGTATTACCCATTGCAATCAATGTTCGGTTTTCCCGGGTCGGGTGGCATCCGGCGGGGGACGCCGTGCATCCGTCCCTGGAGGCTCGGGCATGGCATCCCTGCTATGCACGCCCCCCAGATGCCCCCCGACCCTCCGCAACCAAGCCGAAAACACCGTGGTATCCGTTAAAAATGGATGCAAATGGGTGTAGTACTGGTTCCTCAGGAGATGCTGGCCGATTAGCCGGATCGCGGCTCAGTGGGAAGAAAAAGGATTGATCGGGCCCCCTGCTTAAGAAAAAATGAGCGGACGCCTCAAAAATTAACAAAAAGCCCGCTCAGGACAGAAAAAATTGCCATCGGTCGGCTACGCCCACCTGCTTCAGCAACTCCCTCTCTCCGCCTTTGCCCCGGAGCGACCGGCCAGGGTGGCATCGGTGATGCGGGTGACCGCTACGGTGGATGCCATCCTCGTACCCGCCCATGTGGCGCCCACCGGCGACGATCCGCTGGAGCATGTGCTCTTTGCCCTCAAACACGAGGGCATTCAACTACAGATCCTCGCCCAGGCCCTGCGCCACATCCCGGATGCGGTCATCCGTGATGCCGTCCGCCGCACCCCCTCGGGCAGCTATATCCGCATGGCCGGCTTTCTGTGGGAGGCATTCAATCGGCGGACACTGGACGACCTGCCCGCCATTACCGGCCCCACGGTCAAGTTGTTCGATCCCCGTCGTTACCTCACCGGGCCCGTGCGGCGCGATCCCCGCTGGCGGGTCAGTTTCAACGGGCTTGGCTCGCTGCAATACTGCGCCACCGTAGCCCGTACGCCATCGATCGAGGATCTGCTGAGCTATGACATCCTGGCGCGGGCACAGGCATTCCTCGCGGAACTGGGCCCGGCCGCTACCGATCGCGCCCTGTCCTGGGCCTATCTGCACGAGACGGAGAGTTCCTTCGCCATCGAGCGCGAGACACCCGGCGCCGACAAAGCCGAGGCTTTCGTCTCTTTGTTGCGGCAGGCGCATCAGCGACGCCCATTGGACGAAAGCTACCTGGTGGAATTACAGAATGCCGCCATCACCAATCCCTTCGACAAGGCGGCCGCCTTCCGTCACCAGCAAAACTGGCTGCGCGGCCCTCTGCGGGGCGCGGCCGGAATCACCTATCTCCCGCCACCCCCTCAGTGGGTGCCGGGACTGATGGCAGAACTCCTGGCCTTCGCCAACGGTGCAGCCCGAGAGATCGACCCGTTGGTCGCCGCCGCCATCGCCTCCTTCGGTTTTGTCTTCATTCATCCCTTCATGGACGGCAACGGTCGGCTCTCGCGCTTCCTGTTCCATTATGTCCTTGCTCAGTCCGGGCACCTGGAACCTGGCCTGTTGCTCCCGGTCTCGGTGGCCATGAAGCGTAACGAAGGGGCTTATCTTGAGGCCTTACAGCATTATTCACGCCCGATGCGTCAGCGCTGGTCGGTGCGCTGGCTTGGGGATGAAGACTATGACTTCCGCTTCCAGGATGATGACAGCCTGTACCGCTACTGGGACGCCACTCCCTGTGTCGAATTCGGGCTGAGCATGGCGCGGCAGGCGCTGGAGAAGGATCTCCGCGAGGAAACCGAGTTTCTGGCGCGCTATGACCGGATCTACAAGGCCATCGACGACCGCTTCGATGTCCGCGGCAGCGACTTGACCACCCTGGTGATCAGCGCCCTGCAAAACCAAGGCATGGTCTCCAATAACCGCCGCAAACAGTTTCACCTGAGCGTGCCGGAAACCGTTTTCGAGGCCATCGAACAGGTCTGCGCGGAGGTGCTGGCTGGTCCTGGGGATTGATGTCAACCCCCCTCTGACCCTGGCGCGCTTTCGTGCTAGGCTGATCAGCGCGAGTCGTGACCGGGCGGTATCCCGCCCCGTTGCCGAGTCATGTCCGCGCCCGGCAGGGCTCAGCCGAGCGCTCGCCACGCTTATTCGGAGGGGGTTTGGTGCCGGTCCGTTTTGCTTGCTATCGCCTTCGCATTGCCCTGGTGCTGGGCCTGAACCTGAGTCTACTCCTGTCGGGATGCTCGCGGCCGGCCCCACTACGGGTCGGCATCAATCCCTGGATCGGTTACGAGACCCTGCCGCTCGCCGCGCAATTGGGCTGGCTGCCGGAGGGGGTCGAATTGCACGCCACCGCGTCGTTCAGCGCTTCGGCCCAGGCGCTGGCGGAGGGCACCCTCGATGCCGCTGGCTTGACCCTGGAGGAGCTGCTGCTGGCGCGCGCCAGGGGCACCCCCTTGAGCGCGGTCCTGGTCTTCGACGTCTCCGCCGGGGCGGACATGCTCCTGGCGCGCGCCGAGGTCCCGTCGATTGCCAACTTGCGGGGGCGCCGGGTTGGGTTCGAGTCCTCCGCCCTGGGGCCGCTGGTGCTCTCCCGGGCGCTGGCGACCGTCGACCTGACCCTGGCAGATGTCGAGCGCCAACTCATCCCTCCGGAAGAGCAGTTCGCGGCCTGGCAGGAGGGCCGAATCGACGCGGTGGTGACCTATGGCCCGGTCGCCACCCGGCTGGAGCGCGCGGGCGCCCGCCGCCTCTTCGACAGCCGGCAAATGCCCAACGCGATTTTCGACGTGCTCGCCGTGCGCCGGGAGCGCCTCGATCACCCGGCGCTTCCGGGTCTGGTCGAGGCGCATTTTCGCGCCCTGGCCCACCTGGAGCACAACCGCGACGATGCCCTGTACCGTATCGCCCACCGGCATCAGGCCACCTTCGCCGAGGTGCGCGACGCCTTGGCCGGCATCACACTACCCGACCTGACGGGTAATCGCGACCTGCTGCGCGCGCAAGGGCCCTTGTATCCGGTCGCCATGGACCTGAATGGCCTCTTGTTGGCCGAGGGCCTGCTCGCCGCCCCAGCCGACCTGGGTAGCCTCACCGATGAGCGTTTTGTGCAGTCGTTGCGGATGACCGCCCCATGATCACCGGACGCTGGCGGCTGCTTCGCCTCTTATTCCTCCGCACCTTTGCTCTCAACTCCCCACCCGAGCTAGCGCTCGGGCTCACGTTAAAGATCACCCTTGGCCTCACCCTCGGGCTGACGGTGGTGCCAGCAGCCGCGGCGGAGGCTGAGAAGGTCCTGACCTTCGGGATCTATGCCTACCGCCCCCCGGAGATCATGATGCAGCGCTTCGCCCCCCTGGCCAGCCATCTGGGCGAGCGGTTGCCGGGGACGCGGGTCGAGCTGAAAGCGATGTCCCAGGACGAACTCGATCAGGCGGTGCGGAGGCATCAGGTCGACCTGGTGCTGACCAATCCGCGGCACTACCTCCAGTTGCGTACCCACAGCCATCTCACCGGCGCCATCGCCACAATGGTGAAACGGGCCTTCGACGGCTCCCCGACACGCAGCCTTGGCGGGGTGATCTTCACCCGCGCCGGACGGGATGACCTCGCCGGGCTGGCCGATCTGGCGGGTCAGCGCATCGCCTTCCCGGGGCCCCACCATACCGGCGGCTACATGGCGCAGCTCCACGAGATCGTTCAGGCCGGTCTGCCGCCGCCAGGCCAGGACGAACTCCTGAACGCGGGCAGCCATGATGCCGTGGTGCAACAGGTCCTCAACGGCACCGTCGATGTCGGCTTCATTCGTACCGAGGTACTGGAAGAGCAGGCTGCGGACGGTCGGCTCGACCTGAATCGGATCAAGGTCATCAACCGCCAGGCCCTGGCCGATTACCCCTTCATCAGCTCGACGCGGCTCTATCCGGAGTGGCCCGTGATCGCGCTGCCGACCACCGATCCGCGCACGGTCCGGGAAGTCACCGCAGCCCTGCTCACCCTTGATCCCGAGGGCCCGGTCGCCCTGCAGGCCCAGATCGCCGGTTTCGACCCCCCGACGGATTATCTGCCGATCGAGCAGGCGATGCGTGCCCTCCGCCTGCCGCCCTTCGACCAGCCTTCGCGCTACAGCCTGGCCGATTTGTGGCGCGACTATTGGCTCCAGCTGATCGCCGCCGCCCTCGCGGTGGTGGCGATCCTGGCCTTGAGCCTGTTGTTGTTCCTGCGCAACCGGCTGCTGGAGCAACGCGGTCGGGATCTCCAGGCGCATCAGCGCTTCCTCGCCCTGCGGATGCGGCGGGACGAGGCCTTGCTCAGGCTCCCCCATCTCGCCGAGGAGCGCGACGAACTCAACTTCATCCAGCGCGCCCAGGAATTCACCGAGGACCTCACCGCAAGCCGGATCGCCTTCATTCACTTCGTCAATAAGGATCAAGATACCATCGAGCTGGTGAACTGGTCGCGGCGCACCCTGGATGGCTACTGCACGGCCGTGGCTGACCGCCATTATCCGGTGCGTCAGGCCGGGATCTGGGCCGATGCCTTGCGTTGGCGCGCCCCGGTGGTGGTCAACGACTATCCCGGCCATGCCGCCAAACACGGCCTGCCCGCGGGACATGCCGTGCTTGAACGCTTCATCAGCGTGCCGGTGATCGAGGACGACCGGGTCGTCATGCTCGCCGGCGTCGGCAACAAGGAAGCGGATTACACCGAGACCGATGTCGAGACCGTCCAGCTCCTCGCCAACACCATCTGGCGGCTGGCGCAGCGCCGGCGGGGCCAGCGGGAGTTGGAGTTGGCCGCGTCGGTGTTCACCCATGCCCGCGAGGGCATCCTGGTGACGGATTCCGACGGCGTCATCGTCGATGCCAACGAGGCCTTCACCGCCCTGACCGGGTACGAGCGCGGCGAACTGGTCGGCCAGAATCCCCGCCTGCTCAAATCCGGGCGGCAGGTCGCGGGCTTCTATGCCGAGTTCTAGCGTTCGCTCCGGCTCAAGGGCTACTGGCGGGGCGAGATCTGGAATCGGCGCAAGGACGGCGAGGTGCGGGCGCAGCTCGTGACGATCAGCGGGGTCCAGCTGGGCGGGGAGGCCACCGCCCGCTTCGTGGCCCTTTACTCGGACATCACCGAGCAGCTCAACTACCAGCGTCAGCTCGAGCACGCCGCCCATTTCGATGCCCTGACGGCGCTGCCCAATCGGGTCTTGCTCGCCGATCGCCTCCAGCAGGCCATGGCGCGGGTGCGCCGCAACGGGACCAAGCTCGCGGTGCTCTATCTGGATCTGGACGGCTTCAAGGCGGTTAACGATCGCCATGGCCATGCCGAGGGCGACCGCCTGCTGCGCGAGATCGCCTTGCGCTTGCGCGCCTGCCTGCGCGAGGTCGATACCCTGGCCCGCCTGGGCGGGGACGAGTTCGTCGCCGTCCTGGGCGACCTGGGCACGGAGCAGGACGTCCTGCTCCAGGCCAACCGCCTGCTCCAGGCCGTGAGCCGTCCGATCGAGGTCGCGGAGGGTGTCGTCCAGCTCGCGGCCAGTATCGGCATCACCTTCTATCCGCAGCCGGTCGAAGTCGATGCCGACCTGCTGCTGCGGCAGGCCGATCAGGCGATGTATCAGGCCAAGCTCGCCGGTCGCAACCAGTACGTGCTGTTTGATGTCGACGCGGAGATCGATCAGCGGGACCGCCATCGTAGTCGCGACCTGCTCCAGCGGGCGCTGGAGCGGGGTGAGCTGCTGTTCCACTATCAGCCAAAGGTCAACATGCGCCGCGGCGAGGTCATCGGCGCCGAGGCCCTGCTGCGCTGGGCCCATCCTGAGCGGGGGCTGCTCCCGCCCGGTGAATTCTTGCTCACCGGCGCCGATCACCGGCTGATGATCGAGATCGGCAAGCTGGCCGTCGCCCATGCCCTCGACGAGATCGATGCCTGGTCTGCAGCGGGCCGCAGGCTCAACCTCAGCGTCAACATTCACGCGCACCATCTGCAACGACGGGACTTCGTCCCCTGGTTGCGCGGCGAACTGGCGCTTCATCCCGGCCTCGCCCACGGGCAACTGTCCCTCGAAGTGCTGGAAACCAGCGCCCTGGAGGATCTGGGTCTGGTCCGGGAGCTGATCCTCGACTGCGCCCAACTGGGCGTCGACCTTGCCCTCGACGACTTCGGCACTGGCTACGCTTCCCTGACCTATCTGCGCAATCTGCCGGCCGCCGAGATCAAGATCGATGCCAGTTTCGTGCGCGGCTGCCTGGACGATCCGGAGGACCTGGCGATCATCGAGGGGGTGCTGGGGCTGGCCACCGCCTTTCAGCGGCGGGTGGTGGCCGAGGGGGTCGAGACCGTCGAGCACGGCAAGATGCTCCTCGCCCTCGGCTGCGAGCTGGCGCAGGGCTATGCCATCGCCCGCCCGATGCCGGCGGATGAGCTACGGGCCTGGGTGGAGCGCTGGCAGGCCCCCTTGGCCTGGCGCGAACTGCCCCCCGTCGCGCCCGCGGATATCCCGGCGCTGGCCGCGCTCGTCCACCATCGGGCCTGGCTGGCGTGTCTGGAGCGGCTCCAGCGGGAGGGGGGCGGGTTGCCGGAGATTAGGGAGACTCCATGCCGTTTCGCCCGCTGGCTGGATAGCGAAGGGCGGCACCGGAACGGCGGCCAGGCGTCGTCCCAGGCGATGTTCCAGGCGATCGAACGTCTCCACGTCCAGGCCCATGAACAGGCGGAACGGCTGCTGGAGCGGGCGCCAGGCACGGACGAGACCACCGCTGAGGACGCCTTGCAGGCCCTGCGTACGCTTCACGATCAGCTCACGGAGCAGGTTTTTCAACTGCTGCAATCTGGCCAACCCCAACAATAAAAATGATGGCGCTGGCAGTGATGGTGTCGCAAGGGTGCCGTCGGGAGTGGTGGCATTGCGCCCAGATGCTGCTTCAGCCCGGGGTGGCTTCCCCCGTGCTGGCCGAAGGCGGGGGTGCCGCGAAGATCGTCAGTTTCAGCTCCATGTCATCCAGGTTTTCGTAGACGGGGCTCTGGCCGGACAGCGCCTCGCTGCGCGTCAGGATCATCTGCACCCCGGCACCCCGCTTGTCCATCAACTGGGTTTTGCCGAACAAAGGCTCCTCCACCGGGTAGTAGCGGGCGAAGAGGCTGGCGATGACCTCGTTGCGCGGCGCCGAGATCTGCATCATGGATTCGAGGGTCATGGAGTTGGGCAAGGCACCGGGGGTATTGATCTCCAGCCGGTCGCGGAACATGAACAGGCGGATGCGCTGCGCCGGGAGCGAGTAGTCGCGATGGGCGACGGCGTTGACGAGCGCCTCGAATACCGCTGCCAGATCGTATTGGGGATAGTCTATCCGCCCCAGGCGTTTGCGCGCCGGGGTGCGCATGTTGCGCTGCACGAAGTGGATGGCATCGAAAATCTGCCGATCGAGGGGCCCCTGGATCACCTGGGCGTCCACCTGATCGTTGGGGTCGTTGACCAGGCCGTCATGGGCCACGGCGAGGATTTCCGCGTTGCGCAGCCAGCGGTGGGGCATGAGGGTCAGCAGTAGCACCCCGGCCACCGTCGGCGCATGGCCCTCGTCCGTTGCCTTCAGCAGATGTAGACGTCCCAGTTGGATTGGCGGGTCATCCTGACCCTGGCGGGTGAAGCGGCCGACCAGCAGCGGATCGTAGTCGGCCAGCGTCGCGCCGGGGACCTCCTGCTCCTCGAAGCGGATGAAGCGTGCCTGGCCGCGCTGCTGAAACAGACGGGCCAGGGCATCGGGGGTGAGTTCGCGCTTGGCGTGGCCCACGCGGCGAAAATAGCCGTTGGCGCTTTGATGTACCCACAGGCTTTGCGGCACTTCCGCGACGATGATGGCGCGCGGCTGACTGGCGCTATCTGGCACTTCGACATGATGGGTGATCACGTCGAGCGCGGGCTTGATCCGGTCCGTGCAGATGGCGGTCAGCCAGGCTTCCACCTGATCAAGATGCTCGGGCGGGATGCCGGTGATCGTGCGCGTCCGGTCATCGACGCCCAGAATCAGGAGGCCACCCCGGGCATTACCCAGGGCCGCCAGTTCGTCGGACAAACCATCCGCGTGCGGCTCGATCCGCTTGCCCTGGTCGCTGACCCTGACTTGTTTCAGCTCCAGGGTCGAATCCTCGCCCAGGCGAATGCGCCGCAACAGATGTTCGATGTTCATGGCGCCTCCTTTAGGGGAGCAAAAGTTAGGCTCAGGGTAGCCAGTTAAAGCGGCATCTGGTCAGGGCGCGCTTGCCGGTGGGTGATCGGATTATAGGCGAGGGCGGTTTGACGCGGTTCCCTGGGCGTGAAGGTTAGCTCCCCGGTTATAGGTGGGGATGACTCAAAGGCTATCCTGAAACCAGGGAGCGCGGGGGGGTGAGGGTTCATGCGTGGGCCATTGCTCCAATCAGGACGAAGGGGGCGGTAGAATGGCGCGACCTTTTGTCCATTCCCGCTCACCAACCGCGAACCCCCTCATCATGACCCAGCTCCGCCTCGGCCTGCCCAAGGGCAGCCTCGAACAATCCACCCTGGCCCTCTTTGAGCAGGCGGGCTGGAAGATCAGTCCCAACTATCGCAACTATTACCCGGAGGTGGACGACCCCGAGCTGTCCTGCGTCCTGGTGCGCGCCCAGGAGATGGCGCCCTATGTCGCCAACGGCACCCTGGACTTGGGCCTGACCGGCCTGGACTGGATCCTGGAGACCGAGACCCAGGAGCAGGTCGAGGAGATCTGCACCCTGACCTATTCCAAAAGCTCGGAGCAGCCCAGCCGCTGGGTGCTGGTGGTGCCCAAGGACTCGCCGGTGACCAGCATCGCCGATCTCCAGGGCAAGAAGATCGCCACCGAGCTGGTGGGCTTCACCCAGCGCTATCTGGCGGAGCGCGGCATCCAGGCCAGTGTCGAGTTCTCCTGGGGCGCCACCGAGGCCAAGGTGGTGGAGGGCCTGGTGGATGCCGTGGTGGAGATCACCGAGACCGGCAGCACCATCCGCGCCCATGGCCTGCGCATCGTTGAGGACCTGCTGGTCACCGAGACCCGCCTTATCGCCAACCCCCAGGCGCGCCAGGACCCGGGGAAGCGGGCCAAGATCGATCAGATCGCCCTCATGCTAAAGGCCGCCCTGGCCGCGCGGCACAAGGTGGCCCTCAAGCTCAACGTCCGCGACCGGGACCTGGACGGTATCGTCGCCCTGCTGCCCAGCCTCCATGCCCCCACCGTCAGCCACCTTTACGATCGCGAATGGCTGGCCGTGGAGACGGTGGTGGACGCCCGGCTGGTCCGTGACCTGGTGCCGCGCCTGCGCCTGGCCGGCGCCGAGGGCATCCTGGAGTACGAATTGCGCAAGATGGCGTGAGGGCGGGGCGAGGAAGTGGCTTCTGGCACTTCTGCCCTGAGGGCGTCGTGGGGCCCCCTCGTGCGTTGTGGGTACTTGGCGGCGGTTGGTGCTGTAATAGAGAATATTTGACGGTTGACCGGCGCTTGCCAGGTGCGCCCTGGTCGTTGTTGCTCTGGTGTATGCCCAAGGGATTGCACTTTCCTCGAATAGGATTGTCTAGACCGGACTTGGATGGAACAAATTGATCCAATTAATGAAACTGCCTTGGACGATACCCGATGAAGCGCCTCCTCAAGCTGTTTACGTCTCTTTCCCACCAGATTAGCATTGCTGTATGTCTGGTCATGGCGGCGGGATTCGCGGCGTTGGCCGATCCTTCCCCGGGTCAGCCGCCAGTGCTGATTGGCCTGGACGCCGAGTTTGGCCATCGCACCAGCACCTCCGCCCAGGCGGTGCGGCAAGGCTTGGAGATCGCCATCGCCGAGATCAACCAGGCCGGCGGGGTGCTGGGTGGTCGGCCCCTGGAGCTGGTGGTTCGTGACAACCGCTCCCTGCCGGCCCGGGGCCTGGACAACCTGCGCGAACTGGCGGCGATCCCCGATCTGGTGGCGGTCTTCGGCGGCAAGTTCAGCCCCATCTACATGGAGGTCCTGCCCACGGCCCATGAGCTGGGCATCCTCCTCATGGACCCCTGGGGTTCCGCCGACGGTATCACCGAGCACGATTTTCGTCCCAGTTACAGCTTTCGCCTGTCCCTCAAGGACTCCTGGGCGGCGCCGGTGATGTTGCGCCATGCCCTGGAACGGTATCGGGCGCGTAAGCTCGGCGTCTTCCTGCCCAATACCGCCTGGGGCCGGAGCAACCAGGCCGCCATCAGCCGGGCGGCGGCGGACAATGGCCAGACCCTCGTCGGCGAGCAGTGGTACAACTGGGGCGACAAGTCCTTCAGCGATGATTACCAGGACCTGCGCGCGGCCGGCGCCCAGGCCATCGTGCTGGTGGCGAACGAGGCTGAGGGCTCGACCCTGGCGCGGGAGGTGGCGGCCCTGCCCCCCGCGGAGCGGCTGCCCATCGTTAGTCACTGGGGCGTGACCGGCGGCAAGTTCGCCGAACTCGCCGGCGCTGGCCTGAACGAGCTGGACTTCGCCGTGGTCCAGACCTACAGCTTCGTCGGTCGTGACGACCCCGCCGCCCGCCGCGTCCTGGCCGCCCTGCGGGAGCGGTATGGCATCACCGGCGCCGAGGCGGTCAAGAGCCCGGTGGGGGTCGCCCACGCCTACGACCTGATGCACCTGTTGGCCCAGGCCATCGATTGGGCGGGGAGCACCGACCGCGCCGCCGTGCGCACCGCCCTGGAAAACCTGGGGCCCCACGACGGACTGGTCAGGCACTACGACCATCCCTTCACCCCCGAGCGACACGATGCCCTGTCCCCGGCGGAGGTCTTCATGGCCCGCATTACCGCCGATGATCGGATCCTGCCGATTTCCGACTCGGGATTGGCTTCAGTGACCGCTTCAGCCCCAGCCCAGGCTCCCGCTTCCGTTCCGGCCCCGGCCGAGTAGCCCGCGTTTGCCAATGCCCCCCTCCGAGGCCGTGCCGGTCGTGAGGACCCGGATGCGCCTGCACCGGCGGGTCCAGGTGGCGGCCTTTACCCTGGCCATGGTGGTGGCGGTGGCCATCGGCGTCACCAGCCTGACCCTGGCCCTGCGCGACCTGCCGCGCTCGGCCATGGCCGCCAATGACACCGCGGCTCGCCTGCTGGGCTCCTATCTCGATAGCTCCCTGTATCCCCGGATCGATGATCTGCGCCAGTTGGCGGAGAGTTCCCTGGTGTGGACCGCCTTGAGCGACTCCCAGGGCCGGGATCTCTACATCAAGCCCTTCCTGGAGGATCGCAACGAGGCGATGGATCACGGCCGCCTTGCCCTGCTCGATTACCGGGGGCGCTTCGTCGCCGGCAAGGCGTCTCTCCTCGCGTCGGGCGAGGGAGAGTCCGCAGACCTGGTGCGGGAGGTGCTGGCCTCGGGGCTGGCCATGACGCGGATGGCCAAGGGTGACCGGCCGGTGCTGCTGTTGGGAGTGCCGATCTTTTACGTCTACACCGATGACGTCATCGGCGTGTTGCTGGGCTCTTTTGACCTGGCCGGGCTCCTCGGCCGCCAATCGGTGGCCGATCTGGTCGGACGCGGCGTCGATCTGCGGGTGGCGGACCGGACCTGGACCCTGTGGCGGGATGCGGAGGGGGCGACGGGGGTCCATGTCCCGGCCGCCTATCGGGTCGCCCATCCGGAGCTTCCCGGCCTCTACGACCTGGAACTGGCGGTCTATTCAACCCGCAACCCCTGGCTGCCACTCCTGCTGGCGCGCGCGGGTTACATGTCGCTGGTCTCCCTGGTGCTGGCGGTGGTGGTCTGGTGGCTGGCTGGTCTGGCCGCCCGCCGCGTCAGTGGCCGCCTGGAGGCCCTGGCGAGCGCCATTCTCGCCCATCCCACCGGCGGTCCGGAGCAGATCCCCCTGGATAGCGGTGGCGATGAGATCGCCGTCCTCAGCGGCGCCCTGCGTCAGGCGCTGAGCGCCCAGGAGGAGGCGCGACGTCAACTGCGCCAGTTGGCCTACTACGATCCCCTCACCGGGCTGATGAACCGGTCCCTTTTCGATGACAAGCTGGTCGATGCCCTGCATCGCTGCCAGCGGCGTGAGGATGGCTTCGCCCTGCTGTTCATTGACCTTGATCGCTTCAAGCTGGTCAATGACACGGCCGGCCATGAGGCTGGGGACCTCCTGTTGCGGGAGGTGGCGGCGCGCATCCGGGCGCGGATTCGCGCCTCCGATCTGGCATGCCGGCGCAGCGGGGATGAGTTCACGGTGCTCATGGAGCCCTGCACGGAAGAGGCGTCGGCCACCCAGTTGGCGGCGGATTTGATCCGGCGCCTGTCGGAGCCTTCTCCGCTGCCCACCGGCGCCAGCGTGGCGGTGGGGGCCAGCATCGGCATCGCCTTCTATCCCGGGGATGGTGCCTCTGCCGCGGAGCTCATGGCCAATGCCGACGCGGCGATGTACGCCGCCAAGGAGCGTGGCGCGGGCTGCTGGTGCCTCTACGCGGGTGGGGCGGGGCAGGACGTCCAGCAGCGTCAGTTGCTGGCTAATCCGGGGCTGGTCGGGCCCAGGCACCCAGGGTCCAGCGATCCCCCTGATATTCCACCCAGTTGAACGCGGCGTTGGGGACCGGAAAGTCCCGGGGGCCGCTCAGATCACGGCCGGTGGCGGCGCGGTAGACCGTATCCAGGATGCCACCGTGGGTGAAGACCAGGAGCCTGGCCCCCGGATGACGCACCGCCAGCCCGCCCAGGCCCGCCTGGACGCGGGCGGCGAAGGCGCGCAGGGTCTCGCCGGTCTCGTAGTCATAGTCCAGGCTCCGGCCACGATGGTGATGATGGACACCGGGGTGCCGGGCCAGGGCCTCGGCGGAGGTCAGGCCCTGGAAGACGCCAAAGTGGCGTTCGCGCAGGGCGGAAAGGGGTTGGATCGGGGGGAGGTCCAGGCCCGCGGTCGCCAATTCTGCTGTGCGCCAGGCCCGGCGCAGGTCCGAGCTGTAGGCGGCGGCGAAATCCAGGCCGGCTAGGCCGGGTCGCAAGGCCCGCGCCTGGGCCTCGCCGGTGGCATTGAGGTCGACATCGAGTTGGCCCTGGATGCGTCGCGCGACATTCCAGTCGGTCTCGCCATGGCGGATCAGGCAAAAGAGCGTTTTCATGCGCTGGTGATCGGGAAACAAAAAATCCTGCCGAAGCAGGATTTTTTGCTACACCTGATGGCAAGCGGCGCGCCAACTGGTTACCGCTGACCCTCGGTTAGGCGAAGCGGATCAGTAACGGCGACCGCCGCCACCAAAGGCCGGGCGCTCCGCGCGGGGCTTGGCCTGGTTGACGGTGATGTTGCGGCCCTTGAGGGCGGTACCGTTAAGGCCCTTGATCGCGGCGTCAGCCTGGGAGTTATTGGCCATTTCGACGAAGCCGAAGCCCTTGGACTGACCAGTGAACTTGTCGCTGATCAGTTGAACGCTGCTGACCTCGCCAAACTGGGCGAAGGTGTCACGCAGGTCGGAATCGGTGGCGGAATAGGGAAGATTGCCAACGTAGATATTCATCTCTGTCTCACTGGAAAAATCGTGCATTGGAAAAAAGAAACACTATCGAGAAACACCAAGCACGAAAATTCCTTCGACAGCGGATTACCGGCGAGCCGGCAAGAGAGGACGGGACCGCGAAGCACGGGGTGAACCCGGGAGAACGAACCAAACCGGCAGGAGCCTGGGGCTGGTCGGACGCTCACCTCATCCTCTTGGTTGCGACAATAACAGGTCCCGGGGCGAAAAGTAAGCAATGATTAAAAATTATTTCCCGCAACGTCCCATTACCACCATCGCCGCTACGGTCTGGTCAAGCCTCGCTTGGTCTGGGCTGGGCATGATTGGGCTGGGCATGATTGGGCTGGGCTGTGTCAGACTGGCTTGGGCTGGGAGCGAGGACAGCCCAAGACGAGGAGTTTACGCCCGAGGACGGGACGCCATGCTTGGATCTGGGAAGTTATGCTCGAAGCCGGTAGGCCATGCCCAAAGCCAGGAGGCCGGCGATGACTGATAACCGGCAACGCTGGTCCCAGGAGGTCACCCGGACCAGTAATGCCCTGGACCTGGAACCCGGCGTCTTCACCTGGTCCGATCCGGCGGCCATCGCCCGTTCGCTGCGCGACTCCGCCGAACGCAGCGAGCGCCGCCGGGCCGAGCCTTTCCGCTCCGCCATGTCCATGCTGAATTTCTACCTCAACCGGGTCGGGGCGCGGCTCGATCCCCAACAGCGCCAGCGCCTGGAGGCCGCCAAGGATGAGCTGCGGGCACTCTATGGCCGGCCCCGGCGGGCTGGGTAGCCACCTTCATTTTCACCTTTGGGTGTCTCGCCATGCCGATGAAGACGGCCATGCCACTGAGGATGAAAGAGGGTACTGTTCCCCCGCCCCGCCCCGCCCCGCCCCGCCCCGCCCCGCCCCGCCCCATCACGTTCCGGCCCGGCCTGGCCAGTACTGCCGTGGATGACTGGCCTGGGAATCAATCCCTTACATCAGACCCGAGAATCTGGCCAGGGACTCCGGCAAGGTCATGCGGGATGTTCAGCATGGTCTCGATTTTTTTGGACATACCCGCTCGGCTGGCCTAGGCTGAAATGGTGGGAGTACCTGGCGAGGGGGTACTCGGTGGTGTTTCCTTATTCCATGAGCGGTTCCAACCCAACGGAGGGACGAGGGCATGGCCTGGGAGATCATCCGGAAGACGGACCGGCCCGGTTGGCCGGAGGCGAACCTGGACGACTACGCGGCGGTCCGAGAGGGCTTTTCCTGGGCGACGGCACGCTCCCTGTTGCGTGGCCTTCCGGACGGGGGCCTCAACATCGCCTTTGAGGCGGTGGACCGCCATCTGGATGAGGGGCTGGCGGATAAAGTCGCCATTCGCTGGCTGGGGCGGGATAGCCAGAGAGACAGCCAGATGGATAGCCAACGAGACTGCCAGCGGGACAGGGAACAGGACAGCCACAGGGATAGCCAAACCCACGTTCTGGGCTGCCGTGACCTGACTTATGGCAAACTGGCGGGCCTGACCAGCCGCTTCGCCCATCTTATGGTGCGGCTCGGCGTCGCCCCGGGGGAGCGGGTCTTCAGCCTGCTGGGCCGGGTGCCGGAGCTTTACGTCGCCGCCCTGGGCACCCTCAAGGCCGGGCGGGTCTTCTCCCCCCTCTTCTCCGCCTTCGGGCCCGAGCCGGTGCGGGCACGCATGACCCTCGGCGATGCCCGGGTGCTGGTGACCACCGCCGCCTACTACGAGCGCAAGGTCGCCCCCTGGCGACGAGAGCTGCCGGGCCTGCACCACGTCCTGCTGACCGACCGGGGCGGCAACGATCTCCCGGAAGGCACCCTGTCCCTGGCCGCCGCCCTAGCGGACTGCCCCGACAGCGGCGGCCTGGCCGCCACCCGGCCCGAGGACATGGCCCTGCTGCACTTCACCAGCGGAACCACTGGCAAGCCCAAGGGCGCCATTCACGTCCACGGCGCCGTCCTGGTCCATGTCCTCACCGGCCGCTACGCCCTGGACCTGCACCCAGAGGACGTCTTCTGGTGCACCGCCGACCCTGGCTGGGTCACCGGCACCAGCTACGGCATCATCGCCCCCCTGGCCATCGGCGCGACCCTGATCGTCGACGAGGCCGACCTGGACCCGGCGCGCTGGTTCGGCATCCTTCAGGACCAGCGGGTCACGGTCTGGTACACGGCGCCGACGGCCATCCGCATGCTGATGAAGGTCGCCGACGCGCGGGACCCCGGCATCCTGCGCGACTACGACCTGTCGCGGCTGCGCTTCCTCGCCAGCGTCGGCGAGCCCCTCAACCCCGAGGGGGTCATCTGGGGCCAAGAAGTGCTGGGCCTACCCATCCACGACAACTGGTGGCAGACCGAGACTGGCGGCATCATGATCGCTAACTATCGCCGCCTGGCCATCAAGCCCGGTTCTATGGGCAAACCCCTGCCTGGCGTGGAAGCGGCTATCGTCCGGCGGTTGCGGCCCCTCTCCGCGCCTACTGCGAGTGCCCTTGCTGATACTAACTCCGCATCCCTCGCCCCCCCTTCCGACACTACCTTGGCAGAGAAACGATCCGGGGTTCCCGGTCGCTTGCAAGGTGAACCAGCCACACATGGCTTTGCTACGCCAGAGCCTTTCATCGAGGTCATCAAGACCCCCAATACCTTGGGCGAACTGGCCCTACGGCCCGGCTGGCCCTCCATGTTTCGCGGCTACCTCAACGAACCCGAGCGCTATGCCCAGTGCTTCGCCGATGGCTGGTATCTGACCGGGGATCTGGCTCAGCGCGACGCGGACGGCTACTACTGGTTCGTCGGGCGTGCCGATGACGTCATCAAGTCCGCCGGTCACCTCATCGGTCCCTTCGAGGTGGAGAGCGTGCTCATGGAGCACCCGGCGGTGGCCGAGGCCGCCGCCATCGGCATCCCCGAGCCTACCGCCGGCGAGGTGGTCAAGGCTCTGGTGGCCCTCAAGCCCGGCTTCACGGCGGACGAGGCCCTGCGCAAGGCCCTGCTGGCCCACGCCCGCAAGCGCCTGGGCCCCGCCGTGGCCCCGCGCGAGATCGATTTTCGCGCCAACCTGCCCAAGACCCGTAGCGGCAAGATCATGCGCCGCCTGCTGCGCGCCCGGGAGTTGGGCCTGCCCGAGGGTGACCTCTCGACCCTGGAGAGCGACGAGCGATGAACGATCGGAGTGATAGCAAGCTGCACCTCAACCGCGACCATGCCCAGCACCTGCTGCGGGAGATGTTGCGCATCCGCCGTTTCGAGGAGCGCTGCGCCGAACTCTACACCGAGGAGAAGATCCGCGGCTTCCTGCACCTCTACATCGGCGAGGAGGCTATCGCCGTCGGGGTCATGCAGTGCCTGACCGCAGAGGACGCGGTGGTGACTACCTACCGCGAGCATGGCCACGCCCTGGCCCGCGGCCTACCCATGACCCACCTGATGGCGGAGATGTATGGCAAGCAGGAGGGTTGCAGCCGCGGGCGGGGTGGCTCCATGCACCTCTTCGACGTAGCCAGAGGCTTTTATGGCGGCAGCGCCATCGTCGCCGGCCTGCTGCCCCTGGCGGTGGGCCTGGGCCTGGCCGACAAGCTGCAAGGGCGCGATCGGGTCACCGCCTGCTTCTTCGGCGAGGGCGCTGCCGCTGAGGGCGAGTTCCATGAGAGCCTCAACCTGGCCGCCCTCTGGCGGCTTCCGGTGCTCTTCGTCTGCGAGAACAACCTCTACGCCATGGGCACCGCCCTGGAGCGCTCTCAGGCCGAGACCCATATCTATCGCAAGGCCCAAAGCCATCGGATTGAGGCCGAGGTCGTGGACGGCATGGACGTCCTGGCGGTGGAGGTCGCCGCCCGCCGCGCCGTGGCGGCCATCCGGGCGGGGGAGGGTCCGCGCTTTCTCGAATGCCAGACCTACCGCTTTCGCGCCCATTCCATGTTCGACGCCCAGCTTTACCGCGACAAGGCGGAGGTCGAGGCCTGGAAGCAAAAGGGGCCCCTGCTGCGCTTCGGCCACTGGCTTGAGGAGGCCGGCCTGCTGGACGCCGCGGGCCGGGCCCGGATCGAGGCCGACATCGAGGCGGAACTGGCCGCGGCGGTGGCCTTCGCCGAGGCCGGCACCTGGGAGCCGATCGAGGATCTGCTGAAGGATGTTCATACTCCAGGCACCTCGACCCGCAGCCTGACAAGGGAGGATTCGGGAGAGCCGAATCTTGATTGACGCTGTCCATTCGGAGCCGCTGACATGAGCAGTGCCCTGATCGAAACCACCTACCGCGAGGCGGTGCGCGAGGCCATCCGCGACGCCCTGAAGCGCGATCCGCGGGTCTTCCTGATGGGCGAGGACGTAGGCCGCTATGGCGGCTGCTACGCGGTGACCAAGGGGCTCTACGATGAATTCGGTCCCGAGCGCATTCGCGACGCCCCCCTGTCGGAGTCGGGCTTCACCGGGGCCGGGATCGGCGCCGCCCTGGGCGGGATGCGGCCCATCGTCGAGATCATGACCGTCAACTTCAGCCTCCTGGCCCTGGATCAGATCGTCAACAACGCCGCCACCCTGCGCCACATGTCCGGGGGCCAGCTCAGCGTGCCCCTGGTCATCCGCATGGCCACGGGGGCGGGCAAGCAGCTTGCCGCCCAGCATTCCCACAGCCTGGAGAACTGGTACGCCGCCATCCCCGGCATCAAGGTGGTCGCCCCCGCCACCCTGGAGGATGCCCGGGGCATGCTCTGGTCGGCCCTGGAGGACCCGGACCCGGTGGTCATCTTCGAGCACGTCATGCTCTACAACCGGAGCGGTCAGCTTGCTGCCGACGCCGGCCCGGTGCCACTTACCGGCGCAGCCGTGCGGCGGGCGGGCACTGACATAAGCCTCATGACCTACGGCGGTTCCCTGTTCAAAACCCTGGACGCCGCAGAGGCTTTGGCGGGGGAGGGCATCGACAGCGAAGTCGTCGACCTGCGCTCCCTGCGCCCCCTGGACGATGCGACGCTCATGGCCTCGGTGGCCAAGACCCACCGCGCCCTGATCATCGACGAGGGCTGGCGCACCGGCAGCCTGGCCGGAGAGATCAGTGCCCGCATCATGGAGCAGGCCTTCTGGGAACTGGACGCCCCGGTTGACCGGCTGTGCACGGCCGAGGTCCCCATCCCCTATCCCAAGCACCTGGAGGATGCCGCCCTGCCGCAAGTGCCGACCATCGTCGCCGCGGCCCGAGCGATCCTTGGGCGTTGAGCAACCAGGCCCGATTGGGCGGGAATTTCTCGGGTACCTCATAACTGCTTCGAGTAGGTCCAGCTTAGGCATCCCCACCGCTCACCACTCACCTTTCACTACCTCCTTCACTCCTTGCCCATGACTACCCTCTACCGCATGCCCTCCTTGGGTGCCGACATGGAGGCCGGCACCCTCATCGAATGGGTCCTGCAACCGGGCCAGACCTTCGCCAAGGGCGACGTCATCGCCGTGGTGGAGACCCAGAAGGGGGCCATCGAGGTGGAGGTCTATCATGATGGCGTCATGGGCCGCCAGCTCATCGAGGTTGGCCAGACGGTGCCCGTGGGGACCCCCATGGCCGAATTGGAATCTTCGGTCGTCCCCGCAGCAGCACCTGAGGCCGAGGGCCAGCCGCTGGCTCTGGCTGTGGGCGCCAGGGGCATGGGCCAAGAGGGACCGCCCCAGGGGCCATCGGTCAGGCAGGCGCCTTCTAAGTCAGTCCCTGTGGCCGCCAGCGTCGCGGCCCAGGCATACGCTCAGACGACCGAAGGCGTCATGATTCCTGGACCCCTGGTCCAGGGGGGTGGCGGGGCAGCCCAGGGACCAATCCGCCTCCCTGTCTCCCCCGCCGCTCGCCGCCTGGCCCAGCAACGGGGTCTGAACCTGGACGGGCTTGCTGGTAGCGGTTCCGGCGGGGCCATCCTGCTGGCTGATGTGCAGTCGGCAGTTGAAGCCTTGGCGAGTGGCTCTCCACCTGCTGCTCCTCCGGGGCCGCCCCCGGCATCGGCATCGGCCGGTCGCCACCCCGCGCATCCTGGCCTAGACCTGGCCGCCATGCGCCAGGCCATCGCCGCGGCCATGGCTCACTCCAAACGGGAGATCCCGCATTACTATCTGAGCCAGGACATCGATCTGACCCCAGCCAGCGACTGGCTGGCCCGGCGCAATGCCGAACTGCCGCCGGAACGGCGCCTGCTCATGGGCGTGCTCTTCATCAAGGCCGTGGCCCTGACCCTCAAGGGCTTTCCCGAGCTCAACGGCTTTGACCGCGAAGGGCGTTTCGAGCCCTCCGCCGCCATCCACGTCGGCAGCGCCACGGCTATTCGCGGCGGCGGGCTGGTGGCACCGGCCATCCACGATACGGACCAACTGGATCTCGACAGCCTCATGGCCCGGCTGCGCGATCTGGTAGCGCGGGTGCGCGGCGGCAGTCTGCGCGCCTCGGAGTTGGCGGACCCGACCATCACCGTCTCCAGCCTGGGGGAGCGGGGGGTGGACCGCCTCTACGGCATCATCTACCCGCCCCAGGTCGCCATCGTCGGCTTTGGCACGCCGCGGTTGCTGCCCTGGGTTCTGGAGGGCCAGGTTGTCCCCCGCCAGGTCGTCACCGCCACCCTGGCGGCAGACCATCGTCACAGTGATGGCCATCGCGGCGCTCTATTCCTGGCTCAGGTAGGGCTGCGCCTGCAAGAACCGGAGCGACTGTGACTCAAGATGTAGGAGAAGCATGACGATGAGCACTGCCATGACCAAAGACGCGATCCTGGCCGCCGCCCAGGAGGAGTTGACCAATGTCGCCCCCGACCTGGCCGACGAGACCATCCCCCCGGATGCCGACCTACGGGAGGTCTTCGACCTGGACTCCATGGACTTTCTCAACTGGTTCACTGCCCTCCATCGCCGTCTGGGGGTCGACATCCCTGAACTCGACTACCCTAGGTTACGCAGCCTGGATGACGTGGCCACTTACCTGGCCGACAGGCGCGGGGGTCATTCTGGCAGGGAGTAGCCGAGACATTCACCCAGCGCCACGCGGCTGCGCACGCCAAGGAATTCCCGCGACAGACGCCGCTCGGCGAAGAGCAGATTCCGCTCGGCGGCCCGGTCCTGATAGAGCAGTTCCGCTGGCTGGGGCGCGAAGGGGCGGCGACTGACCCGGGCGATCCGTCCCAGGTTCACCCCGCGCCCATCGTCCAGCAAGAGCAGGTGCGGGGCCAGCCCCCGGGTCGGATCGGGGCGGGGAAAGTCGATCAGTCCCAGGAGCACGTAAGGCGTCGCGGTCAGGCGGATACCGAGCTGGACGGGGCTGTCACTCAGTTCGGCCAGGAAGATGGTCTCCCCGATCGCCGCCCGGAGTTGTTCTATCTGGCGGTTATAGTCCGGGGAGGGCCAGAGGGACTGGCTGATTTCCTCCTCCTGAACGCGCTGGCCTGTCTTGTCGTGGGCAAGGGGCATGGCATGGTTCACAGTGTGATTCTTCGCTGGCCCGTCACTTTGGATGTCAGGGTATTGGCTCCGCCATAGCCCGGTGGTCGCGAGGATTTAAAAGACCAGTACACGTTCCGCGGCGAGGGTTTCCGTGGCCAGTTCATCCAGGGTGCTGCGCTGGGTCCCCACGATCAGTTCCCCCTCCATGATCCCGCGGGCATCCATGCAGGTGCCGCAGAGCAGTACCTTACCCTTCCGGGCCACCCCTTTCACCATCAGCTCCAGGTTGTAATAGCCCTGCGGTACCTTCTGGCCGGCCTTGGCGCAGGCGACCGCGTCGGCCATGAGGAAGACGCAGACCGGCTCGTCCTTACTGGCCAGGGCCTTGGCCAGGCGCAGGGCGTTGAAGCTGCGCTCGGTGCCGTAGGGGGGATCGTTGAGGATGAAGAGGGTGGACATGAGGGCGACTCCGCTGAAGTTGAGTTGTCGTGCTGGTGGAGCCTGGGAGCGAGGTTGCGCGGATTGGGATGAAGGGAGAGGTTCACCCGCGGTCATGCGCGTTTTCGCTCCTGCCGCCGTCAACCAAAGGGGCCTGGCGCAGACGGGCCACCAGTCGAGGTAGGAAAGCCAGGGCGGCTAGCAGGGCGAGGGCGATGAGGCCCTTCTGGATCAGGCCCTCGCCCCCGCCCGCCGCCTCGCGGCCGGCATAGCCCAGCCAGGTGTAGGCGATGGCCCCCGGCAGCATGCCGATCGCGGTGGCGAGCAGATAGGGGAGGAAGGGAATGCGCGTCAGCCCCAGGGCATAGTTGAGCAGGTTGAAGGGGAAGACCGGCACCAGGCGGGTGAAGGCGACGAAGCGCCAGCCCTCCGCCTCCACGCCCCGCATCAGGCGCTTGAGTAGCCCCCCAGCGCGGGCCTGGACCCAGTCACCGGCCAGATAGCGGGCGACCAGAAAGGCGAGCACCGCCCCCAGGGTGGCACCGGTGAGGTTCCACAGGGTCCCCCACAGGGGCCCGAACAGGGCGCCGCCGGCCAGGGTGAGCAGGGAACCGGGGAGGAACAGGACGGTGGCGATGGCATAGAGGCCGATGAAGAGCAGGGGTCCCACCGGGCCGGCGGCTTCGACCCAGGCCGTCAGGGCGTTGGCGTCCAGGTGCTCGCGGTTGATCAGGGCGAGGGCGATGCCGGCGATTAGGGCCAGGCCCAGCAACAGGCGCGGGGCTGACTTCACGTTTGCCTCCCGGTTGGTACGCTTCGTCCAGCCGGTCCGCCCGATTCGCCCGCTCCGCCAGGTCCGCGTGGTTCACCTTGGCTCGGCGAGCCATCGGGTCCAATTGAGCCAACGGAACCGCTTGAACCGCCAGGACCACCCCGTCCACCTGCTGGCCCCGGTCGGCCTTGTTTGGCCTGACGGGGCTTTACGGCCGCTCGGCCGTGAGTCCGATCAGGGGCGATGAACGTCTGGCTCTCTACCTCCCAGCGCCGGCGGTTGATGGCATAGCCGGTGATCGCGCCGCGGAAGGGCAGGGCCAGCATCCCCGGCAGGGCAGCGACCTCGCGCGGGTCGCGGTGGTCGTCGATGCCGATGGTCATGTCCAGGTGACCGGCACGGGGCTGGTCACGGTAGGTGCCGAAGAGGCGGTCCCACCAGGAGAGATTGAAGCCAAAGTTGGAGTTGGTCTCGTCCTCTGCGATCGAATGGTGCACCCGATGCATGTCGGGGGTGACGAAGACCCAGCGCAACCGCCGGTCCATCCAGGCGGGCAAGCCGACGTTGCCATGGTTGAACATGGCCATGCCGTTGAGGATGACCTCGAACAGGATCACCGCCACCACCGGCGGCCCCAGGGCCAGGATGACGGCGAACTTGATGAGCATGGACAGCAGGATTTCGATGGGGTGGAAGCGCGCCCCGGTGGTGAGGTCATAGTCCAGGTCGGCGTGGTGGACGCGGTGCAGCCGCCACAGGGCCGGCACGGCGTGGAAGAAGACGTGCTGCGCCCAGATGGCCAGGTCGAGGGCCATCACGGCCAGGGGGATCGCCAGCCAGGGGGAGAGGGGAAAGTGATTGAGCAGGCCCCAGCCCTGGGTCGCCGCCGTCGCCGCCAGTCCCACCGCCGCGACGGGGAAGAGCAGGCGCAGCAGGACCGTGTTCAGGACGACCAGGCCCAGGTTGCTGGCCCAGCGCAGGGTCTTGGAGACGGTCAGGGCCCGCCGCGGGGCGCGCCATTCCCACAGGGCCATGGCGGTGAAGATGCTGAAGAAGGCGGTCAGGCGGATGGCCGCCTCATGGGTCTGGACGAAGGTCTCCACGCTGGTCTGCCTCCGGTGGTCCGGTTGGTGGTTGCCTGGGCCTGAGTCTGGCAGATGAGGGTGTATTATTCAACCACTAAGTTGATTGATGGGTGGTTTGTTGTAGGCTGTAAGTCATTTGTGAATTCAGATACCTATCTGAAATTAGGTACCCATTTCAATTCAGCGGACGGATTGAGTGCGGCGACCAATCCTCGATCTGTCCCACCAAGCGGTAGCTTCATCAGAGCGCTGTGGGTGATGGCGTGGACCCGGCCCCCTATACTGGTGACCTGGACGATGTTCAATGCGGTTGTTGATGGTTGTCGAGCCATCCGCGGGAGTCAGTCATGCCACCTAGCCTCGACCCCAAACAGGCCCTGTTCGCCCAACTGGCGGTCGTCGCCCGGGCCTTGGGCCATGGCTCGCGCCTGGAATTGCTGGATTACCTCGCCCAGGGGGAACGCAGCGTGGAGGACCTGGCCCAGGTCGCCGGGCTGTCCATCGCCAATACTTCCAAGCACTTGCAGCAACTCAAGGCGGCGGGACTGGTGCAGGCGCGGCGCGATGGCAAGCATATCCGCTACACCCTGGGGGAAGAGCGCGTGCTGGACGTGATGGGCATACTGCGCGGCATCGCTGCGAGCCACCTCGACGCGGTCGAGGACCTGGTCGGGACCTATCTGCGGGGGCGCGACGCCCTGGAGCCGGTGCCGGCCCAGGACCTGCTGGACCGGGTGCGCTCCGGCCTGGTGACGGTCCTGGACGTGCGTCCCCCCGAGGAGTACGCCCAGGGCCACGTGGCCGGGGCCCTGAATGTCCCCTTGGAGCGCTTACAGGAACGGCTCCGGGACCTGCCTCCGGATCGCGAGGTGGTGGCCTATTGCCGGGGCCCCTGGTGCGTGCTGTCCTTCGAGGCGGTGGCCAGGTTGCGCCAGGCGGGCTTCACCGCGCGCCGCCTGGAGGACGGGCTGCCGGAGTGGCGCCGCGCCGGGCTGCCGGTGGCGAGCGACTGATCAGGGGCTTTCGCATCAGATTTGACGGCTGAGCCACCTATTTGATGGCTGAGCTAGATTGGGAGGTTCACCATCGAGGTACCCCTCAAGGCGCGCACGCACCCCCTTTTTACATCAAGCCGATTGGGTGCGTTGCGCGTTGTTCTGGGGGGGTGGTATGAATAACTGAAGTTTTGTAGTTTTGAGTAACTCTCGAGGCCCATCGCAACCCCGGTAA
>ERZ1645187.403-NODE-403-length-42243-cov-144.983455_pt1 | contig 42243 bp, 43 predicted proteins | sample MGYA00575352_ERZ1645187 | MGnify/ENA primary metagenome ERZ1645187 (study PRJEB40837, sample SAMN11349314) | freshwater sediment metagenome | isolation source: river sediment | host: Sediment | place: India: Wazaribad , New Delhi | collected 2017-02-21 ... | reverse complement strand
ACTACACCGACATCGTCTCGGCGGTGGTCTCCACCCCGCGCGGCATCGCCTTCCTGATGGTGGGCAACGTCATCGGCGCCACCATGGCGACGCTCGTCTTCTCGCTCAGCGTCGTCGCTTATCCGATGCTGCTCGATCGCGACGTCGACTTCGTCACGGCGATGATCACCTCGATCCGCACCGTCTTCGCCGCGCCGCTGGTGATGCTCGGCTGGGGCATCTTCGTCGGCACCATGTTGGCGGTGGCGATCCTGCCGATGTTCCTCGGCCTGATCGTCGTCCTGCCCTGGCTCGGCCACGCCACCTGGCATCTCTACCGCCGCGCCGTCGAAGCGTGACGCCGACTGCGGCCAACATGCGAAAAGCCCCCGGAGAGCGGTCGCCGCTCGCCGGGGGCTTCGTCGTCGAGGTGGTCCCGGCCGGGAGGCCGGACGACCCGGAGCCGCGTCACATCACCACCACCCGGGTGCCGACGCCGACGCGGCCGTAGAGATCGGTGACGTCCTGGTTGCGCATGCGGATGCAGCCCGAGGACACCGCCTGCCCGATCGTCCACGGCTCGTTCGACCCGTGGATGCGATACTCGGTCGAACCGAGATAGAGGGCGCGGGCGCCGAGCGGGTTGTCCGGTCCGCCGGCCATGAAGCGCGGCAGCTCCGGCTTGCGCTTCAGCATCGCCGCCGGCGGCACCCAGTTCGGCCATTCCGCCTTGCGGGTGATGGTGTGGGTGCCGGCCCATTGGAAGCCGGGGCGACCGACGCCGACACCGTAGCGTCGAGCCTTGCCGCCGTCCTGGACGAGGTAGAGGTGGCGCGAGGCGGTGTCGACGACGATCGTCCCCGGCGCCTGCTTGCCGTCCCACGCCACTTCGGTGGGCAGGAACTTGGCATCGACCTCCTCGGCCGAGCGCCGCACGGTGCGCGGCTCCACCGCCGCCACCCGCTCGGGTTCGGCCGCCCGGGCGACCTGCGGCGCCGGCCGCATCGGCGCATAGACCACCGGCCCGGTGACGTCGCGATAGGCCGGCCGCAGTTGCATCGTCCACGGCTCGGTGAGGTTGGGCGAGAGCACCACCGGCGGACGCGGTCCGTAGCGGCTCTCGGCCTGGGCCGCGCTCGAGGCGGCGACGGCGGCGGCCGTGAGGCCGGCCGCGAAGAGGAGGGGCGATCGGGTCATCGTCGTACTCGGAACAGGAAACGAGGACTCTCGTCGCCGCCCACCTCGGCAAAGTTCGCCGGTCGGCGGACGTCGACGTCCGAGGAGCAGCATGGCGCCCCCCGACCACCGAATGGTGAACGAAATCCGCGACGACTCGATCGACGTCGGAAAGGTTTCGTCATGGTTACCGAAGGGTTTCCCGCGTCGCGCGCCGTCCGCGCCCCCCGAACGGTCGCCGAACGGCGTCGAACGGTGTCCGAGAACGATTCCTTAAGGACGACGGGCTAACCATCGTCGGACGGAATGTGGCAGGCGCGTGAGACGCAGGGGTGGCCATGGCTGCGAGGAAGATGTTCCGCATCGAGGCGACCACGGCCGGAGCCGCCGACCGTGGCGAGGACCGTCATCGCGAACTCCTCGCCGAGATCCGCTCGCTGCGCAGTCTGGTTCAGCCGACCCAGGAACTGAGCGAGAAGGCGCTGGAACAACTGCGCCGCGACCAGCACGAAGCGCAGAAGATCAAGGCCGAGATGGACCTCATCTACGAGGCCATCAATCGCACCAAGCGCGAGATCGCCACGCTGCACGTCTCCGGTTGCAACGGCCAGGAGCTGTCGCGCGTCACCAACGAACTCGACGCCGTCGTCGGCGGCACCGAGATGGCGACCGAGGCCATCCTCGCCGCGGCGGAAGCGATCGACGAGCGCGCCGGCAATCTCGCCGCCAAGCTCAAGGGCGACGACCAGGGCCTCGCCGCAGACATCCAGGATCAGATCGTCCAGATCTTCGAGGCCTGCAACTTCCAGGACCTCACCGGTCAACGCATCACCAAGGTGGTCGGCACTCTGCGTTTCGTCGAGGAGCGCATCATCAAGATGATGGACATCTGGGGCGGCGTGGAGAGCTTCAAGGAGATCGAAGTCGAACTCGAACACCGCATGGGCGATCAGTCGCTGCTCAACGGCCCCGCCCTCGAGGCCGATCAAGGCATCGCCAGCCAGGACGACATCGACGCGCTGTTCGCCTGACCGGCGGCGAACACGAGGAACTCCCGACGGGCGCCACGGCGCCTGTTTCCATTTTGTTCCAGCGACCTTATCCTGATCGTCTCGAATCGACCGATGCGTCGGCAGCGGGGGAGGGGACCATGGCGGTGGAGAACGTCGACGGTGTGGCCGTCGGATCGGACGGCCGTCCGCGCTGCTGGTGGCCGGGCGACGACGACCTCTACCGCCGCTACCACGACGAGGAATGGGGCCGCCCCGTCGCCGACGACGTCCGCCTCTTCGAGAAACTCTGCCTCGAGGGCTTCCAGTCCGGCCTCTCCTGGCTGACCATCCTGAGGAAGCGCGAGAATTTCCGCCGCGCCTTCGCCGGCTTCGATCCCGAGAAGATCGCCCGTTTCGACGATGAGGACACCGACCGGTTGCTCTCCGACCCCGGCATCGTCCGCCATCGCGGCAAGATCGAAGCGGTGTTGACCAACGCGCGGCGCTGTCTCGATCTGATCGAGACCGAAGGTTCGCTCGCCCGCTTCGTCTGGCGCTACGAGCCCGACCCGGCGACCCGCCCGCCGCGCATCACCAAGGCCGCCGTCTGCGCCCTGTCGACGACCAGGGAATCGACCGCGCTGTCGAAGGACCTGCGCCGCCGCGGCTGGGCCTTCGTCGGCCCGACCACGGCCTACGCCTTCATGCAGTCGATGGGGCTGGTGAACGACCACCTCGAGGGTTGCCACGTCCGCGACGCGGTGGAAGCCGCGCGCGCCGCCTTCGTCCGCCCGACGTGAGCGGCGCTTTGACCTTCGCCTCGCCTTCTCCATAGTGCCGGGGCATTCCTCGGGCGCGGTCGAATCGACGCGCGCCCACGAGACGAGCCCGAACCGATGCCCGATTCGAACTTCTCCGTTCCCGACCTCGCGGGCCTCGGCGCGCCCGCGCCCCGACGCGGCCTCGCCCGCCGCGACCTGCTGCGCTCCGTCGCCGGGCTCGTCGCCGTCGGACTGCCGGGCTCGGCGCTGGCCCAGGAGGGCGAGGGGCCGCTCGACCCGCGATTGGCCGCCGATTCCGTCACCTTCCAAGTGCGCCGCACCATCTACAAGGGACTCCTGGTGCGCCCGCGCGTCCCCGCCAAGCGCCCCGGCATCCTGTTGATTCCCGATCAGCGCGGCCCCGCCCCCCATTGGCGCGACATGGCGCGCCGTTTCGCCGTCGAGGGCTTCGCCGTGCTCCTGCCCGACCTCGTCTCGCCATGGGGTGTGCCGGAGAATTCCGAGGAGGCGGGCAATCGCATGGCCCGCATCATCCCGGCCGAACATCAGCTCTCGCTCGACACCGCCGCCGAACTGCTGGCCAAGCACCCCGAATGCAACGGCGCCGTCGCCGCCGTCGGCTTCACTTGGGGTGGGCCCTACGTCATGCAGTTCGCCATCGCCGGGGGGCGGATCAGAGCCGGGGTCGTCTACTACGCCGCCCTGCCGGCTCCGGAGAAATGCGCCACCGCCAAGGTGCCGCTGCTCTTCCACTGGGCCGAGAGCGATCCGCGCACCGTTCCGCAGATCGAGCCGCTCGAAAAGAAGATGATCGGCGCCGCGCGGGTGTTCGAGAGCTGGAACTATCCCGGCCGGGTGGGCGGCTTCGCCACCGATCCGGCCGGTCGGAACTACGACAAGGAAGCGGCCGATCGCGCCTTCGAGCGCAGCGTCTTCTTCCTGCGCCGCCATCTGGCGACCGGCGCCGGCGCTGCGAGCGGCGGCTGAGACGGGCCCCGAGCCGGACCGGGGCAGCGACGTCGCGCACCCCGACCCGAAGCGTCGCTCACTTGCGCCAAGTGAAGGTCGCCGAGACCGTGTAGTTGAACACCGCGCTCATCGCCGCTCCGGCGAAGCCGGCGACCCACGGTCCGGTGTCGACCATCTCGAAGAGACCGGTCGCGACGCCCATGTTGGCGATCGTGCCGAAGGAACAGACCGCATAGAAAGTCAGGAGGCCCCAGACGAAGTCGAGGCCGGTCAGGCGCCGGTCGCGATAGGTGAGCTGGTTGTTGAGCAGGAAGTTCCAGGTCATCGCCGCCACCGAGGCGACGAACTCGCCCCAGGCGAAGGTGGTGGCGAAGAGGTGCAGCGCCACCTTGAGCGCCGCCAGATGGATGACGATGCCCGAGGCGCCGACGGCGACGAACATCAGGAAGCGTACCGGCAGAATGCCGCCGGAGAGCTTGGAGAAGAGCAGGCCGAGATATTCCGCCGTCACCAGGCTGTCGAGCTTGGACTCCCCGGCGAAGCGCTCGCGGAAGGTGAACGGCAGCTCGACCGTCTTCAGCGGCGTCGGCGACGAGGCGACGATGTCGAGCAGGATCTTGAAGCCCTCGCGCGACAGATGACCGGCCACCGCCTCGACCTTGGCGCGGCGGATCATGAAGAAGCCGCTCATCGGGTCGGTGAGGTCGATGTTGAGGAACCGCTTGGCCAGCGAGGTCGCGGTCTCGCTGCCCCAGGCGCGGATCCGCGAGAAGCCGTCGCCCTGCGAGCCGCCGGCGACGTAACGGCTGCCCACCACCAGCTCGGCACCGCCGCGGATCGCCTCGAGCATCTTCGGCAGCAGCGTCTCGTCGTGTTGCAGATCGGCGTCCATCACCGCGACGGTCGGCGCGGCGGAGGAGAGCATGCCCTCGATGCAGGCGCCGGCGAGACCGCGACGCCCGACGCGCCGCAGGCAGCGCACCCGCGGGTCGCGCCGCGAAATCTCCTTGGCCACTTCCCAAGTCCCGTCCGGACTGTCGTCGTCGACGAAGATCGCCTCCCAGGCGATGCCGGCGAGCGTCTCGTCGAGGCGCCGGATCAGCTCGGGGACATTGGCGCGCTCCTTGAAAGTCGGGATCACCACCGACAGTTCGGGCGAGGTCGGGACGGCGGCGGGGGGCGTGACGGCGGATTCCATCTGGGGAGCGCTTCTTCTCGAAGGCGGGACGGTCGGGATGCGACGGCTTTCCCGGAAGTGCGTCGCAGGCGGTGGGATGCCGTCGCACCTTGGCGGAATTGTGGGGCCGATACAATCGCGGGTGTGAATTCCACCTCCGCGCGGCCGACATTCGGTCGTGACGCCGAACGGCGCCCCGCGCCGCCGACGCCCGCCGGTGCTTGTCCGCCGCGCCGATCCGGTCTAGGAACCACGCGACCCCGCGCGTATCGCGCGGGTTTTCGTGTTGGATCGAGACGAACGGCGGGTGGGACCATGGCGAACGAGACGAAACTGAAGGCCCGCGTGCCCCGCGGCTTCGTCGATCGCGGCCCGGCCGAGGTCCGCGCCACCGAGGCGATGCTGGCGAAGATCCGCGAGATCTACGAGCTCTACGGCTTCGAGGCGGTCGAGACGCCGCTGGTCGAATACACCGACGCGCTCGGCAAGTTCCTGCCCGATCAGGACCGCCCCAACGAGGGCGTCTTCTCGGTGCAGGACGACGACGAGCAGTGGCTGTCGCTGCGTTACGACCTCACCGCGCCGCTCGCCCGCTTCGCCGCCGAGAACTGGACGCAGATCCCCAAGCCCTATCGCAGCTACCGCTGCGGCTGGGTCTTCCGCAACGAGAAGCCCGGCCCCGGCCGCTTCCGCCAGTTCATGCAGTTCGACGCCGACACCGTCGGTGCGCCCTCCGTCGCGGCCGACGCCGAGATCTGCATGATGATGGCCGACGCCATGGAGGCGGTGGGTCTGAAGCGCGGCCAGTACGTGGTCAAGGTCAACGACCGCAAGGTCCTCGACGGCGTCATGGAGGCGATCGGGCTCTTGGGTGAAGCGAACGCGGCTCGGCGCCTCACAGTGCTCCGCGCAATCGACAAGCTTGATAAATTCGGTCCGGAGGGCGTGAAGCTACTTCTCGGCGCGGGTCGCAAGGACGAGAGTGGTGATTTCACCAAGGGCGCGGGCCTCGAGCCGAGCCAAATTGAGATCTTGAATCCTCTACTCCAATACAAGCGGACGGCAGAAGGCTGTACCGTTGCCGTGACGACCGAGGACCCGACCCGTCCGGCTTATGAGTTCAAGACCTTTGCCGAGCTTGAGAGCACCGTTCGCAAGCCCGAAGATAAAGAAAAAGTCTCACGCGTCGGTTTGCAAAACGCGTTGGCGCTGGGCTGCATCGAAGCGCTCTTTCACCCTTTCAAAGGGGACGAGACAGCAACGCCGAGCGGCTTCGCCGGCTATGATGAGCTGATGGAGATCGCATCGCTCGTCCACGCATCGGGATACTCCGACCGTGTAGTGATCGACCCCTCGGTCGTCCGCGGCCTCGAGTATTACACCGGCCCGGTCTATGAGGCCGAACTCACTTTCGAGGTGCCGAACGACAAGGGCGAGATCGTCCGCTTCGGTTCGGTCGGCGGTGGCGGTCGTTACGACGGCCTCGTCTCGCGCTTCCTCTCCGAGCCGGCGCCGGCGACCGGGTTCTCGATCGGCGTGTCGCGGCTGATGTCGGCGCTGAAGGCGGTGAAGAGCCCGGTGCTCGCCGCCTCCGAGGACCTCGGCCCGGTGGTGGTGCTGGTCATGGACAAGGCTGAGACCGGCACCTATCTGGCGCTGACCCGGCAGTTGCGCGAAGCCGGCATCCGCGCCGAGACCTACCTCGGCTCGTCCGGCATGAAGGCGCAGATGAAATACGCCGACCGCCGCCGCGCCCCTTGCGTGATCATCCAGGGCTCGAACGAGCGCGAGGCCGGCGTCGTCCAGATCAAGGACCTGATCGAGGGCGCCAAGGCCGCGGAAGCCTTCAAGTCGAACGCCGACTACAAGGCCGCCCGTCCCGCCCAGGTCGAGGTGCCGATCGCCGAGATGGTCGCCACCGTCACCGAGATCTGGACGAGCCACGGCGGCACGATCCGCAAGCCCTCCGCCGATTGATCGCGACGCCGCACCCGGGAGAACACCCATGGCGCCCAAGACCCCGTCTGGCTTCACGCCCTCCGGCAAGCCCTACCAGCCCGGCGGCAAACATCCGCACGCCGAGAAGATGGCCGCGATGCTGGCCGCGGTCGGTGTCGACACGCCGGAAGGCCTCGCCGAACTCCTCGACGCGGTCGACGGCGGCGAGGAGCTCTCCGCCTTCGATCCGACCGCCGAACTGGTGGCACTGTTCCAGCGCGAGGTCGAGGCCGAGATGGTCGAGCCGGCGATCCTGCTGCCCGCCGATCTCTTCCTCGACACCGCCGGCGAGGACATCCGCCGCCGCCTGTTCCTGACCTCCGACGCCGAGGGCCGCGAGCTCTGCCTGCGCCCCGACTTCACTATCCCGATCTGCCGCCACTATCTCGAGACCGGCGACCCCGGTCGCGAGGCGGCGCTCGGCTATTTCGGCCCGGTGTTCCGCCAGCGCAGCGGCGAGAGCGCCGAGTTCCTCCAGGCCGGCATCGAACTCTTCGGCAACGAGGATCGCGCAGCGAGCGATGCCGACGTCCTGGCGCTCGCCCACGAGGCGGCGAACCTCTTCGCCGTCGACGCACCCCAGGTGAAGATCGGCGACGAGGGCCTGTTCCTGGCGCTGCTCGACGGCCTCGGCCTCGCCGCACCGCTGCGCCGCCGCCTGCGGGGCCTCTACGGCACGCCGGAGCGCCTCCTCGCCACCATCCGTCGCCTCGCCGAGGGAACCGACGGCGCCGACGCGGTGCGTCACGCCGGCATTCTCGGCGCCCTCGCCGGGTCGAAGCCGGCGGAGGCCAAGGCCCTGGTCGAGGACCTGCTCGGGCTCGCCGGCATCGCCACGGTCGGCGGACGCTCCGTCCACGAGATCGCCGAACGCTTCCTGGAGCGCGCCGCGCTCGCCTCCGAGGGCGGCTTGACCCGCGAGGCCGGCGACGTGCTGACCCGCTATCTCGCCATCGCCTGTTCGCCGGAGCGGGCCGTCGACGCCCTCGACGCCTTCCAGGCCGAGGTGGGCATCGACATGCACGCCGCGCTCGATCTCTTCGCCCGCCGCAACGACGCCTTCCGCGACTGCGGCATCGAACTCGATCGGCCGACCTTCCGCGCCGACTTCGGCCGCAACCTCGATTACTACACCGGGTTCGTCTTCGAGATGCGCGACGCCGATCGCGCCGACGACCGCCCGGTGATCGGCGGTGGCCGTTACGACGGCCTGATCCAACGCCTCGGCAGCCCGAAGCCGGTCGCTGCCTGTGGCTTCTCGATGTGGCTCGATCGACTGGGCATCGCCGGCTACGGCCAGGAACTGGGAGAGCGCGGATGAGCAACGACGGTCTCGTCATCGGCGTGCCCTCCAAGGGCCGCCTGCAGGAGAACACCAACGCCTTCTTCGAGCGCGCCGGCCTGCCGGTGCTGCAGCCGGGCGGCGAGCGCAACTATCGCGGCCGCCTCGGCGGCATCGACGGCGTCGAGATCGCCTTCCTCTCGGCCTCCGAGATCACCCGGGAGATCGCCGCGGGCAACGTCCACTTCGGTGTCACCGGGCTCGATCTGGTGCATGAGAACATCGCCGATTGGGCCGCCAAGGTGCATCTCGTCACCGAACTCGGCTTCGGCTATGCCGACGTGGTCGTCGCCGTGCCGCAGGCCTGGATCGACGTCGTCACCATGGCCGATCTCGGCGACGTGGCGGCGGAGTTCCGCGCCCGCCACGGCCACCAGCTGCGCATCGCGACCAAGTATCTCAACACCACCCGCCGCTTCTTCGCCGAGCACGGCATCGCCGACTATCGCAACGTCGAGAGCCTCGGCGCCACCGAGGGCGCTCCGGCCGCCGGCGCGGCGGAGGCGATCGTCGACATCACCACCACCGGCTCGACGCTGGCGGCCAACAACCTCAAGATCCTCGCCGACGGCGTCATCCTGAAGAGCCAGGCCAACCTCGTCGCCTCGAAGACGGCCGCTTGGTCGGATCTCGCCCGCGCCCAGGCCCGCGCCATCCTCGACCGGGTGTCGTCGGAGGCCCGAGCCCGCCGCTCGCGCGAGGTGCGCACCCGCCTCGACGATGCGGCCGGAGCGATCGCCGCCGCCGCCACGCTCGGGGCGGTCGCGCCCTTCGGCGTGCCGGTCGCCGGTCAGCCGCTGACCCTGCACGTGCCCGCGGGCAAGGTGGCGGCGCTCGCCGACCTCTTGCGCGGCCGCGGCGCCGACATCGTCACCGTGTCGAAGCTCGATTGGGTCTTCGCCGCCGGCAACGACATGGCCGACGCGCTCGACGCCGCCCTCGCCTGATCGCGGCGTCATCGCCGGCGTCATGCCTCTCGCGGCGGTGGTGGAGCGGGTTGCAGGGGGGCGTGGCGCCGATGCCGTGGAGGGTCCGAGATGGCGACGGTCCGATCGGGAGCGCCGCCATGTGTCGTCCTCTGCCCCTTCTCCTCGCCGCGATCGCCCTCCTCGTCGCGCCGGCCGTCGTCCAGGCCGCCACGCCCGGCGCCGTCGTCGCGGCTTTGAAGGCGGATCTCGCCGCCGCCCGCTCGATCGAACCGGTCTGCACCGGCTGTGGCTGCCGCGGCGGACCGGGCTACCGTCAGGCGAACGGCAAGTGCGCGTCCTGGGGCCGCCGCCGCTGACCGCCGGTCGCGGCGTCCGTGCTCACCCGAGCGTGGTGTCGAGCACCATCATCAGGGCGAACCCCGCCATCAGGCCGATGGTCGCCGGGGTCTGATGGCCGTTGCGGTGGGTCTCGGGGATCACCTCGTGCGACACCACGAAGATCATCGCCCCCGCCGCCAGCCCGAGGCCGATCGGGTAGGCGAGTTCGAGCCCGCCGGTGAGACCGACGCCGATCACCGCTCCGATCGGCTCCAACAGGCCGGTGGCCGCCGCCAACAGCACCGCTCCGACCGGCCGCATGCCGCCGCCGCGCAGCGCCAGCGCCACCGCCAGCCCCTCGGGGATGTCCTGGAGCGCGATCGCCGTGGTCAGCGGCACACCGACGGCGAGATCGACCCGCGAGAAGCCGACGCCGATCGCCATGCCCTCCGGCAGGTTGTGCAGCGCGATGGCGAAGACGAACAGCCAGATCCGGCCCCAGCGATCGGCCCCCGGCCCGACCTCGCCGACGCCCGGATGCATGTGCGGCGTGAAGGCCTCGAGCCCGAGCATCAGCGCCACGCCCAGGCCCATGCCGAGCACCACCACGCCGGCGCCGAGTGCCCCCGGCCCGATGATCCGTTCGGCTGCCTCGAGCCCCGGCAGGATCAGCGAGAAGGCGCTGGCCGCCAGCATCATGCCGGCCGCCATGCCGAGCAGGCTGTCCTCGAGCTTCTGCGGCATGCCGCGCATGGCGAGCGCCGGCAGACCGCCGATCGCCGTGGCGCCGAAGGCCGCGGTCCCGCCGATCAGGGCCAGATCGAGCCCGGGCACGGTTTCGCCGGCGAGGAGCCGCCGGTTGGAGAGCAGCACCAGCGCCACCACCACGAGACCGGCGACGCCGAGGCCGATCGCCTGAGGCCGGTGGCGCCGCGCATGGGCGACGAGGGCTTCCCAGCGACCGATCTCCGTCGACGACGCACCCAGGCTCATGGCGTTCCTTCTCCTCTCGTGCGGCGATCCGATCCGACGGATCGACCGTATCCCCGGTGTGGCGGCGGTGGAAGAAGGCGTCACACCTTCTGTCGCACGGCGCGACGTCCCCGCCCGTGATCCGGTGTCGACACGGTTCAGCGCCGATCCTCCTGCAAACTATAATGCGAATAGTTTGCAGTAGCAATGACCCGGTCCGCCGTCGCCGGGCTTCTCAGGGACCGAGATGGCGATCCCTCGTACCCGCGCGCCGCTATGAACCCGAACCGAGTTCGAGACACGAACGCCGGCGAGGGGGGCCCCGCCGGCGTTGCCGAGATCCTCGGAGCCGGATCGCTCAGGCGATCGGCTTCGGCGCCTCCCAGCGCAGCTTGGGCGACCGCGCGGCGCGGGTCTCGTCGAGGCGGCGGCGAGGAGCGAAGCGCGGGGCCTGGGTGAAGCGGTCGCTGTCGCCCCGCTTCGCCGACATCACCAGATCGCGCAGCGTCGCGGCGAAGAGATCGAGCGAGGCCTTCGATTCGCTCTCGGTCGGCTCGATCAGCATGGCGCCGTGGACGACCAGCGGGAAATACATGGTCATCGGGTGATAGCCCTCGTCGATCATCGCCTTGGCGAAATCGAGAGTGGTGACCCCGGTCCCCTCCAGGAAGCGATCGTCGAACAGCACCTCGTGCATGGAGGGATGATCGGGGAAGGCGACCGTCATCAGGTCGGCGAGGCAGGCGCGCAGGTAGTTGGCCGAGAGCACCGCGTCTTCCGAGGCCTGGCGCATGCCGTCGGCGCCGTGGGAGAGCATGTAGGCGAAGGCGCGGGTGAACATGCCCATCTGGCCGTGGAAGGCGGTGAGCCGGCCGAAGGGCTGCTCGCCGGCAAGCCCGGTCGCGTCCTCGACCAGCACCGGCCGCCCGGCCTCCATCCGCACGAAGGGATAGGGGGCGAAGGGGGCGAGGCGCTCGGAGAGCACCACCGGACCGGCGCCCGGACCACCGCCGCCGTGCGGGGTGGAGAAGGTCTTGTGCAGGTTGATGTGCATGGCGTCGATGCCGAGATCGCCCGGCCGGACCTTGCCGACGATGGCGTTGAAGTTGGCGCCGTCGCCGTAGAAGTAGCCGCCGGCGGCGTGGATCACCGCGGCGATCTCCTGCACCTCGGGCTCGAAGATGCCGCAGGTGTTGGGGTTGGTCAGCATGATGGCGCCGACCCGGTCGTCGATCGCCGCCTTGACGTCGTCGACACCGACCGTGCCGTCGGCCCGCGCCGGCACGGGCTTCACCGCCATGCCGAGGAGCGCCGCGGTCGCCGGGTTGGTGCCGTGGGCGCTGTCGGGGACGAGCACCACCGGCTTGTCCTTGCCGTGGGCCTTCAGCGCCGCCTTGATCGCCGCCATGCCGGCGAGTTCGCCATGGGCGCCGGCCTTCGGCGACATCGCCACCGCCTTCATGCCGGTCAACTCGACCAGCCAGCGGCCGAGTTCGGCGATCAGCTCGAGCGCGCCGGGCACCGTCGACGTCGGCTGCAGCGGATGGATGTCGGCGAAGCCGGGGAGCCGCGCCATCTTCTCGTTGAGGCGCGGGTTGTGCTTCATGGTGCAGGAGCCGAGCGGGTAGAGCCCGGCGTCGATCGCGTAGTTCTTGCGGCTCAGGCGGACGTAGTGGCGCACCGCCTCCGGCTCGGTGAGGCCGGGGAGCTTCGGCGGGCTCTTGCGGGCGTGAGCGCCGAGGCGGGACCTGGCCCCCTTCGGCTTCGGCAGATCGACACCGGTGGTGTCGGCGCGGCCGATCTCGAAGATCAGCGCCTCCTCCTGGTCGAGACCACGGTTGCCGGTGAAGGTCGGGGAGGCGGTCATCTCGGCGGTCTCCGGACGGGTGGGGCGGCCCTTGTCGTTGAGCATCGGGTCTCTCCTCAGAGCGCGGCGGAGATGTCGGCGACGAGCGCGGCGCGGTCGTCGGCGGTGACGGTTTCGGTGACGGCGACGAGGAGCAGGTCGTCGAGCCCGGCGCCGGGCAGAAGACGCGACACCGGCACGCCGGCGAGGATGCCGTCGGCTGCGAGTTTTTCGACGAGCGGCGCGGCCGGGACCGGCAGACGCACGGTGAACTCGTTGAAGAAGGTGTCGTTGAGCACCTCGACACCGGGGAGATTGGCCAGCGCCTCGGCCGTCTCGATCGCCGCCTCGTGGTTGAGCATGGCGAGCCGGGAGAGGCCCGCCTCGCCGAGGAGGGTGGCGTGGATCGAGAAGGCGAGCGCGCAGAGGCCGGAGTTGGTGCAGATGTTGGACGTCGCCTTCTCGCGGCGGATGTGCTGCTCGCGGGTCGACAGCGTCAGGACGAAGCCGCGCTTGCCCTCGGCATCGACCGTCTCGCCGCACAGACGCCCCGGCATCTGGCGGACGTATTTCGACCGCGTGGCGAAGAGCCCGACATAGGGGCCACCGAAGCCGAGCGGATTGCCGAGGCTCTGGCCCTCGGCGACGACGATGTCGGCACCCTGCGCTCCCGGCGGCTCGATGGCGCCGAGCGCCACCACTTCGGTGACTACGGTAACCAAGAGCGCGCCGACGGCGTGCGCTTTCTCGGCGATGGGGGCGAGATCGATCAGGTGGCCGAAGACCGACGGCGACTGGACGACGACGCAGGAGGTCTCGGCATCGATCGCGGCGAGGATGTCCTCGGTGCCGGCCGGGTCCGGGGCGAGCGCGACGATCGCGTCCTCGGCGAGATCGGAGAGGGTGGCGACGGTCGCGGCGTAGTGCGGATGGAGGCCGCCGGAGAGCACGGCTTTCCGCCGCTTGGTGATGCGGTGGGCCATCAGCACCGCTTCCGCCGCGCCGGTCGAGCCGTCGTACATCGAGGCGTTGGCGACCTCCATGCCGGTCAGCTCGCAGACCTGGGTCTGGAACTCGAACAGCACCTGGAGCGTGCCCTGCGTGATCTCGGGCTGATAGGGCGTGTAGGAGGTGAGGAACTCGGAGCGCTGGATCAGGTGATCGACGCTCGCCGGCACGTGGTGGCGATAGGCGCCGGCCCCGACGAAGAACGGCACGTCGCCGGCCACGGTGTTCTTGGCGGCGAGGCGGCCCATCAGGCGCTCGACCTCGAGTTCTCCTCGAGCCAGCGGCAGGTCGACGAGGCCGGTGAGGCGTTCGTGGGCGGGGACGTCGGCATAGAGAGCCTCGACGTCGGCGACGCCGATGCGCGCCAGCATCTCGGCGCGGTCGGTGTCGGTCAGCGGCAGGTAGCGCATGGACGGGACCTTTCGATCGATCGGTCGGGATGGGTGGATGCGGACGCGAGCGGGCGAGGACTGACCTCTCCACCCGCGCCGGAAGGCGCGGAACCCCTTCTCCCCTCGCGGGAGAAGGTGGCGCGAAGCGCCGGATGAGGGGGCGCCGCGGAGCGGCTCCGGGCGACGACCGCGCCCTCGGAGTAGGACGAGAGGTCCAGCCCCCTCATCCGCCCTTCGGGCACCTTCTCCCGCATGGGGAGAAGGAAGAGCCGGCCTACGGCCGGGGAAGAACCATCGATGTGGGCCGCCCACCTCTCCACCCCGTCATTGCCGGGCTCGCCCCGGCAACCCAGCGGCGTTTTCCCAGAGGGGTGAGGCCGTATGGGTCCCCGGGGGCGAGCCCGGGGATGGCGGAGGAGAGGGAGTGGCCCCTCACGATGGCTCCCCTCGCCTCACAGGCTCTGGACGAAGGCCTCGTAGGCCGCTTCGTCCATCAGCTCGGACGTGTCCGTGCCGGCGGGGAGCTTCAGCTTGGCGAACCAGCCGCCGGTCTCCGGCTCGAGGTTCACCAGACCCGGATCTTCGGCGAGCTTCGTATTCGCCTCGATCACCTCGCCGGCGAGCGGCGCGTAGACCTCGCTCGCGGCCTTGACCGATTCCACCACCGCGGCCTCGCCGCCCTTCTCGAGTTGTTTGCCGACGTCCGGCACCTCGACGAAGACGACGTCGCCGAGCTGGTCCTGAGCGTAGGTGGTGATGCCGAAGGTGGCGGTGTCACCCTCGATGACGACCCATTCGTGGTCCTTGGTGTAGAGCTTCACGGGCGTTCTCCTGATGACGGTTCGGGGATCAGCGCCGGAAGCCGGCGGGGACGAAGGGAAGGGTGGCGACACGAGCGGGGAGCGGCTTGCCGCGGACCACCACGTCGAGTTCGGTGCCGGGGGCGGCGAGCGCCGCCTCGACGTAGCCGAGGGCCACCGGCGCCTGGACGGTCGGGCCGAAGCCGCCGGAGGTGACGCGGCCGACGATGCGGCCCTGCTTGTCGGCGATCTCGGCGCCCTCGCGGGCCGGCTGGCGGCCCTCGAACGCAAGTCCGACACGGCGACGGGCGGGGCCGTTCGCCAGCTCGGCCTGGATGCGGGCGGCGCCGGGGAAGCCGCCCTCGATGCGGCGGCGCTTCTGGATCGACCATTCGAGACCGCCCTCGACCGGGCTGGTCGTCGTGTCGATGTCGTGGCCGTAGAGGCAGAGGCCACCTTCGAGCCGCAGGCTGTCGCGGGCGCCGAGGCCGATCGGCTTCACCCGCGCATCGGCGAGGAGCGCGTCCCACAGGCGGGCGGCGTCGACGGCGGGAACCGAGATCTCGAAGCCGTCCTCGCCGGTGTAGCCGGAGCGGGAGACGTGGGTCTCGCTGCCGAGGAGCGTCATCGGCGCGGTGTCCATGAACTTCATCGCCGTGACCGGGGCGCCGAGCGCCGCCATCACCGCCTCCGCCTCCGGCCCCTGGAGGGCGAGGAGGGCGCGATCCTCGATCGGGCGCAGCTCGACGCCGACGGGAAGGTTCGCAGCGATATGGGCGTAGTCGGCCGTCTTGCAGGCGGCGTTGACGACGAGGAACAGCCAACCATCCGGCGCGTCGGTCGGCCGCGACACCATCAGGTCGTCGAGGATGCCGCCGTCGGGGGCGAGGAGCTGCGAATAGCGCTGGCGGCCGGGGGCGAGTTCGAGGATCGCCGCGGGGATCAGCGCCTCGAGCGCCTTCGCCGTGGTGGCGTGGTCGGGGCCGATGAGGAAGGCTTGGCCCATGTGGGAGACGTCGAAGAGGCCGGCGTGGTCGCGGGTCCAGCCGTGTTCGGCGAGGATGCCGGCCGGGTACTGCACCGGCATGGCATGGCCGGCGAAGGGCACCATGCGGGCGCCGAGCGCGACGTGGGCGTCGAAGAGGGGCGTATGAAGAGGGGTATCGCCGACGTCGGTCGTCATGCGGGTCACTCCGGTCCGGTCGAGGCGTGGCGGCGTGCGGATCCCGTGACCCACCCGCGCCCCCTCTGTCGGAAGACCTGAGAGATTGACGACCCCTCGTCGACGCGAAACATCGCGCCCGAGGGTCGCTTGCTCCTTCGGTGGACCCGCGGCCGGCTGCCGTGGGTCGCTTTCCAGAGTGTCGCTCGCCCCCGCGGTCCTGGGACCTGAGAGTTTCCGGGGCGGTTTCTCCTTCGGCGCCGGTCCGACGAGCGGTTTCCCACTCGCGGCCCGGGCTCTCCCGCCGGGGCAATGAACGTGACGCGGCGAAGGTTTCGACGCGTCACGCACCGGGCGCGACTCCGACCCGGTGACTTCAGCGATAGATGGATCGCGCGGACGCGTCAACCGTTTGTCGGTTTGCGACACGTCGAACCGCACGTCTTCCCCATTCCGCCTGCGCGGCGGTGGGCGCGTGCGGCGTTGCTCAGCCCTTGGTGGTCTTCTTCTTGGGCTTTTCCTTGGTGACCTCGAGACGACCCTTGCCGTCGAGGCCGGCATAGATGGTCGCCTCCTTGCTGTCGGCGACCGACAGGACGACGCCGTCGTCGACCACCGACCACAGCGCCGAATAGTCGGGCGCCTGCACGTCGACCGCCGCCTGATGCAGCTTCGAATAGACCACCTTGTCGCCGACCATCACCGCGACGCGCACCGGCACCGCCGAGGCGCCGGTCGCTCCCGTCGGCCCCGAGAGGACGCGCCCGGCGACGCCGACGCGGACACGCAGATTCGCGCCGTCCATGTCGCAGTCGCGGGCGACGCGCTGCACCGAGGCCTGGAACAGGATCTGCGTGGTGTCGCCCAACTTGCCCGGCTTGAACACCGGCATGAACTCGGTGCCGTCGCGGATCTCGACCTCCGGGCACACCGGCGTCGCCGCATAGACCGCCGGATCCATCTCCTGTGGCTTGGGCGCGACCACGCCGAGGATGCTCGATCCGACACCGTCGGTGGTGTTGCACCCGACGAGGCCGAGCGGCAGGACGAGCGCCGCCAGACGCAGACCACGGGCGAGGACCGTGGCCGATTCGGATCGACCGGAAGCGTACACGACCATGAGACCTTCGAACTCCCACTTGGACGGCCGGAAGCGCCATCCATAGCAGTCTTCGGCGGCCCTCGCCACGGCTTCTTCCAGGCGAATCGGGCGCCCTCGAGGCGGTGGACGACGCGCCTCCGCGCAGAAAAGAGGCCCCGTCGCGCTTGACACCCGACGCCCGCCTTCCTCTATTCGCTCGGCCCCTTTCCTCGTCGCGACGAACCGGACCCATGGCGGTGAAGCCCCATCTCGACATCCTGATGTGCGCGCCGCGCGGCTTCTGCGCCGGCGTCGATCGGGCGATCCGCATCGTCGAACTGGCGCTCGCCCGCTACGGCGCGCCGGTCTACGTCCGTCACGAGATCGTCCACAACCGCTTCGTGGTGGAGAGCCTGAAGGCGGAGGGCGCCGTCTTCGTCGAGGACCTCGACGAGATCGCCGATCGCTCCCGCCCGGTGATCTTCTCCGCCCACGGCGTGCCGAAGTCGGTGCCGGAAGCCGCCGCCGCGCTGAACCTCTTCTCGCTCGACGCCACCTGTCCGCTGGTCACCAAGGTCCACCGCGAGGCCGAGATCCACCATCGGCGCGGCCGTCACGTCCTGCTCATCGGCCACGCCGGCCACCCGGAAGTGATCGGCACCATGGGCCAACTGCCGGACGGCGCCGTGACCCTCGTCACCAGTGTCGAAGACGCCGCCACCGTCGCGCCGCCGCCGGGCCCGCTCGCCTACTCGACCCAGACGACGCTGTCGCTCGACGACACCGCCGGCATCGTCGCGGTGTTGACGCGGCGGTTCCCGGACATCGTCGCGCCCCACAAGCAGGACATCTGCTACGCCACCACCAACCGCCAGGAGGCGGTGAAGGTGGTCGCTCCGCAAGTCGAGGCGATGATCGTCGTCGGCGCCCCCAACTCGTCGAACTCGCAGCGCCTGCGCGAGGTCGCCGAGCGCGAGGGCTGCCCGCGATCGATCCTGCTGCAGCGCGCCGCCGACCTCGATCTCGACGCCTTCGCCGGTCTCTCCCGCATCGGCATCACCGCCGGCGCCTCGGCGCCGGAAGTGCTGGTCGAGGAGGTGATCGCCGCCTTCGCCACCCGTTGGGAGGTGCGCGTCCGCCCGATCTTCACCGCGGAGGAGACGGTCGCCTTCAATCTGCCGCGCGAACTGCGCGACGTGGCGACCACGACGACGAGCAAACTGGTTCGACAGCCGCGCGACGACGCGGCGGAGTGAGACGATGGCGGTCTACACGGACATCTCCGACGAGGAACTCGAAGCCTTCGTCGCCGGCTACGACATCGGCTCGATCCTGTCCTGCAAGGGCATCGCGGAAGGGGTGGAGAACTCCAACTTCCTGCTCCACACCACGAGCGGTCCCTACATCCTCACCCTCTACGAAAAGCGGGTGAACCCGAACGATCTGCCCTTCTTCCTCGGCCTGATGGAACATCTCGCCGGGCGCGGTCTCGGCTGCCCGCTGCCCGTCCACGCCCGCGACGGCCGGGCGCTCGGTACGCTCGCCGGCCGTCCGGCGGCGATCGTCACCTTCCTCGAAGGCATGTGGGTGAAGCGGCCGACGGCGCGGCACTGTGAGCTGCTCGGCGAGGCGCTCGCCCGCCTCCACCTCGCCGGCGCCGATTTCGCCATCCGCCGCCCCAACGCCCTGTCGATGCCGTCCTGGCGGCCGCTGTGGGAGCGCTCGCGCGCCCGCGCCGACGAAGTCGCCGTCGGCCTCGCCGAGGACATCGAAGCCGAACTCGATCACCTCGAGGCCCATTGGCCGAAGGATCTGCCGGCCGGCGTCATCCACGCCGATCTCTTCCCCGACAACGTCTTCTTCCTCGGCGACCGGCTGTCGGGCCTCATCGACTTCTACTTCGCCTGCGACGACTTCTTCGCCTACGACGTGGCGGTCTGCCTCAATTCGTGGTGTTTCGAGCCCGATCTGTCGTTCAACCTGACCAAGGGCCAGGCGCTGCTCGACGGCTATCGCCGGGTCCGCCCGTTGAGCGCCGCCGAGACCGACGTCCTGCCGTTGCTCGCCCGCGGCTCGGCGCTGCGCTTCCTGCTCACCCGGCTCTACGATTGGCTCAACGTGCCGCCCGGCGCGCTGGTCAAGCCGAAGGACCCGCTCGAGTATCATCGCAAGCTGCGTTTCCACCGCAACATCGTCGACGCCGCCGGCTACGCCATCGCGCTCGGCGGTCGCGATTACGAGGTCTCGCCGTGAGCGGGACGCGGGCGGTGGCGGCGAAGCGGGAGAAGCCGGCGGGCGTGGTGGTGATCCACACCGACGGGGCGTGCTCGGGCAACCCCGGCCCCGGCGGCTGGGGCGCGCTGCTCGAATGGGGTGAGCACGTCAAGGAGCTGAAGGGCGGCGAGGCCGACACCACCAACAACCGCATGGAGATGATGGCGGCGATCGCGGCGCTGGAGGCGCTGACGCGACCCTGCACCGTCGAACTGTGGACGGACTCCAACTACCTCAAGGGCGGCATCACCGGCTGGATCCACGGCTGGAAGAAGAACGGCTGGAAGACCGCCGACAAGAAGCCGGTCAAGAACGTCGACCTGTGGCAACGCCTCGAGGCGGCGCTCACGCGCCACGACGTCTCCTGGCACTGGGTCAAGGGCCACGCCGGCCACGCCGAGAACGAACGCGCCGACGAACTCGCCCGCGAAGGCATGGCGCCGTTCAAGCGCGGTGGCATCCCCGCCGAAGCCTGATCCTCACCGCGCCGGAGACGTCGCGCGAGCGACGGCCGGCGGATCACCCGCCGGCCACCGCGCGGGTCAGAGCTTGCCCAGCATGCAGGCCGCGCCGGTGAGTTCGGCGACGCCGGGCTTTTCTTCCAGGTTCAGGCTCTTCACCACGCCGTCTTCGACCAGCATCGACCAGCGCTGCGAACGCACGCCCAGGCCGGCCGCCGTCAGATCGAGGGCGAGGCCGAGGGCGGTGGCGAATTTGGCCGAGCCGTCGGCGAGGAACAGGATCTTGCCGTCGGCGTCGTTGGCCTTCGACCAGGCGTCCATGACGAACACGTCGTTGACCGCGGTGACCGCGATGGTGTCGACGCCCTTGGCGAGGATCGCCTCGCGGTCGGCGAGATAGCCCGGCAGATGCGACTTCGAGCAGGTCGGGGTGAAGGCACCGGGCACGGCGAAGATCACCACGGTCTTGCCCGCGAACACGTCGGCGGTGGTCACTTCCTTCACGCCCTCGGCGGTCATGGTCTTGAAGGTCGCGCTGGGCAGGCGGTCGCCGACGGCGATGGTCATGTCGAAGTCTCCGAGTGTGAGGCGCCGCGGCGCCGGATGAGGACGACCGGGTCGGTGAGAATCGGGCGTTGCGCGCCGTCGCGAACCGGGTGGGTGAGGGGGATCTAGGGCGCCGCCACCGTGGCGTCGAGGGTGACCCGCTGTTCGACCACCCGATCGCGGGCGCGCATCGTGAAGCGCAGCTCCGTGCCCTCGAGCTTCGCGCCGCGCGGGATGCCGTCGAGGTCGAAGCGCCAGATCTCGCGACCGCCGCTCTCGGCGATCTTCTCCGGCAACGGCAATGCCCAGTCGTCGTTCGGCCCCTCGACCAACACGTCGCAGCGGTCGTCGTCGTCGTCCTCCGGCATCTTCACCTTGACGAGCAGCGCCCCGGCGGTGGCGTCGCGGTCGCGCTCGAGCGAGATCACCCAGGGCGCGACGCCCTTGACCGCCGCCACCGGCAGCCGCGCCCGCGCCTCGGCGAGCCGGGCGAGGGCCCCGCGATCGACCGGCGCCGCGGCGGCGAGCGTCGCCGTCAGATGCGCAGAGACCGGCACGCAGATGTCGTGGCAGACCCCGACCTGGACGTCGAGATCGAGCACCGCCGGCCCTGCCGGGTCGGTCAGCGCGAGATCGATCGGCAGGATCACCGGCTCGGTGTAGCCGATCGAGCGCGCATCCGCCTCGCCGAACCGCACCGGCGCGGGGAACCGCAGCTCCAGCCCGCCGACGCCGCGCGACTTCGACCAGTCGATCGCCGGCGGAATCCCGGCGTCTCCCGGGGTCCGCCAATAGGTCTTCCATCCGGGCTCGAGGGCGATCTCGAGACCCACCTCGGCGCGTCCCTCGACGATGCCGGCGCTGACCAGACGCAGCGTGGCGCCGGGACGCGGCGCCGGCGGAGCGGCCGCCGACACGGAGTCGGCGACGAGGAGCGCGAGGAAAACCGGAACGGCGAGGCGCACCGAAGACGCGGTGCGGAGACGGCGGAACATGGACGTCACGATCATCGAGAGGGGAACTCGTGGCGGACACTACCGGTTCGAGCCCGCCGCGTCTCCTCACGCCTCGCCACTCGCGGCTCAACCCCGCGTGAACGACCCTGCGTCACGCCGCCCGGGGCGACGTCACGCTTCCTCGAACGATCGTCCGACACGGACCCTTTCGAAATCGCCGTCGCGCCCCTATCTTCGTTCCGTCGAGACGGACGAGGTCGCCGGCGATCGAATGACGGGGCGCGCGGCCGAGGCGTCGCGGACGGCGGAGACGAGGGGCCGATCATGGCGAAGGACGACACCACACGCGAAGCGGAGACCCTCGCGGGCAAGATTCTGATCGCCATGCCCGGCATGGAGGACAAACGTTTCGCTCGCACGCTGGTCTATCTCTGTGCCCATTCCAACGAAGGAGCGATGGGGATCATCCTCAACCAGTCGGCACCGGCCGCGTCGACCTTCGCCGATCTGCTGGTCCAGCTCGACATCATCGCCGAGCGCGACCGCGACGACCTGCCGCCGCTCGCCCGCGACATGACGGTGCAGACCGGCGGCCCGGTGGAGACCACCCGCGGCTTCGTCCTGCACTCCTCCGACTACTTCGTCGACAACGCCACCCTGCCGATCGACGACGACGTGTCGCTGACCACCACCCTCGAGGTGCTGAAGGCGATCGCCGAGGGCCGCGGCCCGGAACGGGCGATCATGACGCTCGGCTATGCCGGCTGGTCGGCCGGTCAGCTCGAGAGCGAGATCCAGTGGAACGGCTGGCTGCACTGCCCCGCCGACCCGTCGCTGGTCTTCGACCGCGATCTCGACGGCAAATACGACCGCGCCCTCAAGAAGCTCGGCATCGACATCGGCCTCTTGTCGCGTGAGGCCGGTCACGGCTGAGCGAGGCTCGGAATCCGTCCGACCTCCGAGACGGGCTCTCAGTCCTTGAGCCGCCGCGGCATCCATCGCCGCAGCAGCCACAGTGCCGCTCCGATCGCCACGACGGTCACGACGGCCACCACCGTCCCGGTGACCGCGTCGCCCGCCTCGAACAGGTTCCAGGCGATCGCCCCCATCGAACCGGGGAAGATCAGCACCGGGATCCAGAGGATCGCCGACCCGACGTTGGCGATCTGGAAGAGGAGCGGCGGCATCGAGGTGAGGCCCGCGACCGTCGGCACGCTCGCCCTGAGCGGCCCGATGAACCGCCCGACCACCACCGCCGCCCAGCCCCAATGGGCGAAGACGTTGCGCGCCGCCGCCAGCGTCTCGGGGTGGCGCGAGAACGGCCACAGGCGATCGATCCGGGGGCCGAGTTTCCGCCCGACCCAGTAGGAGACGGTGTCGCCGAGCGCCGCGCCGATCGCCCCGCCGATCCACACGTCGAGGAACGGCACGGTCCCGGCGCCGACCAGCGCGCCCGTCGCCATCATCACGCCGGTCGCCGGGACGAGGACGCCGACGATCACCAGCGATTCGCCGAAGGCCATCAGCCCGTAGATCAGCCCGGCCCAGGCGCGGTGAGCCTCGATCAGCCGAAGCGCTTCGTCGAAGAATCCGGAAATGTCCATGGCCCATCATCGCCGAGACCGGGTGCCGCGTCGACCGCGTCGCGAAGCATGGCAGAGGGGAGGGGGCCGCCCCGTCAGTCGTCGGTCCAATCGCCCGTCGGGGTCGGCAGACCGAGGCCGGAGGAGGTGATCCGCAGGAGCCGCCCGAGCGACGGCGCCGCCCCGCCGCCGGCGGGCGACGGCAGCACCACCGCGTCGGCGCGCAGCGTGTGGATGTGGGCCCGCGCCACCCGGCCGACGAGGTCGCCGTGGGTGGCGAAGCGGTCGGGGATGCGCGAGGTCAGCGCCTCGAGATGGCGCCGCGAGATCAGCAGTCCCTGTTCGCGCAACGGCCGCCCGAACAACGCGCCGGCGAGGCCGACGACCCGTTCGGCGAGCCGCGGCCGCCAGCCGAATTCGTCGTAGACGATGCGGAACGAGGCGACGCGGCTGTCGGCGTGACCCGCCCGTTCGCTGCGGTCGACGAAGGAGGCCGCCTCGCGATGCCATTCGCCCTCGAGGAAGACGTTCGGCGACAGAAGCAGGAACCACGGTGCCCGGCGCGCCGTGTGGACGCCGGCGCGGATCCGTCCGAGCCATCCGCCCGAGGCCTCCACCAACGAGCAGCCGGCGGCGTCGGCGACGATCCGCGTCCCGTCCTTCGAGCCCGCGTCGACCACCACCACCTCGCGCACCACGCCCTCAGCCGCCGCCGGCACCAGCGACGCCAGCGTGCGGGCGAGCCCCTCCTCGGAGTTCTCGGTGGGAATGACGACGGACAACACGTTCGCGGGACCCGACAGCGAGCGACACAGAGCCTTCATACACGCCGCGGCTTCTCCGGACCAGCGCCGACACCCTGGCGAATCGTCGAACTTCGCGCCATGTTCTTGCAATGTTCCGCCGATCGTATCAAAGTCGCGCCATGACTCGACGAGCCCGGTCCCCCTCTGCCAGAAGCATCGCCGAACCGGCTCCCGACGAGCAGGACGGCGAACGCCCGGCGCGAGACATCGCCGCCGATCGCATCGACGGCGGGGCGGTGGTGCTCGACGCCCGCATCGAGGCGGAGCGGCGTCGCGGGCGCGGTGCGGTGGCCAACGTCTCCGGCCGCTTCGAGGTCGAGAACCGCGTCGGCTTCGATGACGGCTGGGGCTCGCTCGACGATCTGCCGCCGCTGAAGACCGAGGTGACGATCGAAAAGCCGAAGTCGATCATCACCCGCAATTCGTCGCCCGACATCGGCTTCGACCGTTCGATCAACCCCTATCGCGGCTGCGAACACGGCTGCGCCTATTGCTTCGCCCGCCCCACCCACGCCTACATGGGCCTGTCGCCGGGGCTCGACTTCGAGACCCGGCTCTTCGTCAAACCCAATGCGGCGAACCTGCTCGAGCGCGAACTCGGCGCCGAGACCTATCGCTGCCGCCCGATCGCCATCGGCACCAACACCGACCCCTATCAACCGATCGAGAAGCGCTGGCGGCTGATGCGCGAGATCCTCGGAGTATTGGAGCGCTGTGGCCACCCGGTCACCATCGTCACCAAGTCGGCGCTGGTGCTGCGCGACGTCGACATCCTCGGCCGCATGGGCGAGCGCGGCCTCGCCAAGGTCGCTCTGTCGGTGACCAGCCTCGACCGCCGCCTGTCGCGCTCGATGGAGCCGCGCGCCGCCGCCCCCGACAAGCGCCTCGAAGCGATTCGCGGCCTCACCGCCGCCGGTGTGCCGGTCGGCGTCATGGTGGCCCCGGTGATCCCCGCCCTCAACGACGCCGAGATCGAGGCGATCCTGGAGGCCGCCGCCGAGGCGGGCGCGCGTGAGGCCGGATACGTCCTGCTGCGTCTGCCGCTCGAAGTGTCGGAAGTGTTCAAGGACTGGCTGCTCGAGCATCACCCCGACCGCTACCGCCACGTCCTCTCGCTCCTGCGCTCGATGCGCGACGGCAAGGACTACGACGCCGAATGGGGGCGCCGCATGCGCGGCTCGGGACCCTATGCCGTCACCATGCGTCGGCGATTCGAGGCGGCGACCCGTCGCCTCGGCCTCGCCAAGGGCGCCGCGCGCACCGAGCTGCGCTGCGATCTCTTCGTGCCGCCGCTCGGCGACGGCCGCCAACTCTCGCTCTTCTGACCCCGAGGTTCGCCATGTCGCTCCGTCTCTCGCTCGTCACCCTCGGCGTCGCCGATCTCGACCGCTCCCGCGCCTTCTATGGTGCCCTCGGGCTCGAACCCGGCGCCGCGAGCAACGACCACGTCGCCTTCTTCGACATGAACGGGGTGATCCTCGCCCTCTACGGTCGCACCGCGCTCGCCGCCGACGCCGGCGTCTCCGCCACCGGCTCCGGCTTCGCCGGGGTGACGCTCGCCTGGAATCTCGACGGCGAGGCGGCGGTCGACGAGGCCTTCGCCCGGGCTCTCGCCGCCGGCGCCTCTGCGGTGAAGGTACCGGAGAGGGTGTTCTGGGGCGGATATTCCGGCTATGTCGCCGATCCGGACGGCCACCTCTGGGAGGTCGCCCACAATCCCTTCTTCCCCATCGATGCGCAGGGCGTCACCCGCCTGCCGGAGACCTCCCGATGAGCCCCGCGAAGACCCCGAAGCCGCGTTCACCGAAGGTCGGGCCGAACGATGTCCACGAGCGGGCCCACGGCTTCCCCGCCCGTCGCGTCGCCGGCGTCGACGAGGTCGGTCGCGGCCCGCTCGCCGGCCCGGTGGTCGCGGCCTGCGTCGTGCTCGATCCGACCCGCATCCCGGCGGGGCTGAACGATTCGAAGAAATTGGCGGAGAAGGTCCGCGAGCGCCTCTTCGACGAGATCTGCGCCCACCATTCGGTGGCGATCGCCCTCGGCTCGGTCGGCCGCATCGACGCGACCGACATCCGCGCCGCCACGCTCGACGCCATGCGTCGTGCCGTCGCCGGCCTCTCCGAGCCGCCCGACCACGTCCTCGTCGACGGCGTCGACGTGCCGCCCGGGCTGCCCTGTCCGGCGACGGCGGTGAAGGGCGGCGACGGCCTCAGCCTGTCGATCGCCGCCGCCTCGATCGTCGCCAAGGTGCTGCGCGATCGCTTGATGACCGACGCGGCGAAGCAGTATCCCGGTTACGGATTCGAGAAGCACAAGGGCTACGGCGTTCCCGCCCACATGACGGCCCTCGACCGGCTCGGCGCCACCCCGCTGCATCGTCGCAGCTTCGCCCCGGTGGCCGAGGTCGTCGGCGAAGGCGGAACGCGGCGGGACTGACCCTTGCCGTCGGAGGCGCGCCGGCGGGCGGCAGATCTCGGCGCTCGCTCCCGGCCGACGCGACGGGTCGCCGATGTCGTCGACGCCCTGGCGGCCGTGGCGGTTGGTTCACGCCGCCGAGATCGCCTCGGCCACGGCGCGTTCGGCGACCTCGTCGAGCGTCGTCGATGCGGCCGGCGCGACCGGCACGGAGGCGCCGCAGGCCTTGGCGAGTTCCGCATAGCCGGCGCCGACCAGGATCCGCAGGGCCTCGAGCCGCGTCTTGCGCTTGGGCAGGACGTCGGGCAGCGCCGGAACCACGGCGAGTGCCGCGACGTCGGCCGCCGGCAACTCCGCCTGCATCGCGCCGGCGACGATCAGCGCCCGATACCAGTCCCACGGCGGCAACGCCACCGTCTCTTCGCGGGCGAGATGGACCGAGACGTCGGACACCGTCGACCCGTCGGCGGCGGTGACGACGAAGTCGTCGTGGCGGACATGGATCGGCGGATCGCGATCCGCCCCCTCGGCACGATCGAGCCCTTCGCGCTCGGCGACGGCGATCTCGTAGAGGCGGCCATGGACGACGTCACCGTCCTCGCCCTTCACCATCGTCGCCTTGCCCGAGCCGTCGAAGCTCTTGGCCTGGAAGACGAGCCGCCATCCGGTGACCGAGACCGCACCGATCACCCGGGCACTCGGACAGCGGGCGGTGAGCCGTTCGGCGAGCAGGTTCGATCCGTAGGCGAAATAGTGGAACCGCGGCATGGACACCTCGTCACTGGATACGCTCCCGAGAGGATCGCCGGCAAACCGGGCGACACGGCGGCGGAGCGGTGGCGAAGCCGGGACGGGGAAGGCCTCTGAAACGAGAAACCCGCGTCTCTCGCGAGACGCGGGTTTCGAAGGAAGCGGAGTGGCGACGGCTCAGTTGAGCTTGCCGGCGACCTCGGCGATGCCCTTGGCGACCAGATCGGCACCGATCGGACCGGACGCCTTCGCGGCAAGCAGCTTCTCGGCGGCGGCCACGGCCACGTCGGCGGCGCGCGAACGCACCTCGGCGATGGCCTGGGCCTCGGCCTGGGCGATCTTGGCCTCGGCCGCCTTGGTGCGGCGGGCGATCAGTTCGTCGAGCGCCTTGTTGGCTTCCGCCGTGGCGATCTCGGCGAGCTGCTTGGCCTCGGCGACGATCGACTGGGCTTCGAGCTCGGCGTCGGCCGCCTTCTGCTTGTAGGCGGCCAGCAGGCTGGAGGCCTCTTCGCGCAGGCGGGTGGCCTCGGAGAGCTCGGCTTCGATCGCCGCGACCTTGCCGTCGAGCGCCGAACCGATCTTGCCCGGAACCTTGAGGTAGATGATCACGCCGAAGAAGATCAGCAGCGAGATGAAGGCCCACAGGGAGGCGGAAGACGTGGCGTCCATGGGTACCTCCTCACTTGCCCGTCACGGCGGCGACGGCCGCTGCGACGTCGTCGCGACCGACGGCTTCGCCGGTCAGCGTGGAAACCAGAGATTCCGCCGTCTCGACGGCGATGCCGTCGACTTCCGCCAGAGCCTTGGCCTTGATGCCGGCGATGGTCGCCTCGGCGGCGGCGATCTTGGTGGCGAGCGCCGAGTCGGCCTCGTGACGCTTGGCGTCGATCGAAGCGTTGAGCGCCGAACGGGTGTCCGAGGCGATCGCCTGGGCGTTCTTGCGCGCTTCCGCCAGCGACTTCTCGTAGGCCGCACCGGCGGCTTCCGATTCGGTCTTCAGGCGGTTCGCTTCCTCGAGATCGCGCGCGATCTTCTCGGACCGCGCCTCGAGGATGCCGCCGATGCGCGGCAGCACGACCTTCGACACCAGCACGTAGAAGAGGCCGAAGGTGATCGCGAGCCAGAGGATCTGCGACGCGAAGGTGGAGCTGTCGAACGGGGGGAAGGCCCCGCCGTGCTCGGCACCCGCGTGATGCACCTCGGCCGTGGTGTTGACGTTGCTTGCCATCTCGACCGTCCCGGATGATCCGATCCCGCGCGTGGGCGCGGGATCCACGGAAGATCACCGGCCGCCCCGCGAGGGCCGGCCGGAGAGTCGTGGTGTTCTCGCCCGTCCGAGGATCAGACGGCGAAGAGCAGCAGCAGCGCGACGAGCAGCGAGAAGATGCCGAGCGCTTCGGTCACGGCGAAGCCGAAGATCAGGCGGCCGAACTGGCCGTCGGCAGCCGCCGGGTTGCGCAGCGCGCCGGCGAGGTAGTTGCCGAAGATGGTGCCGAGGCCGATGCCCGCACCGGCCATGCCGAGGGTGGCGATACCGGCGCCGAGGTACTTCGCAGCTTGCGGATCCATGGGAGTGCTCCTTCGGTGGGATAGAGTTGAACTTCCGGATTTCGTCCGCGTCCCCGGGCTCAGTGGCCCGGATGGATCGCGTCGTTCAGGTACATGCAGGTCAGCACGGTGAAGACGTAGGCCTGCAGGAAGGCGACCAGGAACTCGAGCGCGGTCAGCGCCACGGCCATCGCCAGCGGCAGCACCGCACCCGCCATGCCGGCGACACCGGCGGCCGACAGCGTCACCACGAAGCCGGCGAAGACCTTCAGCGTGATGTGGCCGGCCAGCATGTTGGCGAAGAGACGGACGGAGAGGCTGATCGGCCGGGAGAGGAACGAGATCACCTCGATCATGGTCACCAGCGGCACCAGCGCGGCCGGCACGCCCGACGGCACGAACAGGCCGAAGAAGTGGAAGCCGTGCTTCCAGATGCCGTAGATCACCACCGTCAAGATCACCAGCATCGCCAGACAGAAGGTGACGATGATGTGCGAGGTGATGGTGAAGAAGTACGGCACCATGCCGAGCAGGTTGGCCACCAGCACGAACATGAACAGCGAGAACACCAGCGGGAAGAACTTCATGCCGGCCTTGCCGGCGGCGTCCCTGAGGGTGTTCGCGACGAAGGAGTAGGACATCTCGGCGACGAGCTGCCAGCGGCTCGGCACCATCGCACGGCCGGAGGTGGCCATGATCAGGAAGCCCGTCGCCACGATCACCGTCACCGCCATGAACAGCGACGAGTTGGTGAAGGAGACGTCGTAGTGGCCGAGAGGAATCTCCACGAGCTTGTTGATGTGAAACTGATGGATCGGATCGACCTTGTCGGCTGCCACCTGTCAGTCCCCGTCTGTCTCGGGCCGTCGATCCGAGATCGACCGCCACACGCGCCCCCGCAACGGGCCGCCCCCTTCGGACGCGAGACCCGAAGGCCCCGGCCCGTACGAATTCCGCCGCTCCCGATCCGGGAGCCGGCCGTCCCGCCTCAGCGGTCCGACCTCGACGTCTCCTCGCGTGATGCCTCGCGCAAACGCGAGCCCGCATCCGCCACCACCCCTTCGGTGCGCAGGACGTTCAGGACGCCCGCGGCAAAGCCGAGGAGAAGAAACACGATCAGCGCCCAGGGCGAAGTCCCGGCCGCCTTGTCGATCCCCCACCCGATCGCGGCACCGACGATCACGCCGGCGACGAATTCGGAGGCGATCTTGGTCGCCTGTGCGAAACCGGAGGGTTTCCCCTTCGAGTTCGCCGCTTCCTCCGCCGCCCGCCGCGTCTCCAGGCTTTCGCCGAGACGCTCGAGCCGCCGAGCCAGCCGAGCTTCGTGCTCCTCGTCCGGTTCCGGACCGGAGGTCCCGTCGGTGGGTCTGTCGACCATCGCCGATTCTCCGCTTGCCGGCTCATGACGCGAAGCGCGGGGAACGTTCCCGTCCCCACCCCGAAGCCGGGCGCACCATAGTTGTCGCCCGAAAGAGTGTCAAGGACACCAGACTTTAGTTCAAGCCCATGAAAACAAACGGCTATTCGCTCGAAAGCGCAAGAGATTGCGCTCATGCCACCCAGCCTTTCGGAGGGGGTGGGCCGCGGAGCGGCGCCCGGCGGCGCCCGCCCCGCCCTCAGGCGGTCTCGAGGATGCGTTCGGCCCGCTGGAGGTCGACCGACACCAGTTGCGAGATGCCGCGTTCCGACATGGTGACGCCGTAGAGCCGGCTCATCCGCGCCATGGTGATGGGATTGTGGGTGATGACGACGAAGCGGGTGTCGGTGACGCTCGCCATCCGGTCGAGCAGGTCGCAGTAGCGTTCGACGTTGGCGTCGTCGAGCGGCGCGTCGACCTCGTCGAGCACGCAGATCGGCGCCGGATTGGTCAGGAACACCGCGAAGATCAGCGCCAGCGCGGTCAGCGCCTGCTCGCCGCCGGAGAGCAGCGTCATCGTCGTCGGCTTCTTGCCCGGCGGTCGCGCCATGATCTCGAGCCCCGCCTCCAGCGGATCCTCCGATTCGACCAGTTGCAATTCCGCCTCGCCGCCGCCGAAGAGATGGGTGAACAGCGCCCGGAAATGGCCGTCGACGGTCTCAAAGGCGGCCATCAGCCGCTCGCGTGCCTCGCGATTGAGATTGGCGATGCCCGTTCTCAGCCGCTTGATCGCTTCGACCAACTCGTCGCGCTCGCCGGCGAGGACGTCGCGACGCTCCTCCACTTCGCGGGCCTCGTCGTCGGCCCGGAGATTGACCGCGCCCAGTCGTTCGCGCTCGACCTTCAGCCGCTCGAGCCGCCGATCGACGGCGATCTCTTCGGGCAGCGGCGCCTCCATGTCGAGTCCGGCGAGCCCGGGCAGCCCGAGCGGTGGCACGTCGAAGCTCTCGACCACGGCCGATTCGATCTCGAGACGCCGGGCGCGCGCCGCCGCGTGACGCTCCTCGGCGCGGCCCTTGGCCTCGCGCGCCGCCGACAGCGCCTCCAGCGCCGTGCGGGCCGCCCGGTCGGCGTCGCCCTGGGTGCGCTCACCATGCGAGAGCGCCTCGGCCGCCGCCGCGCGGGTCTTCTCGGCGACGCCGATCTCGTCGAGGAGCCGCCGCCGGGTCTCCTCGATGTCGGCCGGCCGCTCGATCAGCGTCTCGCGTTCCGCCTCCGCCTCGGCGCGCCGTTCGCCGAGCACCGCGATCTGCGACACCGCCGCCGCCGCCCGCGCCGCCCAGCCGGCGCGCTCCCGGGCGATCGCCTCGAGCCGCCGTCCGCGCATTTCCACCTCGCGGGCGAGGCCCTGACGCGCCGCCCGCAGCTCCGCCGCGACCGCCCGATCGCGCGCCACGATCCCCTGCGCCGTCAGGATTTCCTGCTCGAGCCGCGCCCCGTCGGGAAGCTCCGCCTCGGCGTCCGCCGCCTCGCGCCCGCGCGCCTCGGTCTCCTCGATCTCGCCGGCGAGCCGGGCCAGCGACGCATCGAGTGCCGCCAACCGCGTGCCGGCGAGCTCGGCCTCGCGTTCCAGCCGGATCAGCCGGTCGCGCGCTTCCGATTCGCTCCGCCGCGCCTGCTTCGCCGCCTCGCGCGTCGCCCGTTCGGCCTCCTCGGCCGCCGCCAGGGTGCGCCGCGCCTGTTCGAGCGTCTCGCGTCGATCGGCGACTTCGCGACGCGTCGCGTCGATCAGCCCCTCGACTTCGGCGAGACGATTGCGGCTCGCCAAGCGCCGGGCGGCAGACGTCGGCGCGTCGGCGGCGGCGACGAGCCCGTCCCACCGCCACAGATCGCCCTCGCGGCTGACCAGCCGCTGCCCGGCCGCCAGGGTCTTCTGCAGCCGAGGGCCCTCGGAACGCTCGACGATGCCGATCTGGGCGAGGCGGCGGGCGATCGCCGCCGGGCCCTCGACGTGGCGCCACATCGGCGTCGCCCCGGCCGGCAACGCCGGATCACCCGCCGCGCTCCCCGGCTCGCCCCAGTGGACCGGGGCGCCGTCGTCGCCCGAGACCTGGAGATCGTCGCCGAGTGCCGCGCCCAGCGCCGCCTCGAAGCCGGGATCCACCCGCAGCCGGTCGACGATCGGCGGCCACAGCGAACCGGCGGCGACGTCGAGGATCCGGGCGAGCGTCTTCGCCTCCGCCTCGAGTCGCGACGACTCGCGCTCCCGTTCGGCGAGCCCGCCGCGACCGCTTTCGAAGGCGTCGCGCGCTGCCCGCACCTGCTCCTCGGCCTCCGCGACCGCCGCCTCGGCCTCCGCCCCCGCCGCCGCGGCATCCTCGACCGCATATCGTGCCGCCTCGAGCGCCTCGCCGTCACCGACGCTCGCCGCGAACCGGTCGCGCTCCGCCGTCGCCCGGGCCTGCTCGCCGAGGAGCCGGCCGAGGCGCTCCGCCGCCTCCGCCTTGGCCCGCTCGAGCGCCCGCCGGCGCGCCGCCGCATCCGCCGCCCGCGCCTGGATCTCGCTCAGCACCGCCTCGGCCTCGCCGGCCCGCGCCTCCGCTTCCGCCAGCCGATCCTCGGCCTCGGCGACCGCTGCCGCGTCGTCGTCGTTCTCCGCCGCGAGGGCCGCTTCCTCCTCGTCGAGCCGCTCGAGCGCCGCCGCCATGTCGGCGCCGAGACGATCCTCGCGGACGCGATCCTCGTCGATCTGGCGGATGCGCCGTTCGAGCTCGATCAGCCGGTCGCGCACCCGTCGTTCCTCGGCGTCCAGTTCCGCCGCCGCCAGCCGCAGCCGTTGCAGCGCCGCCGCAGCGACCGCCTCCGCCTCGCGCAGACGCGGCAATTCGTGGGCCGAGACCGCCTGGTCGCGGGCGGTGCGTGCCTGGATCTCGGCCGTCTCGCCGACCGCCCGATCCGCCGCGGCGAGCGCCGCCTCCGCCTCGTGAACCCGCTCGCGCGCCTCGATCCACCGCAACAGCGCGATCGTCGCCTCGGCCTGACGGATCTCGGCGGAGAGGTTGCGATAGCGCGCCGCCTGCCGCGCCTGCCGCTTCAGGCTCTCCAGCCGCGTCTCGAATTCGGTGAGGACGTCCTCGACCCGCTCGAGGTTCTGCGACGCGGCCTTGAGCCGGATCTCGGCCTCGTTGCGCCGCGAATGCAGGCCGGAGATGCCGGCCGCCTCCTCGAGGATGGCGCGGCGCGCCGTGGGCTTGGCCGAGATCAGTTCGCCGATCTGCCCCTGCCGCACCATGGCGGGCGAGCGCGACCCGGTGGAGACGTCGGCGAACAGCAGTTGGACGTCGCGGGCGCGCACGTCGCGGCCGTTGATCTTGTAGATCGACCCGGCCTCGCGCTCGATCCGCCGCGTCACCTCGAGCGTGTCGGCATCGAGATGGCCACCGCCGACCCGGCGTTCCGTGTTGTCGAGGGTGAGGGTGACCTCGGCCGAATTGCGCGCCGCCCGCCGCGTGCTCCCGGAGAAGATCACGTCGTCCATGCCGCTGGCGCGCATGTTCTTGTAGGAGTTCTCGCCCATGACCCAGCGCAGGGCCTCGACGAGATTGGACTTGCCGCAGCCGTTCGGACCGACGACGCCGGTCAGCCCCGGCTCGATGTGGAACTCGGTCGGGTCGACGAAGGTCTTGAAACCGAGGAGGCGCAGCTTGGTGAACCTCACCCTCGCGCCTCCCCGTTCCGACCGATGAGCCGCCGCGCGCCGACCACCGTCGTCCTCACTTCAGGAAGGGAGCGAGCGCCTTGTCGAGGTCTTCCTTGCTGGCGATGCCCTTCGACGGGCGGCCGTTGACGAAGAAGGCCGGGGTGCCGTCGACACGATACTTGTCCGCGGCGCGCGTCCGGCCGGCGGTGATGTCGTCGAGCAGCTTCTGATCGGTCAGGCAGGCCTTGAAGCTCTCGGGCGTGTAGCCGACCTGCCGGCTCAGCTTCGACAGCGCGTCGACCGGGTTGTCGGTTCGGATCCAGTTCGACTGCTGCTCGAAGAACATCGACAGCATGTCGAAATACTTCTCCTTCGGCGCGCACCGGACCAGCATCGACACCGCCGCGGCGAGCGGATCGAGCGGGAATTCGCGATGGATGAAGTACACGGTGCCGGCGTCGATGTACTTCTCCTTGAGATAGGGGAAGACGTTCTTGTGGAAGTTGGCGCAGTGGCCGCAGGTCATCGACGAATATTCGATGACGGTGATCGGCGCGTCGGGCTTGCCGAGGGCCATGTCCGGCAGCGCGCCGGGCTTCGTCATCTCGGCGGCGTCGTAGGCGCCCTGAGCCGCCGCCGGGTGGGCGGCGAGGCCGACGGAGCCGAAGGCGAGGAGCGCGGCGGAGCTTTCCAGGAAACGGCGGCGGGAGGGCGTCACGGGGTCGATCCTCGATTGGTCCGAAGGGTCGGGAGAGGGCGGGCGGGGGCGCGGTTCGGGCGGGTCTCCGCCCCTCGCTCCCCGGATGGATCGGCTCAATCAATAGACCGATTGTGGCGACACGTCGCCCCCCGCCGGCCCGCTCGCGACATCGTTATCCAGGGAAAACCCGGGGAAAACCGCTCGTCACATCGGTTTGCGCGAGCCCAGCACCGCCCGTCCGAGCTCGGTGAGGGCCCGTTTCAGGCCCTCGTCGACGATCTCGGCGGTGAGCGCGGCGACATGCGCCTCCTGCGCCGCCGACAGCGGCCTGAGGCGCGGTGCCCGGGCGATCTGCGGCCGGGCGATCGGCTTCTGCACGATCTTCAGTCGAGCGACGGCGGGGAAGCCGAAGGTGGCGTTGATCCGCTCCAGGATCACCGGGGCCTCGTGCTGGAACATGAGGGCGCGCGCCCCCTCGCAGCGCACGATCAGCGTCGCCGGTTCGAACCCCTCTTCGCCGCCGTCCTCGAGCCGCCGCGGCCACGACAGCCGTTCCGGCCGGGTGGCGTCGGCGTAGCGGGCGCCGACGATCTCCGCCCAGTTGCGGAAGAGATCGGTGGTGGCGAATCCGCGCTTCTTCGCCGCCGGCTTCAGGCAGTCGTCGACGAGATCGGAGACGCGCCGAACCCCGCGCCGCGAGCGGGCGGCGGTATGGGGCGGATCGGACGGATCGAGAGCGCGCGACATGGGGCGCGACGATGGACGTGGTTTCGGTCGGAAACAAGGCCGGTGGCGGGGCGCGATGCTGGGCGGTGTCCGGCACAACGGAGCGTCGATCTTGCATTTACGAGTTACGTAAAGCATAATCGCTTCGGGAGGCGAGCCGTGATCCGGAGCTATGGCGACAAGCGAACCGAACGTTTCGCCGCCGGCGACCACGTCCGCGAGTTTTCCGGTTTCGCCCGACAGGCGGAGGTTCGCCTCGACCGGCTCGAGGCGGCGACGCGGCTCGAAGACCTGCGGGCGTTGCCGGGCAATCGCCTCGAGGTGCTGCGGGCCGAGCGCGCCGGGCAATACTCGATCCGCATCAACGATCAGTGGCGGATCTGCTTCGCCTGGCCGGAGGGATCCCCCGGCCCCGTCGACGTCGAGATCGTCGACTACCACTGAGGAGGGCGTGCGATGGCACGGCGACCGATCCATCCCGGCGAACACCTCGCCGAAGAACTGGCCGAGATCGGCATCAGCGCCGCCGAACTCGCCCGTCAGATCGGCGTGCCGGTCAACCGCGTCACCGGCATTCTCAACGGCCAGCGCGGGATCACCGCCGACACGGCGCTGCGTCTCGGCCATTGGTTCGGCATGAACCCGGCCTTCTGGATGAACCTTCAACAACTCTACGAGTTGCGCACCGCCGAACTCGACCACGGCGAGATGATATCTCGCCTGCCACGCCGCGCCGATGTGACGGCGTCGACTCGGGCGCTCGGCGCGTGAGCGGTCCGGTGGCGTCCGCCTTCCCCGCCGCCCGCCTCCTCGCCTGGTACGATCGCCATGCCCGCCGCCTACCGTGGCGGGTGAGCCCTGCCGACCGGGCACAGGGCGAGGTGGCCGATCCCTATCGGGTGTGGCTCTCCGAGATCATGCTGCAGCAGACCACGGTGGCGGCGGTGAAGGCCTATTTCGAGGCGTTCACGGCGCGTTGGCCGGGCGTCGGCGTTCTCGCCGCGGCGGACGAGGCCGACGTCATGAAGGCCTGGGCCGGGCTCGGCTACTATTCCCGCGCCCGCAATCTCCACGCCTGCGCCCAGGTCGTCGCCCGCGACCTCGGCGGGCGCTTCCCCGACGACGAGGAGGGGCTCAGGGCGCTTCCCGGCGTCGGCCCCTACACAGCGGCGGCGATCGCGGCGATCGCCTTCGACCGCCCGGCGACGGTGGTCGACGGCAACGTCGAGCGCGTCGTCGCCCGCCTCTTCGCGGTCGAGGCGGAGATGCCCACGGCCAAGCCGGAACTGCGCCGCCTCGCCGCGACGCTGACGCCGTCCGAGCGGCCGGGCGATTTCGCCCAAGCGATGATGGATCTCGGCGCCACGATCTGCACGCCGAAGAAGCCGGCCTGCGGGCTCTGTCCGTGGACTGAGGGTTGCGCGGCGCGAACCTCCGGCAGTCCCGAGGTCTTCCCACGCCGGGCGCCGAAGGCGGTGCGGCCGACGCGCGAGGGCGTCGCCTTCGTCGCGGTGCGGGCCGACGGCGCGGTGTTGCTGCGGCGCCGGCCGCCGAAGGGCCTGCTCGGCGGGATGAGCGAGCCGCCGGGGTCGGTGTGGCGCGAGGTCGGGGCGGAGACGGCGCCGGCCGCTCCGCCGCTCGCCGGAGACTGGCGGCGGGTGCCGGGCGTGGTCGAGCACACCTTCACCCACTTCCACCTGCGCCTCGAAGTGCGCCGCGCCGAGATCGCCGCCGGCGTCGCCGCCCCGCCCGACCACTGGTGGTCGGCCCGAGGCGAGATCGCCGGCGAGGCGTTGCCCACCGTCTTCCGCAAGGCGATCGCCGCCGCCCTCGACGCCGGAACCTGACCGGCGCCGCCCCGGGGTCACTCCCCGGTGGAGGCTGCGAAGGCGCGCAGCCGGGCGATCGCCGCAGGCCCGAGCGGCGTGGAGCGCCGGGTGGTCTCGTCGGTCAGCACCACGACGGAGATGCCCTTCGCCGCCAGCACGCCGTTCTGGAACACCGCCTGCTCGAGCGTCATCGACGAGCGGCCGATCTTCGCCACCCGCGTCCCGACCTCCACCGTCCCCGGCCAGTTGATTTCGGAGACGAGGTCGATCTCCAGCCGTGCCAACACCAACGACTGACCGGGTTCGAGGAAATCGCCGCCGCCGGCGAGCAGCATCTCGACGCGCCCGGTCTCGAAGAAGGTGGCGAAGATCGCGTTGTTGACGTGGCCCTGACGATCGGTGTCGCCGTAGCGCAGCTTGTCGAAGGTGCGGCCGGGGAAATGGTCGAGGCGGAGGTCTTCGGTCATGAGCTGGTCCGATGTGGATCGAAGGAAGGACGAAGACTAACCGAGCGGCGCGCCCGTCTCCACCCCGATGCGGGTCTTCTCCGCACCGGGTTCCGGTGGATCGATGACGGAGGTTCATCGAACCGTCGTCGAAGCCCGAGAGGATGCCGCCCACCCGAAACCCGTCGCCCGGAGCCCGCTCATGCGCCGTCTCGTCCTCGCCGCCACCCTCTCGCTCGCCGTCGCCGCGCCCGCCGTGGCGGTCGAAGTCGGTGGGCCGCGGTCCTTCGCCTTCGTCGCGCTCGGCGACATGCCCTACAAGACGCCCGAGGATTATCCGCGCTTCGAGGCGCTGATCGCCAAGGTGAACGCGCTGAAGCCGGCCCTCACCGTCCATGTCGGCGACATCAAGGCGGGCTCGACCGTCTGTTCCGACGAGGCCTTCCAGAAGGTCAAGGACGAGTTCGCGATGTTCGAAGGGCCGCTGGTCTACACCATCGGCGACAACGAATGGACCGACTGCCATCGCGAGAAGGCCGGCAAGTTCGATCCGAACGAGCGCCTCAACAAGGTGCGCGAGATGTTCTTCGCCGAGCCGAAGTCGCACGGCAAGGCCCCGGTGGCCTACGAGCGCCAGTCGGAACTGATGCCCGACATGAAGGCCTGGGACGGCAAGGGCTTCGTCGAGAACACCCGTTTCGTCCAGAATGGCGTGATGTTCGTCCAGGCCAACATTCCGGGCTCGAACAACAATTTCGAGACCCGCAGCCTCGACAACGTCCGCGAGTTCTTCGCCCGCGACGCCGCGAACCAGAAGTGGATCGAAGCGGCGTTCGAGAAGGCCAAGGCCGAGAACCTCGGCGCGCTGGTGCTGTCGATCCAGGCCGATCTCTGGGACATCAAGCAGAGCGAACCGGACGTGCCGCTCGCCTCGGGCTTCGTCAAGACGCTGAAGACCATCGAGAAGCAGGCCAAGGCCTTCGGCAAGCCGGTGCTCGTCATCAACGGCGATGCTCACTTCTTCCAGGTGACGCCGTTCTACGGAACCGACTCCAAGCCGGTGTCCAGTATCACCCGCCTGCAGGTGCCGGGCGAGAAGATCGTCGGCGCGGTGCGGGTGATCGTCGATCCCGACAACGCCGACATGCCCTTCGCCTTCCAGGAAATCGCCCAGATCCCGCCCGCCGCGAAGTGATCTCAGGCCCATGACGTCGAGCCGCCCGCGGGGAGAGATCCTCCGCGGGCGGTTTCATTTCCGTCGGTCGATGCCGAGGATCTCCGGGCGATATTCGAAATGCATGGTGTCGTGGTGATACCAGCGCGCGCCCCAGACGAAGCCGTGGCGCTCGAAGACGGCGCCGATCTCGGCCGGGATGCGATTGCGGAAGACGACGTTCACCCCCTTCGGATCGCTCCAATACCAGTAGTCGGAAGCCTTGGTGGCGATGTCGACGGCGATGCCCCAGCCGTGGGCGGAGACCCGGTCGGTACCGGCGATGACCCGGCAATTGTAGGTGCCGGCGGCGGGGACGAGGAATCTCCGCCACTCCGCCGGCCCGTCGTCGAGTTCGCGCGACACCGCGGCGAGCGCTTCCGCCGCACCGGCCCGCGACGAGATCTTCACTTTGCCGCCGCCGTGCTTCGGCACCCAGGGCACGGCGACGAGATGCGTCTCCACGTCGCCCTTGCGGCAGTCGCCGTAGATCGCGTCGAAGAAGGCGGCGTTGCGATAGCGCCCGGGGTCAGCGTTCTTCGCCGGGGCGACGACCGGGCCGGTCGGATAGGAATCGGCGAACATGTCGGCGAGATCGGGCCGAGCGAGCCGCTCCTCGAAGCTCTTCGTGCGGCCGTCCGAGATCGCGATCCGCCGTCCCGTCTTCAAGACGAGGTCGTTGCCGTCGATGCGCTCGACGACCTCCGGATAGGCGGCGAGGAGGCGGGCGCCGGGGTCGATCGTATCGGCGACGGCGGGGGCGACGACGACCAGGGGGAGAAGTGCGAGGAGTAGCGGACGCATCGGCGGTCTCCGAGAACCGGTCCCCGAAAGGCTACACCCGTCGGCCATCCGCCGCGACGGGGGGCGAGCCCCGTCGATCGACGATTTCAGCCGGCGTCGCCGAGCCGCATGCGCATGTCGTGGCGCAGATCGTCGAGGACGACGAAGCGCCCCTCCCGCGAGGCGTGCCAGAAGGTCCAGCCGTTGCAGGCCTCCGCCCCCTGCACCAGCGCCCCGACCCGGTGGATCGAACCGGTGTGACCGAGCGCCTCGAGGCTGCCGTCGGCGCGGACGCGGGCGAGATGACGGCCCTTGGCGTCGAACAGGATCTCGCCGGGCTCGATCAGCCCGGCCTCGATCAGCGAGCCGAAGGGGATGCGCGGCTCGGACTTCTTCGATCTCATCAGCTCGAGCGAGGCGGCGTCGTGCGGCACCACCGCGTCGATGCGCGTCTGCGCCGCCGCCGCATAGGTCGGGTCGCGCTCGATGCCGACGAAGGAGCGGCCGAGCTTCTTGGCCACCGCACCGGTCGTGCCGGTGCCGAAGAACGGGTCGAGCACCACGTCGCCCGGCTGGGTCGAGGCGAGCAGGACGCGATGCAGCAGCCCTTCCGGCTTCTGGGTCGGATGGACCTTGTCGCCGGCCTCGTCCTTCAGCCGCTCGCCGCCCGAGCAGATCGGGATCACCCAGTCGGAACGCATCTGGGTGTCTTCGTTGAAGGCCTTCAGGGCGTCGTAGTTGAAGGTGTACTTCTTGGCGCTCTGGTCGCGGGCCGCCCAGATCAGTGTCTCGTGGGCGTTCTGGAAGCGGCGGCCCTTGAAGTTGGGCATCGGGTTGGTCTTGCGCCACACCACGTCGTTGAGGATCCAGAAGCCGAGGTCCTGGAGGATGGTGCCGACCCGGAAGATGTTGTGGTAGCTGCCGATAACCCACATCGTGCCGTCGGGCTTGAGCACCCGGCGCACCGCCAGGAGCCACGCCCGGGTGAAGGCGTCGTAGGCCTCGAAACTGTCGAACTGGTCCCACGCGTCGTCGACGGCGTCGACGAGGCTCTGGTCGGGGCGATGCAGTTGCCCGGCGAGTTGGAGATTGTAGGGCGGGTCGGCGAAGACCAGATCCACCGACTTCGCCGGCAGCTTCTCCAGCTCGGCGACGCAGTCGCCGACGAAGATCCGATCGAGCCAGGGACGGGGCGCGGCGACGGCCGCGGGGGAGGAGGCAGGCGAGCCCGTTCGGGCCGTCCGGATACGCGACTGGGACATGAACGCACTCGCCTGGATACGCGGCTACTCGATGCCCTCATGGTTACCGATCGCGGTAAAGGCGAGGTAAAGGGGGCGCCGCCGACCGCCGCGACGACGCGGGCGACCGCCTCCGGCAGAGCGGAAATGCGTCGGCCGGGACTTCCCGCCGTCATCCGCCCCCCCTACAAGAGTCGCATGTCAGAACCGAAACGCGATTCCATGCTGATCATCTTCGACTGCGACGGCGTCCTCATCGACAGCGAGATCCTCGCCGCCCGCCTGGAGGCGGAGGCGATCACCGGCCTCGGCCTGCCGATGAGCGCCGAGACCATCTGCGCCCGCTTCGCCGGCACCACCACCAAGGAGGTGTGGCAGACACTCGAGCGCGAGCTCGGCCGCCCCCTGCCGCCGAGCTTCTTCGAAAGCCACCTCGCCCACGTCCGCGACGTCTTCGCCCGCGACCTCCAGCCGATCGCCGGCGCGCGGGTCGCGGTGTCGAGCCTGTCGCTGCCGTTCTGCGTCGCCTCCTCGACCCGCCTGCCGGCGCTGATCGACAATCTCGCCACCTGCGGCCTCGTCGATCTCTTCGACGGCCGCGTCTATTCGGCGAGCCAGGTCAAACGCGCCAAGCCCGCCCCGGACGTCTTCATGTTCGCCGCCTCGCAGATGGGGGCCGACCCGACCGACTGTCTGGTGATCGAGGACTCGGTCGCCGGCGTCACCGCGGCGCGGCGCGCCGGCATGCGCGTCGTCGGCTTCGTCGGCGGCAGCCACGTCACACCCGGCCATGCCGAGCGGCTCACCGCCGCCGGTGCGGCGGAGACCTTTGCCCACATGCGCGATCTCGCCGCGATCGTCGCCGGGCACCTGCCGGGCGCCGCCGCCTGATCGGGCGGCCCGAGAACGAAGAAGACCGGCCGAAGGTGCCGGCGAGGGAGGAACGACCGATGTCGAACACTCACGTCGACACGCCCGGCGCGCGCGCCTTCGAGATCTTCGACGCCGCCGAGCCGGCGGTCGCTCGGCTGATCGCCCTCTACGAGGAGGCGATCGCCTTCCTCAATCGCCGCTTCCGCGCCGTGATCGACGGCGCCCCGTTCGAGGGGCGCATTCGCGCCTTCTATCCCGAGCTGCGCATCACGATCGACACCCATGCCCGCCTCGACAGCCGTCTCGCCTTCGGCTACGTCCAGGCCCCCGGCGTCTACGCCACCACGGTGACGCGGCCGGATCTCTTCGCCCACTATCTCGGCGTCCAGATCGGCCAGTTGCTCGCCAACCACGGCGTCGGCGTCGAGGTCGGCTGGTCGAGCCAGCCGATCCCGCTGCACTTCGCGCTGCGTTCCGACACGGCCCTGTCCTTCGACGCCGCCGATCGGCTCGACCGGCCGCTGCGCGACGTCTTCGACGTCCCCGATCTCGCGGTCACCGACGACGCCATCGCCAACGGCACGCTGAAGCCGCGGGCCGGAGAGCCGGGGCCGCTCGCCCCCTTCACCGCGCCGCGCGTCGACTATTCGCTGCATCGGCTGGCCCACTACACCGCGACCCGGCCGGAGCACTTCCAGAACTTCGTGCTCTTCACCAACTATCAGTTCTACGTCGACGAGTTCGTCGCCTATGCCCGCGCCGCCGTCGACGATCCCGAGAGCGATTACGAGGCCTTCGTCGAGCCGGGCAACGTCGTGTGGACCCGCGGCGCCGACGAGGCGAGCGAGGGCGTCGCGCCGCCGCGTCTGCCGCAGATGCCGGCCTATCACCTCACCCGCGCCGGTCACTCCGGCATCACCATGGTCAACATCGGCGTCGGCCCGTCCAACGCCAAGACCATCACCGACCACGTCGCGGTGCTGCGCCCGCACGCCTGGGTGATGCTCGGCCACTGCGCCGGCCTGAGGAATTCGCAGAAGCTCGGCGACTACGTCCTTGCCCACGCCTATGTCCGCGACGACCACGTCCTCGACGCCGACCTGCCGCTGTGGG